>Ga0222719_10004142_pt1 | contig 12752 bp, 17 predicted proteins | sample C33_34DmetaG_FD_165039 | JGI IMG/M metagenome (GOLD analysis project Ga0222719, IMG submission 165039) | Estuarine water microbial communities from San Francisco Bay, California, United States - C33_34D | ecosystem: Environmental > Aquatic > Marine > Unclassified | place: USA: California...
GAGAGACATTAACCATGATATCAGGTCAATAGAAACTAGGTATCAGTTTCCTGATACCTAGTCAATGCCCTTAGTGTGTTAAGAATATGACTTGCCTGTTGGGTTGATCCCAACATAGCGTACAAGATCCGCACCCATCGTGCCCTTGCTGTTCAGGGCATATGATAGCTTTGCCCTTTTCTGGTGATTGTAGGGCTTCGCTGTTGGCGCTATAGGCAAGATCCGGCCTATCTGACCAACGGATAGAAAAGCGCTTGCCAAAAGCTTGCCGGGTTTCATCAATTGCCCGGGCAATCTTGCGCTCTAATGGTATAGGGCTATCCGGGTGATTGTGTGTATATCCCCAAATTGCAATATTGGGATATTGTTTGAGCCAATTTGCCCAAGCTTTAACATAGTCTGGTGACCAGAAATCGCCAAGAATATGTAAACGGATTAATAGAAGCTTGCCCTTGTGTTCTTCTAGCTCTTGCCCTATGCGATTGATTAGCTCTTGCCCATGCTCTAGCCTATGGGCAAAGGGCATGTTATTCCCAAAGCATGTATTCCAGTGATGGCATGATGATGGGCACGTGGCGCGCTCTTCTAGCGTCAAGGTCATGATCTTATAGCCCTTGAACGCGCCGGACTTGACGCCGGTTTTCAGCTTTTTATTACTGGAAAACTTTAGGACTTTGTACGGATAATCTGCAAGCTTGCGCTTGCTCTTCTGATATCGTGTTGCTGTTAACATGGTTTTGACCTCTCTCTATTAGTTTATATTGTAAGACTATCCTATATCATATGGGATAGGATAACAAGCGATTATTTTATATATCATGCGGCCTTGCGTCTTGCGGCCTTTACCCGTTATCGTTTTTTCTTTTCTATACGGCCTTGCGTCTTGCGGCCATCACGCGCCCCCCCTGCTTTCTTTTATATACTGGCAAGAAAAGACCCCAGCCATGTTATGGCTGGGGTTAGTCTAGGGAGGGTGCTAGGTATTGCTGGCTATGCCATCCGCCCCTAGCTGGCGGAATTAGTCGTCATACATATGAGTTAGAATGATAGTATACATGATCAAGGCTAGCATGCCAATTATTGTTAATCCTGCCCCTATGATCACCGTAGGCGTGACCATGCTATCGATCATGCCTACTCCGAAAACCATGGCGGCAATTGCCGCCATGATCTGTAAGCATATGAATATGGTTTTCATGACGCGAATTCCCAGTCAATGCCATACATATCATCCTGCCAGTAGTCTTCGTAAGCGCAATCAACAGCTTCAGCAGGGGTTAAACCATCATCATGATAGTCGCGCCATGACGCATCCGGCATATCCATAAGGCCAATGCCAAGCTTGCCGCATACGATCTTATTGCATTGCTGTAACCATGTTTGAAAATTATCCATTATATCACTCCATTAGATTATTATAGGATGATCCTAGACCATTGCTAGCCTAGGATCAAGGTTAAATGTTAGCTAGCGATCGAATAGCGCATGTTTCGCTTTCCGATCCTAGTGATCGTGAAGCGCTTGCTAAGATCGGTTAGCAGACTATTCACGGAGCTTGGTTTAAGGCCAGTGAATGAAGCGATCTGCTTTCTGGTAAATACCCCATTTCTTAGCAGGGTGATGGCCTTGTCTAAGGTCTTTTCACTAAAGCCGTGACCTTTAACTGGCTTGGCCTGCTTGCCTACCTGAACACCGTTCAGATCGATTGTGAAATCAGGGGATATATCTTTAAGCCAGATCCCGTGAAGCTCCCCATCATGGGTGATCCAAACAGTGATATGATCATCACTGTTTTTCTCAATCTCGAGATGGGTAGCATTGCTGATATTGGTATGAATATTAATAGTCATTAGTCACTCCATTAGACTATGGGGCTAGCTTGCGCTAGCCCCTGTTGGTTTATTTAAGCCGGATATACGGCTTGGTTTCAGAAGTAATGGTATTCTGGGCGTACCATTCTTCGCCCACATATGCCTTGATCGTATCGATCGGGACATATGATCTGGTCGACCGGACAACATTGAACATAGGATATTGATCCGGTGAATTGATAACCTTGTCGCTGATCGCTTTCAGTTCAGCTTCAAGAACCTTGATCTGGTTCTTTAATTCCATGAACCGAGCAGGGATAGCCTGCTTGCTGATCGCTTCGAGATATTCGGTTTTGATATTAGCTAATGTCATTATTCACTCCATAGGTTGTGGGGCTAGCTTGCGCTAGCCCCTGTTAAATTATTTCCAGATATCGGTTGTCTCAACTTCCGTTGAAATAACCCATGCATTGAAAGCATTTCTTAAATGCCCGAGCACGGCGTCATTTTTTCTGGTCAGACCTTTTTTCGCATTGCGTTGATCAATCACAAACCATGCCATGTCTAGCAACTCCCTGACCTTTTCCGCGGTCAGTTGATCATCCGTTTGTGTATCGGATGGGATGATAACGGTTTCAGCATCGAGCAAGTGATTGCCCTGTTGCATGTTGACCAGATTGTATATGTTTTGAACATTCATTAGTTTACCCTCCTAGGTAAGTTAGTGATCCATCATCTTTGTGATGATGTAATCATCATATCAGATCATATGGGATAATCAACATAAGAAAACATAGTAATGTGTCAGTAATTTGACACATATCGGGGTTACTTTCCCAGATCGGCAATCGGATCGCGATCCGCCGACCCCCCACCCCCCTATTTGAGGGGGGAGTCATCGCGTACACCCGCCTCCGTTGTTGGCTTGATAAATTCATTCAGCTGTATTATCGTTCGGCTATGGATATGAACCTACACGCCCTTTCTGACGAAAAGCTAAAAGAACTGCTGCTCCTCGAAGAGCAGCTAAAGCGCATTGACACCCGTGAGGCTGCCCAAAAAAGCTTCATGGCGTATGTCCAGCATGTCTATGACGGCTTCATCGTCGGACGGCACCACAAAATCATTTCAGAAAAGCTCGAACGCATTGCGGATGGTACCTTAAAGCGTTTGATAGTGAACATGCCTCCCCGACATTCCAAGTCAGAGTTTGCTTCTTATTTGATGCCATCGTGGTTTCTAGGTAGAAATCCGAAATTAAAAATCATTCAGGCTACCATGAACACCGAACTTGCTGTAAGATTCGGTAGAAAGGTCAGAGATTTGATTGCGGATCCCGTGTATCACGAGATCTTCCCAAAGACTGACCTGAAACCGGACAGCCAAGCAGCAGGTCGATGGGAGACTAGCGCTGGTGGGGAATACTTTGCAGCCGGGGTGGGCGCTGCAATGACTGGTCGTGGTGCTGACTTACTGATTATTGATGATCCGCACTCGGAACAAGATGCGTTATCCAGTACAGCCTATGACAATACATACGAATGGTACACTTCGGGTCCTAGACAGAGACTTCAACCGGGAGGGACGATCATCATCGTCCAAACCCGGTGGTCAAAGAAGGACCTGACGGGGAGGTTACTGGCTGCCCAAGCCAAGGATATGATGGCTGACCAATGGGAGGTAGTAGAATTCCCTGCCATTATGCCATCGGGGGAACCGCTCTGGCCTGAATTTTGGAAAAAGGACGAGCTTCTCAAGGTAAAAGCCTCGCTGTCTGTCAGTAAGTGGAATGCTCAGTGGCAACAAGATCCCACTTCTGAAGAGACAGCTGTCATCAAACGGGAGTGGTGGCGCGAGTGGAAGCACGATGACATTCCTAATCTGGACTATGTTATCCAATCGTACGATACAGCGTACTCTAAAAAGGAAACCGCTGACTATTCTGCCATCACGACGTGGGGTGTTTTCCAGCCATACAGCAATGGTGACGAGCACATCATCCTTTTGGATGCGAAGCGCGGTCGTTGGAACTTTCCGGAGCTAAAACAGATTGCTTTGGAAGAGAACGAATACTGGGAACCGGACCTGATGCTCATAGAAGCGAAGGCTTCAGGTACCCCGCTGGCTGACGAGATGAGGTTACTGAACCTCCCTGTCGCTACTTTTGCCCCCGGGCGTAGACGGGGCGGGGGTGGTTTAGACAAAACTACTCGTATGCATATGGTGTCCCCCATTTTCGAATCCGAGAAAGTGTGGTATCCTAGCGGTGAGAAGTTTGCCGACGAGGTTATTGAGGAAGTTGCATCATTTCCCAATGGCGAACACGATGACTTTTGTGATAGTATGACAATGGCCTTGATGCGTTTCCGTCAGGGTGGATTCATCAGTTTGAATGGGGAAGAACTTGAAGACTGGCTCCCGTCGGATCGTAAAAGAGAATATTATTAAGCCCAAGATCCGTCTTGTGCCTAACCGTTTCTCGCGTCTTATGCTCCCAGAAAAACGTAAACCAACGAGACTGGCGTAATGGCTGAGAAAAAACCCGTACCAATTCCACGAGCAAAACCCGCAGAACCAAAGGGCATTACTACTCTAGACAACCAAGCTGCTGACCACGCACGTCGTATGGGGTTACTGGAACTTCGTGCGGATTATGACGATCTGCTTCAAACGGACCCACTCGCACGTCTCGGTTTTGACATAATTGAGCGTGGCTTTTATCCAAATAAGGAAACATCAGACTACGGCGGTAAAATTGTTACCATGCTAACGTCTCCGGAGGGAAAGGCTTATGCACTGGCAGGTCAGATGGTTCCGAGCGAAGAGGCTATTAGAGCGGTCGGAGAGGATCCGAAAACACATGCTGACGAAATATCCTCGCTAGGAGTACAGCGGATGCTGCGGGAACAAGGCGTAAGCCAACCCAGTCTCCCACCGTCCGAGGGAGCTACGGTTTTCTATACCCAGTCTACAGCGGAAGGCCCAGAGTACATACTAAACACAGAAAATACCCGTCAAATACTGTTGCACGAGTTATCTCATTTAGGTGCAATGGCACTTCGAGCAGACCCTAGTTTGGCTGACACAGTGACTGTTAAAAAATTTAACGATCCTTACATTGGTTCTAGCTATGAAGAGTCTCTTTTAGATGCCCGTGATTATCTTGCTAGAAAAAACTATTACGATCAAAATGAAGAAAAAGATTATTTTGGGAAGATAGAAGCTTATGACCTTTTAAGGAGCGCCCCATCCACCATCAAAATGATGGAAGAGACAAATGCGTTGGCGGAACAAGCTCTAGCTAATCGTGGTGTACCTCCGCAGGTTACTTATAAGGCAAAAGGCGGCGTAGCAGCCACAAAAATGAAACAAGGTATTGGTAATTTATGGGGCTTGTTTAACTAATGTTATCCACCGAACAACTAGTCGCGTTAGCAAAAAAGAATCCTGAAAACAAACGTCTTCAGGAAGCCGTTGCTATTGGTCAACGCATGGACGCTGATCCCGAGTTCCGCGCACAGAGACGCGGAGAGTTTCAGCGTGAGTTTTTAGAAGGCGTAAAGTTTGCTCCTTTTCGGATTGTTGGTGGTGTGGTTGACCTAGCTAACTTGCCCGGGCAAGCACTGGGCATTGCTCCAGAAAAACCGTTTCTAGGTTCAGATTACTTAATTGATAAATACGCTGACCTTGTTGAGGGTGCAGGCGGGTCCTACCGTCGTCCTACAGGCAGCGGTGCTGAGTTAGCTGGTGACATTATCGGCAGCACCTTGAACGTAGCTGGTGCTACCAAGGGCTTGTCTCGACTATTTGGCAAGGCTTTCAAGAAAGGTCAAGGAGCCGAGGTCCAAGGAACGAGCGCCGCGCAGCTTGATACTCCGATCTCCGCCCCTGCCACGGTGACCGATGTCGAGACAGGTACAACCTCGGTCCTCGAACCTCCTGCTCCGAAGGCTGGTTTTGGTGAGGTTAATCCTAAAACCACGGCTCCCGGTACTAAGCCGGGTGGTCTTGGTGAGTTTGGTATCAACCCACCTGTTATGGAGGATTACAGCACCCTGTACGGGTCAACTTATTCTCCTGTCGAAAACGCTTTTTCAGACGTAAAGACACTTGGGTTCTCCCCTAATTTAGACAAGCCTTCTTTGACCGGGGAACAGATTGTTGCCCGTTTGAAGAAGCAGCCTTCTGTCACAGATGCTGAACTACAGTATGGTGGTTTAGAAGCTTTCTTCCTTGATCCTGCAAACAAAACCCGCAAGATGTCATGGGAAGAAGCTAATGCTGCCGTATCAAAACGGCAAGCGGACTTGGGGTACGACGAACTAACTGGCTCGCAGACTGTCTATGAAGGTGATCAGCGGCTAATGCGAGAAGAGGCGGGAGAGTACACTGAAATAGTTTTTCAGGATAACAAAGCAGCTGAGTTGCCCGGGGGAGATACAAGTGAATTCACCCATTATTCAGATATGCCGGGGGTTATTGGTCATGCTAGAGGCACATACATAGACGATGCTTACGGGACGAGGGGTTTTTTGGTTGAAGAGATTCAGCCTGACCTCACACAACATCTACGCATTGATCCAAAGACTGGTCAAAACCAGAATTTTTATTTGGGTGTTGAAGAGGCAACTCCACAAAAAATTGCGGAAATAGAAAACGAACTGACCGAGATAGCAAACACGCCAGAGTTGAAGGGCTACTTTGACACTAGCGCGGAGATAGCTGCTCTTAAAAAACAAAAGCAGGAACGAAGAAATGCTATTAATCAAGAACTGTTCGCGGAATTTACGGCGAAGAGAGATCGGGCGGAGGCAACATTAAATCAGGCGCGTGAGAAATTTATGCAGTCGATTGAGGCAGACCCAGCGCTAAAAGAGCTGGCAGACGATTTTTATCAAGCAGCAGCGGTAAACGGAGATTTTCGACAGCTCCGCGACGGTAGTATAACCCCCTTGACAAAGTTAGATGGGTGGGATGAATTCTCGGCATCTATTCACGACTTTGATTTAGCAAAAATGAAACAGGAATCCGTGTTAACCAACGCACGATACCGCACCGACACTCTGATTGAGAGAGGTTTGGCGGACCCTGAAATAAAAGACTTAAATAGAAGAATAGAGTCTCTTAGTGAAACCGCGCAAGAGTTGTTTGACCAAGGTAACTCAAGGCTTGGTGGATCGATAAGTGACATGGATATTGCCGCCGCGAATACATTTGTTCAAACAGGGCAGATACCCGAATCAAAAACACGGGGCCTTGTCCCTCAGTCTCTTTTTCGTAATGACTTACAGTCTTCCAGATACTTTGTTCACGAACTAATTAGAAGACAGGCTAATAATGATTGGGTACTAGGAAATGACTCAAGCACTGTTTTTTTTCCAGACTACAGAGATATTGCCGCTGCTAGGAGCAAACTGCCAGAAGAAGCAGCAGGATTCAAGACAACCTACGAAGATGCTCCTCAAAAGGTGATTAAGGAACTGCGTGACGCTGGCATAAATGTTGAGGTAAAAAAGATACCTGCCGAAGATTTTGCTGAACTATCGGTAGAGAAAAGAGAAATGATACCAGCACCGGAAACAGGTCTTGGCTTTAGCTTCGGAGAGTACAAGCCAACGATCTCCCGCCCTGTTCTTTCTGTGACATTAGATGAAGCGGCAATAGAAAAACTTACGCAAGGTTCTGTCCGAAGATTTGCAAAAGGCGGCCCGGTTGACCTTCGCTCTGGTATTGGCGACTTGTTTAGGCTATATTCATAGCATCAGGAGATTTTGACATGAGTAATATTCTTATTCCCGGCACAGGCGATGACGCATTGGGCGGGGGTCTTTCAAAAGTCAAGCACGGCAAAAAAGTGGAACAGCGTCTTCAGAATAGAGGTACGGCTAAAAATAGGCGCCCTAGCAAAATGTATGCAGAGAAGGGTCCGCTTTCCGGAAGCCGAGAAGACCGAATGATCACTAAACACGTCAACGAAATGTTGGCTAATCGTCGTGCACGAGCGGCTCATCATCAGGCTAAGTTAGAGGAAATGGAACGTGCTCGTGAAAAGGCACAAAAGCTTAGACAACAGTTGGGGTCAAGTGGTAAGGAAACACCCATGATGAAAGCCCGAGGCGGCACATTCAAAGGAATATTTTAATGGCACTACCACCACAAATGACGGACATGGCTATGGGCCCGGGCGGTCCTGCTGACCTAATGCCGGAAGAAATGCAGGTTGAACTACCCCTCGAGGATCAACTTCCCGAGGGCATAGAGATGATCGGCGAAGAACAGAGTATCGAGGTCGAAGCTGCGTATAACCACAACGCCAACTTAGCTGAAGTACTTGACGACTCGATTCTCGGAGCTCTGTCCTCGGACCTTCAGGACAAGGTTGAGGAGGACATGCAGTCTCGTGAGGACTGGGAAGAGGCTATCAGCAAGGGCTTGAAGTTATTGGGTGTCAATTACGAGGAGCGGAGTGAGCCATTCCTTGGTGCAAGTGGTGTGCATCATCCGTTGTTAAGTGAAGCGGTGACCCAGTTTCAAGCGCAGTCGTACAAGGAGATGTTGCCAGCGGGTGGTCCAGTTAAGACCTCGGTCATCGGAACTCCGACCAGACAGACGGAAGAGCAGGCGCAGCGCGTTGAAGACTTCATGAATTATCAGATCACTGAGGTGATGGAAGAGTATGATCCTGACACGGATCAGATGTTGTTCTATCTGCCACTAACAGGGTCTACCTTTAAGAAAGTTTATTTTGATCCCAACAGACAACGTGCGGTGAGCAAGTTTGTACCTGCCGAGGATTTGGTTGTTCCGTATACTGCCAGTGATTTGAACACGGCGGAGCGGGTAACTCATGTTGTGCGGTACACAGAGAACGAGCTGCGTAAGATGCAGGTTGCTGGTATGTATCGGGATATTGAGCTAACAGCACAGGATGAGGATGATGAAGGACCAATTAGAAAGACTGCTGATGAATTGCAGGGTATTCGGCCTACATATAGCAATGACACTCACACTTTGCTTGAGATACACACTGAGTTGGATCTTGAGGGGTTTGAGGACCTTGACGAGATGGGTGAGCCAACAGGCATTAAGTTACCCTACATTGTCACGATTGACGAGGCTTCTGGACAGGTTCTCTCAGTGGTTAGAAACTACAGAGAAATGGATCCTTTACGACGCAAGCGTCAGTACTTTGTGCATTATAAGTTTCTGCCCGGTTTTGGTTTCTATGGCTTTGGTTTACTGCATACGATAGGTGGATTATCCCGTGCTGCAACCTCCATTCTTCGTCAGCTCATTGACGCTGGTACGCTCTCGAATCTTCCCGCTGGCTTCAAAGCTAGGGGCGTTCGCATACGAAATGATGATGAGCCGCTTTCTCCCGGCGAGTTTCGTGATATTGATGCTCCCGGTGGTGACCTTCGGAATTCTATTATCCCCCTACCATACAAAGAACCTTCTGGTACGCTTGCTCAATTGCTTGGGGTGGTCGTTGATTCGGGTCGACGCTTTGCACAGGTTGCGGACGCAAAGATCGCGGACGTCAACTCACAAGCTCCCGTGGGAACTACGGTGGCACTTATCGAACAAGGATCGAAAATAATCTCGAGCATCCATAAGCGTTTGCATTATGGACAGAAACAAGAGTTTCGTTTACTTGCCGAGATCTTTGCTGATAACCCGATGCCATATCCGTACTATGTGGGTGCAAATGTACCTGCACAGATTATGGCACAAGACTTTGATGGGCGGGTTGACATTCTTCCCGTTAGCGATCCGTCCATCTTCTCCATGTCACAGCGTCTGTCACTGGCTCAGACGCAGCTACAGCTGGCTCAAGCTGCTCCGCAGATGCATAACCTCTATGAGGCTTATCGGCGGATGTACGACGCCCTAGACGTCAAGGATATAGACAATATTCTGCCTCCACCACCGCAGCCACAGCCTGTTGACCCGGCTACAGAGAATGCGAACGTAGTAAAAGGTATGCCACTGCAAGCGTTCCCACAGCAGGATCACGAGTCACACATCATGGCACACGCACAGATGATGTCCTCACCTGCCTTGGCTGCTAATCCGCAGGCGATGTTACTGTTGCAATCACACCTGCAAGAGCACGTTGGTATGCTGGCACGGGATCAGGTTGGTAAGTTCTTCCAAGAGGCTGCTATGGCTGCTCAACAAGCTGGCGAACCTGTACCACAGATTAACCCTGACTTGATTGAGTCTGCCGTTGCACAGCAGGTGGGCGAGATCATGAAGCAGGTTATGCCAATGATGCAGATGCCCCAGCAGCAAGATCCACTTGTTGCTATCCGACAGCAAGAGCTTCAAAACGACACAATGGAACTTCAGCGTAAGTCTATGAACGATCAGATGGACTTCCAGATTGATCAGGCTAAGTTGCAACAGGCTTTTGATCTGGCGCAACAACGGATGAAGATGCAAGAACAGATTGCTGACGACCGAGCTGACGTAAACATCTATCGTATCAATATGGCTGCCGCGCAGAAGAGGCAGTGATGGAGAACTTCAAGCTACCCATCGCGCTTGTAGTAGCAATGATACTACAGATATCTGGTGGTGTGTGGTGGGTCAGCCAACAGGCGCAGACGATATCACAGCTTGAAGAGACTGTTTCGCAGATGTCTAGCCGCATGGCTATTGAAGATCAGGTAAACTTACGGCGTGACGTTACACAGAACTCAAAAGATATTGATGAGTTGTGGGAAGAACTTGAGGACATAGCAGCAGACACGCTGCATGAACGGGTGTCAGTTCTTGAAAAAGAATTAGAGTTTTATGACAGATACTTTGACCCCAGAGGGGAGTTTAGGCCGTAATGGAATGGTGCATGTCTTCCTACTTCTCGTCTACGTCGGAACTGGGGACAGTCGTTACCTCGCTAGTGGAGACATGTATTTCAGGAGTATTACGGACTGCAACTTCTATGCCGCTGAAGTGTCAAGACGTTATGGAAGCTACACCTATCGTGATTGGATGGATGAACGAGATCGTGTTACCGCATATTGCGTACCTAAGTTCTTGAAGAAAGGCACGGTGGAGGTGTACTAAAATGTTGGCAGAATTAGCGGCTGCCAATGCAGCCTTCAGCGTCATAAAGTCCGCCGTGCAGAATGCAGGTGATATCGCCAAGGCTGGTAAGGCTATTGGCGATTTTGTTAATGCGAAGGAAGAACTGCGTGTTCGCGGCGAGAAGAAAAGGCAAAGTGTCTTTGGTGGCAACGACATTGAGGAATTCTTTGCGCTTGAGCAGATTCGTCAGCAGGAAGAAGATCTGAAGCAATTGATGATATACGCAGGTCGTCCGGGGTTATGGAATGACTGGCAAAAGTTTCAGGCTGAAGCACGAAAGGCTAGGCAGGAAGCTATTCAAGAGGCACAGCGTAAGCGACAGCAGAGGCTGGAGATTATGGTAATTGCTGGTGCTTTAATTCTGGGAGCGAGTGTGCTAATATTGTTAGCGTATTTCTTCGTATGGAGTGTTAGAAGCTAATGTGGCAATCACTTATCGGGCCTGTTACAGGGCTGCTTGATCAATTTATTGAGGACAAAGACCAGAAGGCACGGTTGGCGCACGAGATTGCGACGATGTCTGAGAAGCATGCTCAAGAGCAGGCTATGGGTCAGTTGGAAATCAACAAGGCTGAAGCACAGCATCGGTCTATCTTTGTGGCGGGATGGCGCCCCTTCCTTGGGTGGGTGCTATCTTTTGCGATGGCATGGCATTTTGTCATTGCCCCATTTATTATTTTTGGCGCTGGTATGGCTGGCATGGAACTTCCTGAACTCCCTGTGTTTGATATGGACAGCCTGATGACTGTTCTGCTCGGCATGCTCGGGCTTGGTGGTTTGAGAACCGTGGAAAAAGTAAAAGGCATAACCAAGTGAGCGCGGAGCAGGTACTGAAATGGAAGATACTACCGAGATTCATGATGTTCGTAATGACGGTGATGTACATTCGCGTGATCGAGTGGGGGATGACTCTGGACGACTTGAGCACCCAGCAGAGCGCGATGATATCAGTGGTCAGCGGAGCAATGACGGGTGCATTTGCGGTATGGCTCGGAAGCGAGAAACGGTGATATTTGATATGTTTGCGCTAACAACAGCTGAACAGGCCGCTGAAAATAGACGCCGAGCAAACTGCGCTTGTAATAAATAAGGAACATAGCCATGCCTATGACAGCCAAAGGCGCGAAGATTATGAAGGCCATGCAAGAAGAGTATGGTAAAAAGAAGGGAAAAGAGGTATTCTATGCCTCTAAGGCCAAAGGCAAGATCAAAGGTGTGGAGAAAAAACGTGGCACGACCAAGAGTAAATCAGTTCGCAGACGACCTCGGAATAAGTCGACGCGAAGCGCTTAGTTTAATGAACCAAGGTCGTCGTCGCAATGACGGCGGTGCAGCAGTATTGGAGAACAATATGAATAAGATGAAGGGTTACAAACAAGGTGGATCCAACGAAGTTCCACTTCCGAAAAAGAAACCAGCTGAACCAAAGCCCAAACTCACTGACAAAGAAAAGGAAGAGCTAGAAGCGTTGGGCTACGGCGACAAGCCTCCTTACTATAATACACTTCCTCTTGACATGGATACGAAACCTAACCCAGAGGGGGCTCCCCAAACGCTACCTCGTAAGACGGGAAGAACAGCGGGAAAAAGCGCCCCCGTCGAAAAAGGATATGAAACCTATGCTTCTGGCGGCTCGATGAAAGTCAAAGGCTACAGCGGCGGCGGGATGAATTGTCGTGGTGCAGGTAAAGCCATTCAAGGCACTAAGTTTCGCGGAGTTAGGTAATGCCAAGAGGTTTCGAGGGCGAAAGAGAAAGCCAACGAGCCAACGATCCGACGGGTGGTGGCTTCGGCGGCATGGGTCAAGCAAGTCGTGGCACACGCGGCATGGATCGTGCAGCACTTGAT
>Ga0222719_10004145_pt1 | contig 12746 bp, 18 predicted proteins | sample C33_34DmetaG_FD_165039 | JGI IMG/M metagenome (GOLD analysis project Ga0222719, IMG submission 165039) | Estuarine water microbial communities from San Francisco Bay, California, United States - C33_34D | ecosystem: Environmental > Aquatic > Marine > Unclassified | place: USA: California...
CAATGTATGATGTTAAGCGTAAACTACCTTTGTTTACAAAAAGTGAAAAATCTAAAAGCTCATACTGCGCCGGATACTATATTATTAGATTCGATAAAGGTTGGGTTAAATCATTTTGTCCTAAACAAATTACTATAGAACGTTATAAGTTTAAAGGACCTTTTAAAACAGATTTAGAAATGCGTCAGGAGTTAAGTCGTGCAAACAGTCGATCCGATTAATACAATACCTTTACAACAGTTTATTCAACAAGTAAAAAGTGCAGATGCAAGCAGATCAAAAGACATAAGAATTCCAATTGATCAAGCAAAAAATCTTGCGTTTACTCTTGGTATTGTTATGAGCAGACTACAAGGCGATCTAGAAAAATTAGTTGTTGATTCTAAAAATAATAACGAAGAAGTTATTGAAGTTAATATTGGCGGCAGTTCTACTTTTTAAGTACGTAGATAACTAAAAAAAAGATAAATATATGCGTATATAATTTAAAGGATACGCATATGAGTAGACCAAAACCGACGGTTTTACTAGAAAACATTAATAATAAAACATATAAAAGCGAGCAGGTACTTGACGCTGAAGCTATCTGGGCGGTTTTTTATAACGGAAAACCGTTCAACTTAAAAAGCTCTAATGCACTAACTAATTATCCTGGTCCTAAGTATAAAAAAACTTCCTTTTCAAATCCTGGTCACGCATACAATCTTGCAAAAAAATTAAACGAAATGTTTAAAACAGACCAGTTTTCTGTTTACAAGTTAACTGAAGGCGAAGAAGTATTCGAATGAATATAGTTTGCTTAGGTTGCAGCTACACAGCAGGTATGCCCGATAATTATTATAGTTGGCCTGAAAAACTTGCTAATTTAAGACCAAGCGATACTATATACAACCTAGCAGTCGGCGGCACAAGTTTACTTTTTAGTATCTATATACTAAAACAAATACAAAAAATTATAAATGTCGACAAAACTATATTTCAAATAACTAATCCTCATAGGCAAACATCTTTTGAAAAAATAAGAATAGAAGACTCTTTTATACAAAATAAAAACTATATTAGAATAGATCCTGATATAAGAAAAAAACAAAAAATACTTACAATTACTCCAGCAACTACAAAAGGTAAATGGACTGAGAATAAAGAAAAAATAAAATGGAGTTTAAATTTTTATAAGAATTATTCTAAAGATTTAGGATTGCTACAACATAACATACTCGATAACTATATTAAAAATGTTGCAACATTTACATTTACATATTCAGAAATTCCTGAATACGCACAAAACAATATAATAGACAGCAGCGGTCATTTTAACAATATTGGACATAATATAATTGCAGATTGGATCAACAATGAATTGGAAAGAAACATACACTAAGCTCTTTCTAAAAGAACTTGGAAAAAGTACAAATGATACATCTGTAAAAGAATATATGCCATTGTGGTGGCAGAACACACGTAATAAAGGTAGTGGCGGTCTTAGACTAACTGATAAAGGTTATGAAATTGTACAAGAAATTAACCTTGCAACATATGACATTCCTTATCCAAAAGATATGCCTCTCACAACACAAGTTATTATCTTTCTAGATCAATTTATTGACTGTCCATACTACCTTACAAATAGAGGTATTACTGTAACGAACGAAAAGAAAGCAGTCGAGCTTACTCTTTTCAGCGGCGATTTACGCAAATATGGCTTAATAAAAGCAATGAAAAGACAAGAAAAATCCTAAGTTATTGATTATTAAGCAGATCTTTTTTAAGAAAATGGTTGACATTTTCTGTAGTGATGCTATTATATATACATAGTTAGAAATTAGCACTGATCAACTAGAAGGAATACACTATGGAAACGGTAACTCGTACAGTTAGCCCAAATAGCGCAAAAGGCGCTATTAAACACGCAATGCTTAAAAAGCGTCCAATTTTCCTTTGGGGGCCTCCAGGTATTGGTAAGTCAGACATTGTTGCACAAATTACTAACAGTCTGTCTAATTCGCATTTGATTGACGTTCGTCTTTCGTTGTGGGAACCTACGGATATTAAAGGTATTCCGTTTTTTAATTCAAATGCAAACACAATGGAATGGGCACCGCCTAGTGAACTTCCTTCAGAAGAATTTGCGGCACAATACGACAATATTGTATTGTTCCTAGATGAGATGAACTCGGCAGCGCCAGCAGTACAAGCGGCAGCATACCAGTTGATCTTAAACCGTAAGGTTGGTACTTATAAACTGCCTGACAATGTTGTTATTGTTGCGGCAGGTAACCGTGAAGCTGACAAAGGTGTTACGTACCGTATGCCTGCTCCGTTGGCTAACCGCTTTATTCACTTGGAACTTGCTGTTAATTTTGATGATTGGTTCAACTGGGCTGTTGATAACAAAATCCATCAAGATGTTGTTGGTTTCCTACAGTTTAGCAAAAAAGACTTGTACGACTTTGATCCAAAGTCAGCAAGCCGTTCGTTTGCTACACCTCGTTCTTGGTCGTTCGTAAGCGAACTAGTTGAAGACGATCTAGACGATAACACTACTACTGATTTAGTTAGTGGTGCAGTTGGTGAAGGTTTGGCTGTCAAGTTTATGGCACACCGCAAGGTTGCTGCCGATATGCCTAATCCAACTGATATCTTAGCAGGAAAAGTTAAAGAGCTACATAACAAAGAAATCAGTGCTATGTATTCCTTAACTGTATCTCTTTGCTACGAGTTGAAAGAAGCATCAGACAACGGTGATAAAAAGTTTGATGACAAAGTCAACAACTTCCTGCGCTTTGCAATGGACAATTTTGATACTGAGTTAGTTGTAATGGGTATCAAACTCGCACTAACACAGTATGCATTGCCCATTGATCCAGACGAAGTGGAATGTTTCGACGAATTCCACGATAAGTATGGTAAGTATATTAAGGCTGCTCAGCAGGCTTAATTCTCAAAAGAACGGGTTCTTTGAGCCCGTTCTTTACTTTTTCGATTGACAAATGTTTTAAATACTGTTATACTATAAGTATAGAAAATAGGAAAGCGAGAAGGGCAAATGGCAAAGACAAAAGATACAGCAAGTAAACTTAAAAATTGGCAACCTGATCCAAATATTACACCCGAAGAACTCGAAGTAATGCGTGTAGAAGTATATGACCGTATTATTACTGCACGTATCGGTCTACTATTACGTCATCCTTTCTTTGGTAATATGGCAACTCGTTTGCGCATTTTGGCAGCAGATGAATGGCTTCCTACTGCCGCAGTAGACGGCAGAAACTTGTACTACAATACACAATTCTTTAATGCAATGAACAATAAAGAAATTGAGTTTGTTATTGCACACGAAATCCTACATATGGTATTTGATCACCTAGAACGTCGAGGTGATCGTCATCCTATGCTCTACAACATTGCCGCAGACTATAAAGTAAACAATTTGCTAGTACGCGACCGTATTGGCGAAAAGCCTAGTATTGTAGACTGCTTCCAAGATTTTAAATATGATGCTGATACATCTGAAGAAATTTATGATAAATTATTTGAAGATGCAAAACAAGCTGGCAAAGAATTACAAGAACTATTAGAGCAACTTGATCAAGAAGGCGAAATGCTTGATGAACATCTCGATTCTGAAGGCGAGGAAGGTGAAGCTGATAGTGACAACGGTGAAGACAAAGACGCAAACGGCAATGGTGTAAGTAAGAAAAAGCCTAAGTACTCTAAAGAAGAACTTAAAAAGATCAAAGACGAGATCAAAGAAAGCGTCTTGTCTAGCGCACAGGCAGCAGGTGCAGGCAATGTTCCTGCAGGTGTTGCACGTATGATCAAAGAGCTTACAGAACCTAAAATGAACTGGCGTGAACTTCTTCGTCAGCAAATCCAAAGCACTATTAAAAGTGACTATACGTTTATGCGTCCTAGCCGTAAGGGCTGGCACACTGGTGCTGTACTGCCTGGTATGAATTTTCAGGATACTATTGATATTTGTATTACACTAGATATGTCAGGTTCAATTGGCAATGCTCAAGCAAAAGATTTCCTAGGTGAAATCAAAGGCATTATGGAAGAATACAAAGACTACAAAATTAAGTTGTGGTGCTTTGATACTAGCGTATACAACGAACAGGACTTTAGTGCAGATGGCGGCGAGGACTTGCTAGACTATGAGATCTTTGGCGGTGGCGGCACTGACTTTATGGCTAATTGGGAATATATGAAAGAGAACGATATTGTTCCTAAGAAGTTTATTATGTTTACAGACGGCTATGCTTGGGATAGCTGGGGTGATCCAGATTACTGTGACACAGTGTTTATTATCCACAGTCACAGAGATAAAGGATTGCAAGCACCGTTTGGTGTAACAGCACACTATGACGAGGCAGCGTGAAAATTAAAACACCAAATCCATTAAATGTATTCGAAGCAAGGCAGTGTATTTTTGCGCCGCCGCACTTCGAATATGTTAATGTACCTATGACATATAACTTAGAACAATCTATAGTTAAATGGGTAGACAAAAATCTTAAACATAGATTTTATGTAGGTAAAAATGTTTCTTTAAACGACGAAAATAAAGTACAACAGGTACTTACTATAGGCTTTGAAGAAGCAAAAGATATGAGCTACTTTATGTTAGCTTGTCCACATTTAAAGTACAAATAGCTCGATCACCGATATATATATAACACAGGAGTTAAAATAAAATGAGCGAAAAAACTACACAAGTTGAAAAAACTCAACCAGAGATTACAGAATCTCAAACACAGCCTGCTGAACAACAGCAAGGTCCAGATCTAACTGTGCAAGATCTAAATGCATTAAAAACAATTATCGATGTTGCAAGTCAACGTGGCGCTTTTAAACCAAACGAAATGGTAACCGTTGGCCAAGCATATAACAAGTTAGAAGCATTTTTAGACGCAGTTACTAAGCAACAACCTGCACAAGGAGCATAATATGTTAAAACACGTAGGACGTATGGTCAAAAATAAAAGAAAAGTTATTGTAGCTTATAATGTTGTACCAGGTGAACCTGATAGTGCAGTTGTAGTCACTACAGAAAATCTAGGCGCAGATGAACACGATACGTTAATTAAACTAGTTGAATCTCCCGCTGGACAAGAATCAATGCATCTTGCAGATGCAATGGCTCGTACCTCATTGCCAGATGGACGCAATATGTTAGCAGCATTTCATACTCAAGGTAAAATGGTTAAAATTGCAACTAGTGAGATCCAAATGACTCCTAACACACAAACTTCTGTACTATTGTCTGAAATTAATGAAGCAATTGCACAACAGAAAGGTGTTAGTGTAGCAGATCTTGCTCCTAAAGGACCTAATGGCGAAACTGTTACTACACAAACGGCAACAACTGCTCAAGAAGTAGTACAAGATACTAGCGTATTAACTGACGAAGACTTGGCTGCACAGTATCGTTCGCAAGCAGATGCAATGTTTAAAGAAGCAAAAAGATTGCGTGAACAGGCAGAAGAGCTAATGCCTACCAAGAAAAAAGCCAAAGCAAAGACTGAAGAGAGTGCCTAAAAATAAATTACCTCCCGAAGTTATAAAACACTGGCCCGAAGTTCTTAGTGACGTCGAAATCAAAGCTGTTCCTATTGAATATATTGATAGTATGCGTGTTCATTTTCACGACGGTAAAATATGGGAAATTGATCTAGACAAGCAAAAAATGGTTGCAGAAGGCAATGTTGAAACTATTGAGCACAGTCTTGAAACCTTTTTAGCAGAATACGATAATGAAATAAATCACGTCGACTTTAGACTTAATTCTTCTAAATTAGTAAAAGATGTTAAATCTAGAACACAAAAATTTATGAAAAAGCGTAAGTAAGATATTAGGAATATTCTAAATTTGTATAAATACATATAACAAGAACATTCCAGGAGTTTATAAATGGCGTTGCGATTAAGAAGAGGCACTAATGCTGAGAGATTAACACTAGATGGTGTTGCTAATCCTGTGCCTGTAGAAGGCGAACTTATTTACACTACAGATAGTAAAAAGTTATTTGTAGGAGACGGTGCTACAACAGGCGGTGTTGCAGTTGATACCGGCATTGTTGATGCAAGTAGTATTAGCATAGGTGATCTTTCAGATGTTAGTACAACTGGCTTAGGTAATATTCCTACAGACGGTGAAGTACTTGGCTGGGACGGTGGTGAACTTTCTTGGAAGCCTATAACACTTTCTATTCCTGCAGACGTAGCAGATCTTACTGACAATGATAACTTAATTAGTGCAGGCGGTGGTGTTGTTGAAGGTTCTAATTATAAAATCAATATTGTAGGTCAAGACAGTACACTAATTATAGATGTAGATCTAAACAAAGTAAGAGCTACAGGCGGAATTGTAGGCGATGTACAAGGCGACATTAACTCTAGCGGCAACAGTTTCTTTAGTGGTACAGTAAATTTAAATACAGCAACAGTATTTTTGCCTGATTCAATTACAACAGATGTAGTTGGTAGTCTAACAGGTGATGCTAACGGAAATCACACAGGAACATTTACTGGGTCACTTAATGCAACAGGTGTATTGGATGGCGATTTAATCGGTAGTGTGTTCGGTGACGATTCTACAATATTAATAGACGGTATAAACAAAAAAGTTCTTGCTCCAGTTGATACAACTTCTGTAAACGCAACTGATAGTGTTACAGCAGGTAAAATTAGAATAAGCCCTAATGGAATAGACACTGGTATCACAACTTATGATACTGCTGATACATTTTTGAATCTAACAACTGCTAATACAAGTGGATACATTTTATCTAGTAGACCTGTACGTATTGGCGGCACTGCATCAGCATTTAGTGAAGCATCTATAACAATGTACAATGCAACAGCTAATGCTGCATTACTTAATATGTATACAAACTCTGATGATGCTAACTCTGGTTTGTTATTGTTTAACAAGGCAAGAGGCACTAAGCTTACACCTACAGCAGTACAAAGCGGCGATACAATGGGCAGCTTTATGGCCAATGGTTATAATGGTGCAAACTATAGAGTAGCTGCCGGTGTTGCTGTTCGTGCTACCGGTGCTCCACAAGCTAATTGGATTCCGTCATCTGTAGGGATGTTTACAAGTAATAGTACAGGTGCTACAACTACACAGTTCGAAGTAAACAATGACGGTAAAGCTACTTTCTCAGGACCAGCAAAACTAGTTAACTATGCAGATGCTACTGCAAGAGATGCTGCAATCACAGCCCCAGAAGCAGGTATGATGGTATTCGTCACTGGAACATCAAAAGCACAAGTTTATGATGGATCAGCTTGGGTAGATCTACACTAATATGAATGAAGAACAGATATTTTATACTTCCAAAATTTAAGATATCTAACGAACTTTATAACGACATTCTTTCTATATCAAAAGATAATTTTAGATTTTACGGAACACGACGAAAACGTCTTTATATGTGTTCCGTAAATTTATTTGTTATTCCTAAATTACAAGAAATATTAGACCAGCTGTACGACCCTTCTATTGTAGATAATTATGAAATTATGTATACAGAGCCCGGTGCTATTGTAATGCCCCATATTGATAGTCGTCGAAGAGTTGCATTAAATATTCCTATTAAAGGAGAGTTTGAAAAATCTTATATTGGAATATTCGAAAAACAAGGCAAAGTTGTACCCAATATTGAATTTTTTGATACCAACGATCTCGTAAAAGAAGGCGGCGGGTATCCTGGATCAAAACTTATAGATAAAGTAACATATACACAACCAATATGTTTAAACACAGAAGAAGTGCATAATGTAGTTAATTTAAGTAATAAAGATAGAATAGTGTTAGGATTAGGCTTTGATACTAGGTTAAGTTTTGCAGATATAGAAAAAATGCACGAACAAAATAAACTAGTGTTATGCCAAAAATAGTATATAAAACTAACGAAGTATTTTTTGTTCATATTCCTAAAACAAGCGGAACAAGTCTTTATGCAAATTTAATGCATCAAGGTGCTGTAATAGAAGACTATAATCCGTATGTACCTGTATTTGAAAATGTTACTAGTCACCATTTTGATGCAGATCAAATAGCCCGCTACTATAAAACTAGTAAAAACAAATTTACTATAATAAGGAATCCCTGGCATCGCACTATGTCAGATTACGTTTATCAAACACAAGACTGTTATTTTAAAAAAATTAATAACTGGATATATACTAACCTTTGCAAGTATCAAAAAAATTCAAATATACTTGATAATCATTTTAAACCTGCAACTAAATTTATAGATACACAAACAAAATTATTTGTTTTAGATAATTTAGATGAAATGCATAAATGGTTAAATAAAAAACTTAAAAATAATTTTATCTATGACATAAAGAAAAATGTTTCAAAACCGTACCAAAGTGTGTCAAAAACAACACTATCTAAAGAAGTGTTAGACCTATGGGAAGAAATATATTACAACGATATTTGTTTATATAAAAGATTGACATCTTAATTAATTGGTGTTATAATTAAAAGTATGAAAGAGTATGTACAATCCAAAATTCATAATATAACTGTTACTGCAAAGTCTTTAGACTACCACGGTAGTGTAACGATATGCAGTAATCTTCTTGTTCGATCTAAAATAGAACCTTATCAAAAAGTAGATGTAGTTAATCTTAGCACAGGGGATAGATGGACAACTTATGCTGTTCCAGGTGCAAAAGGAAGTTTTGAGCTTAATGGAGGAGGTGCAAGACTTGGCGAAATAGGCGATAGATGTGTAGTAATTGCATATCAGACTGCTATTCAATTTCTAGGTGCAAGTGTAGTTTTTTGCGATAAGTACAATAATATAGAGTCTACCCTCACTTATCCAATGGAGTTACAATGAAAACAATAGATTTACCAGGTTTTGGATCGCTTGGAGCTCAAGCTGTCGATATAAATTTAAATACAGCATCTGATAATGACCTAATGGAATTAGGAAAACTAGTTTTTGATAAACTAGTTGTGTATGTAGATGCAAAATGTGCATCTACAAGTGCAGAAAGATTTCATTATATACAAACATTGTGGGGAGATCCAGTTGTATCTAATGCTCGTCCAAAGTTAGAAGAACGAATTAAAAAAGAAGGTATGACAAAACTTATTGTCGAAACGCTCAGTGATATTAAAAAAATGCGAGCAGGACTTGACGATCTTAAAGGAATGATTCGTGTTACCGGTATTAAGGACGAAAAAGGCAAGAGAACAGGAATGTTTGCCGACGGTGAATTAGAATGGCATAGTAATCAACAAAGTGACAATAGCGGATATGCTCCATTGATTGGATTACAAGGTGTGCAAGGCACACAAGGATCAAGTACAGAGTTTTTACAAACTGTAGATGCATTTAACGATTTAAGTTCTGATCTTCAATCAGAAGTAAGGCAGTTAGTTGCTATTCATAGTTTTGAAAAAGATAAAATTTGTAAGGGAACTTCAGATTCACAAGCACTGATTACGCAAATGCACCTTGTTCCTGACGATGGTGTGGAAATGCCAGTTATTTCTACAGCTCCAAACGGAATGACTGGTATGCATTTTCCTTGGACTAGTGTTGTTGGATTTAAAGGCTATACACAGACTGAGTTTGAAAGTTTGTATAATACATTAGTTAAACATTTATGGCAGGATAAGTATGTATATAAACATATGTGGCAGGACGGCGAGATTGTTTGGATGGATCAAATTGTAACTCTACATAGACGTCCCGGTTCAGATACAAGCAACCGATTATTACATCGTATGTGTTCAGATTGGAGCAATATTATTGAACCCTTACATTATTGATTACGAAAATATAAAGGTAACTGATCTTAGAAAAGAGTTATTAGTACACGGACTTATACATATTAAATGTAATAAGCCGCTTTCACTAGACGAATTCAAACAAATAAATTTAGGCAAACCTTTAATTGCAAAACGTCATACACTGGATGACGAAAGGCACGTACAGTATGTTAGTGATAAAGGATTATTTAGTAACAACGATGTTGACTGGCATAATGACTGGAGTTATGGAGAAGGCAGCTACTTTGGTACTATGTTATATAACTATAAAAATGGCCATTTAAGTACAACAGATTTTGTTGATATGCGAGATGCATATGAACGTTATGATGATAAAGAATATTTAAAAAATACTACAGGCGAATATTTTCCGCCGCAGGACTTACACGAAAGTTGTTTTACTCCTCGTATGTTGAAGATACTTGAAAAAGCAAAAGTATCTCGACAGTTTGCTCATACACATCATATTACAGGTGACACTGTTATGTACTTTAGTCCAGGTACATTACAAACAGATATTAATGTTAGTAACCTAATTGCACACTGTGAAGAAGATATATATGAGCACCATTGGCAAGAGAACGATATACTCATATACGATAACATTCGTTATATGCATAGACGCCACGCATTTGAAGGCGAAAGAGAGCTTTGGAGAATACAGTTTTGGATATAAACACTAATTTTAAAATTAGAAGTTTATTAATAGCAAATCATTTGCTAGGGTTATATGCAGTTTATACTGCATTTTCTTTAAACTTATTAATATTATCTTATTTGATTGGATTTACCTTTGGTGGGATAGGGATCAGCATAGGTTATCATCGATACTTCGCACATAAAGCGTTTGAAACTAATAAGTTTGTAGAAACTTTGATATTGTTTATTGGTACATTAAGCAGTGTAGGAAGTGCAATTACTTGGGTAGGTGTACATAGAGAACATCACGCAAATAGTGATACTGAAAAAGATCCACATAGTCCAAAGTACAACGGAAAATTTAGAACACTATTACATATATGGAGTAGGTACGATATCAAACCTATGTATGTTAGATCTTTATTAAAAAGTAAAATATTAAAATTACAACATCAATACTATTTTCCGTTGCTACTATCCTTTATTGTAGTACTATTACTAATTATAGGTCCTGTATACACTGCATACGTCTATTGTATTCCAGCAGTATATGTATTTTATGCTACTGGAATTGTTAATAGTTTAAACCATTGGAATGGTAAACCAAATAATATACCTCTATTAAATTTAATTACAAGTGGCGAAAGCTACCATTTAAATCATCATAAAAATATCAAAAGCTGGAGTTTCGGAAAATACGATCCTATGGCACCAATTATAGGATTAATAAAAAAATGACATTAAAAGCATATCATAATGACAAACTTTGGAGAATTATTGTATCTATTGCTTTTTATAGTATACCATTAAGTGTTTTTATACTAACAACACTGCCGCTTTATTATACACTACTAGCAATTATAAGCAGCTTTCTTATAGCAAAAGTTGGTCACGGCATTGGGCAACATAGGTACTTTGCACATCGAGCATTTAAAACAGGTCGAAAAAGAGAATGGTTGTTAGGTTTTCTAGCAACATTAAGTGGTACAGGCAGTCCGATATACTTTGCAGTTAATCATAGAATACATCACGATATAAGCGACAAAGACGGCGATCCAAATAACGTTGAAGAACTAAGTTTGGTAGACATACTAACATTAAAGATTAGAACAGATGACGGACACTTTGATTTAAATGTAGCAAAAGATCTACTAAAAAATAAACCAGCAAGGTTTTTTCACAATTGGTATTGGCCGACAATAATTACATATTGTGTATTGTTAATTATAATTGATCCATATCTTTTTGTTGCTATGTATTTGTTACCGCTCGGTTATTCTGCATCTATTATGATACTTGGAACTATAACCGGACATAAGTATGGATATAGAAATTTTGATACTCCGGACAAAAGTGTAAATAACTTTTGGGTTAATTTAATTTTCTTAGGTGAAGGAAATCATAATAATCATCATTATAGACCTAATCATTGGGATTCAGGTTTTACAGGAAGATGGAAAGAATACGATATAGGTGCACCTATTATTAAATATTTTTTCCTTAAAGGTAACGTATGAAAAAAATAAAATACTACGAACTCAAACCAGAAGAAAATCATTTCAAAGTTATATTTGTTGACTTGACACACCGTTGTAATATGGATTGTTTTAACTGTTATTTACCCAACAGGACTATTCCTGATATGGATAAAAATATGCTTTATAGTGTATTAGAACGCTTACCTGAAAGAACTTATATCAGACTTATAGGAGCAGAACCTACACTTCGAAAAGACCTTCCTGAAATAATCAAAAAAGTCTTTGATTACGGGCATCGACCAAGTGTAACAACAAACGGACTTAAATTAGCAAGTAAAAAATATTGTCAGGAACTTAGAGACGCAGGTTTACGGATGATACTATTAAGTATGAACGGTGCCGATGAACAAAAGATATATGAAAAAATAGACAACCACAGTCACGCACACGATCTTAAGATGCAAGCATTAGAAAACTGTTTTGCTATACCTGGATTTATTATTAATACTGGTACAATTATTGCTAAAGGAGTAAATGAACATACCATTCGGAGGCAAGCAGATATTGTTGCAGATTTGGCAGACAAATACAAACCTAAAGTAAAACCTGTATTACGTGTTAAAAATATAGGAGACCTTGGACGTTATATGCAAGGGCATACAATGACGTTTGACGAGTTAGTAGATGTAGCAAGTAGTCAATTAGATATACCTAAAAGTGTCATTATGTCTGAACGTGTAGAATCAGGTACAAACAAAATTAGTAAAAATGCGTACGGTGAGAGTTATTTGTTTGAATACCGTGGTGTATATATCAGATTA
>Ga0222719_10004148_pt1 | contig 12739 bp, 22 predicted proteins | sample C33_34DmetaG_FD_165039 | JGI IMG/M metagenome (GOLD analysis project Ga0222719, IMG submission 165039) | Estuarine water microbial communities from San Francisco Bay, California, United States - C33_34D | ecosystem: Environmental > Aquatic > Marine > Unclassified | place: USA: California...
CGCAACGAATCTCTTCATTTTGGAAAGTGACTGATCCCCCCCCACCCCTATCCAGGCTTCTATTGAACATAATTAGTATTGTGCGAAGATTTATGACTAGCTCTACTTATGTTGTAACTACCTCTGCTTCAATTGGTTTACTTGCTTCAGGTAGGTTGTCTATTAACTCATTAAGCTTATCAGGAGTAGCATCAACTTTGATATGTTTAACCACAGAAGCACCATCATTAGCTAACATCATCAATTTATCGATGAAGATGGCAGTGTTGACGGGCAATTTATCCTTATTCAATGTCCCCTCTTCTAGGTGTTTCAACACCTGGTCAAGCATCAGGTCTGATATCAGTCCAACCTTATGCTTCAGAGTGGCTTTCGATATGGCTTCTGTCTTTTCCTCCCTGGCTATTCCTTTGACTGTCTGGAGGCTTGTGTAGAGGATCTTCGCTATGCTCTCAGGTGATATGCCTTCCTTCAAAGCTAGGACTATGGAGTCATACCTCTTGGGATCATGTTTCTTCAGTTGTTCACCAGTGTAGTGCTGTAGGTGAGACTCAGGTGACCTGTTATTGAATTTGGTGAGGGAGCCTTTGGGCATAAATAAATGGGAGGGTGACAGATTTTTATCTATTATCTGCCAACCTCCCAACCGAGTGTAATTATATTTCGGGTGTTCTGCAACGCTATATGTTAGTCACCTTGATCAAATCCCAGGACATGCCCCTTGAATTGGCTACGTAGTAGCTTCAAACCGTTGGTTGAGTTGAGACAGGTGAGTATCATGTCAGCCTGCATAAGAGCGTATGATCTGATCTCATCATATCCCTCCTTGATGTAAGGCACCCATGTCTTTGGGTCATCTTCAGGCTTCCTCACTCCTGACCATGGCCCTGCTACCTGAGTCAGTCCATAGCTACCGTTATATTCTTCGTAGGTAGCGACTACCTGAGTGCTTGACTGGGAGTCTAGCCATTGAGCTGTGACTCCGTGCTTGTGCTTTAATACGACGATTGGTTGTATGTTCATTCTTCTTTTTAAAACCCCATCCCTCGCAATCTGGACAGACATCCTGCTCTCTTGGGTTAACTATGTAGCCTCTACCCTGACACCTCTGACATATCACGTTGCCTCCTCTTCTGGAGTCGCCCATTGAACATCTTGCCTGGGTCTCCTCCACGCTTCGACCAGAAATAGTCTGATCCTTTGTTTATGTCATCGGACAAGCCGATAAACTCGGGGATGATTTCTCCCTCATCTAATTGGTTTGGTATATTGTCTTGATTCATATGTTAAAATGGTTGGTTTAAATCTTGTTGAGCCATGGCAAACACCTTGCCTCTTTTAGGGTGTCCCAGATCGGTCAGATTCTTGGGATCGATCAGTGATTCCTTGCTCGTAAATCCTGCGAACTTGTAGGTAGGGAACTCTCCTACCATGAGTGCGTATACATCAACTCCCTCACCTTTCCATCGTGCTGCTATGAGTTTCCCCGAAGCATACTTAGTGGTTTTGACATCCACTGCTTGTCCAGTGTGGAGGAGGCAATCTGCATCAGGTATCACGTCTATTTGGAAATCAGGGTATACGTTCATCAGCTTGCAATAAGCCATCTCCCCAGCGATGCCTTCCAGATCGGTTATCTCATCACTTTGAGGGCCTTTCCTCACGTTTACCTTGCCTTCCTTTCTAGCGTGTTCATGACGCTTTTTGGCAAGGTATTTGGCATACCTCTGCTCCTCGGGTGATAGCGTGATTTCCATGATTTACTTACTGTAATAGGTGTTAGTCACTTCCACCAGAAAATCTTCTTCAGATCCGTTGTTAACAATCAGGTGATCCGCCTTGATGGCTCCTATTTGAGTTTCAGATATGTGATCGTCTTTGAGTCCAGTCTCCCTGACTACCTTCCAGACCTGTCCTCCAAGGCCCGATACCCAGACTTGTTCGTATGCAAATCGCATGTCGTCGATGACCAATGCATTGTATCCATGGTTCCGATAATGGTTCCAGGCTTCCGCTAGTTGTTTTAACCAGACATCCCTGCCATGCATGATTTTCATGGACTCAGCAACAGACTGGTAAACAGGTCTCAGGGTAGCCTTATCAGCTTCCTTGTAGGTTCCGAAGATCTTTGCCACCTCTGATTTGATAGGGTCTGCGAAACCTAGTCTGATAGCCTTTAAGCCATCCTTCTCCAAAAGTGCCATGACATGCTTGGAAGCCGTGCTTTTCCCACTACGCTTCTTGCCTGCCAGGGCTATAATATTACTTGTTTTTTTAGCCATTAATTCCACCTACTCTTTATTGGTTCTGAGTCCTCATCGTGCAACTCAAAATCAGTGTCCTCCTGGGAGAGCAATGGGAGTCCGTATAACAGCTTTCCCATGCTCGCATTATTGGTGACTGAATTCTGTATTTCGATGACGTTGCCATCATGGTCTTCAAGTGTGATAGTGATGATCATTTCGGGAGTTTATTCTCAAGGACAGGTGGACCCTCGACACCTTGGAATCTACTATTCCACCGAGTATACTCCAAGCTTACCTTGGCTTCCTGAATGCCATTTCGATTCTTTCTGATGTAGAAATTGACGATACCATCATCTGGTTCATCTTCCTTCGTATTCGGGACCAAGAATCCTACACTGTCAGCGTCCTGTTCTGCAGTTCCAGAATCCCTGAGATCTGAAAGTCTTGGTATACTGGATTCTCTTTTATCGAACTCTCTGTTCATTTGGGCCAGCAGCAAAACCGGAACACCGCATTCCAGAGCGATGATTTTGATTGTCCTCGTCATGGCTCCCACCTCATTGACTCGGTTCTCATACCTTCCCCCAGAACGAAGCAAGGTAAGGTAGTCGATGACCAGCATGTCCACTCCCTTGTCTTGGACAAATCTCCTTGCCTGGGACCTGAGTTGATCAACGGTTATTGCTGGGGTGTCCTCTATATGAATCGGTAGTTCAAAGAACTCCTTGGTAGCTCTGGCAATCTTTCCTTTATCACCGTGTCCTGTCTTCAAATAATGCCTGACATCTTCCCCAGATAGAATGGCTACAGCACGTTCTGCAATGCTGTTATAAAGCATCTCCAGAGACCATAGGGCTACACGCTTACCCTGCTTTGCAGCAGCAATTGCCAAGAACATTGAGAAGGCTGATTTACCACCACCAGGTCTTCCACTAATAATGTAAACTGCACCAGGGAGAAACCCACCCAGCTTCTGGTCGAGACCGTAGATACCACTCTTGATTGAGAGATCAGGAACACCCCCATCAACAGCACTCTCCAGAACCTCTATAAATCCCTTCTGAGCTGCCTTCTGATCCTTCTCTGCTGTCATACCTCTAGTAGTCTGCCAAAGATCGTCCTGAAGCCTCTGTAGAAGCTTCTCAGGGTCCTGCTCAACCTTACTCTCTTCGATGGCAGCGTAATGTTTCAGAAAGACTTTCCTTCGGATGTATGCAGCATATGCTTGCTTGGAATAGTAGCTCAGGTTTGAAGCAGATGGTGAATGCTCGATCAAGTCATCGATGTATAACGCATTCCTCACTGATTTCCTTGAGACAGTCACCTGATCTATCTGACCACCGTCCTTGATTATGTTCTCACAAGCCACCCATATCTGTTGGTGTCTCATGTCAGAAAACCATTCGGAACTCACCCCTAACTCTTCAGCTTCGCTGAAAGCCCCGAGAAGAACACATGAGAGAAGCCCTTTCTCTGCATCTAGATCTTCGGGAACGTCGTATTCAATTGAGATTTTATTGCTTTGCGTTTGAAGGGTCATATTGAGAAATACTTTTTGCCTGCCTTAATATCAGCAGCAACAGCCTTAGAGACATCAGACCTCTTGGATCTTCCTGCCAGAATGATCTCCGTGAGGATTTCGTCCCTATTACTATTATTATTAATATCTATATCTATTATATTATTAGTTAGTGTACGTGATCGCGTACACGTTGTATCGTTAACGTGTCCGCCCTCGCGTACACGTTGTTTCTGTGAGGTGTTAGTCATAGGGACCGATTTTATCGGTTTCCCCTTGGTCCTGGCTAGATAGCAAGTGGATCTTCCTGCCTTTTTTTGATCCAGCCAACCATGGTCAACCAGCACCTTCAGAGCTTTCCATAACCTGGTCTTGCAGACACCCAAGGTGGATGCCATGGATCGCTTGTCATCGAAGCAAACACCTCTCATGCATACATAGAGGTAGGCTTCCCTCTGGATTGGAGAGAAACCCACCTCATATACCCATTGTGGAATGACTGGTCTCATGACCTTTGCGTGATTATCAGTGCGACAAGGAAGCCAAAGGTGAAGCCCATGCAGCTACCTATTGCGAATATCGTCATGGGTTCCATGGCCTCTTATGCGAATGCTCAGCCTGTAGCAACCCATGTTCAGCCAAGGTCAACTCTGTATGACAGTCCCAGTAGATGTCACCTATCAGGCACTGAGCATCAGCGTCAGACATTTTCAATGCTTTAAGCCACCCAAGGTAGGACTCCGCACGTTGCTTTGTTTTTGGGTCTTTCCACTTCCCACCATTCCGCAAGTGGGGAAGGTCTTGGTTTATTGCTACAGGTTCACTGTCATGATAGTACCATTTATCCTTCATGACTCACCTCCTGTTCTTTCTGATCTTTAACTGCAAGGATTGCTTTCTCCATTTCTCCCCTGGGTCCATCGGATTCATACGACCTCGGGATGTAACAGAGCATTCGGTAAGCTGTCTCGATGAGGTTCTGGATCGCCTCTTCTCTTTCATCACTCATAGTTACAAAAGCTCAATGATGCCTGTTGTCTGTGAAGGGGTATTGATTCGCTTGCACTTTTTACCCTGTCTACCCAGATTCCATGCATGGCATAATTTAGCGTAGGTCTCATACCTAAAGGTAGTGACTCGCGTGAGTCCGAGACTCTTTAGCTGAAGCAAATGATTCCGAAGCGTGAGGATGGCTGAGTCATGCTCAAGATTAGCCCCTGACGCAAATTGATTGTGCCACTTCACAAAAAGCTCAGGGTCCTTGTCAAAAGCCTGCATGGCAAAAGCTCCATAAGGAGGAGCCGTAACTACTCCTGAGACCTGTTTTGCTTGAATAGATGCCCTCTCATATTTGGAAGGATTCCTCTTAACCTCTTCAAGAATCTCATAATTACCAACGGACCCACCGTTCCATCGATCAGGTTGTAACTGCATCACAAACCTGGCTAATGCAGCCATAATACTATTATGTGAGTAGCCGTGCATCTTTAAGATGTCACTGGCAGACCTTGCTCTTCCGTTATCTATGGTTGCAGCTATCCGGTGATTGGTTGGAAGCCCAGTAGCAACATACATCTTAGTGGATTTCCCTGACTTAATAATTGCAGACAAACGGTGCTGACCGTCGATTAATCTTCTGGATGAATCAAACTTCACGGTCTCACCATTCAACTCCCAATTACCTGCCCCCATGTCCCTGGCATACCTTTCGACAAGCGGTGGACTGACCCTTCTGTTGCTTACGTTTCTCACCAACCATTGCTTGGCTATTTCTGGCGTGACCAGGTGTTCTTGTATTCTCGGACTTTCTATCATTTGATGACTTTCTTTTTTAAATGTTCTATAAGTTTTTCTCCCTCTTTACCGCATACCCTCAGGCCTTGAACGAAGGACCTTGCCTTGTGCTTGTCCACTTGGTTTCGATCCAAGCAATCACGCACATACTCAAGATACTTGCGTTCGTCATGGGGATCGTGGTTGTAAGAATGAGAGGTAGTGGGAGGCAGGGGTTCCTCAAACCAGTAGATCTCTTTGGCTAAAAAAGCCTCAGATGCATCTCGCATGGTTTGAGGAAGAGTTCCCCAGGCACTCCTTTTTAATACGTGCTTTTTAGGCTGCACGATCAGCCGTGTTAAACCTGCTGATTTCGACAGGTTTGGTAGGTGTATGACTGGGCCATGAATCAACCCTCATACATGACAAGAGTTTCTTGTAAGCTTCATCAACTTCCTTCCTGGCTTCAGCTAGATCAGCCTCTGCCAGGATTATCTCGCTCGATTCGTAGGGTGGTTCAGTCTCGATCACGGCAAAGATCCATCTCTTCACTTCTACTCCAGCTCGCTGAAGTAGTTTCGTATAATGAACCTGCTGCCAATCGTAACCAAGGTCCCTCTGTTTCCAGAGAAATTTGCTAGGCCTGGCTCCACCTTTCATAGTGGTCTTGATGTCGATGACAGTGTCACCGCATAACAAATCCACTCGACATTTCGCGTCGATGTTCTTGACAAACTTCTTCGCAAACACAGAGACTTCAGTCTGAGGCTTCATTAACTGGACCTCTCGGACCACAGACAGTTCGGAATATGCACCATACATCGACCGAATTGCCTGTAGGTCCGTTTCTGTAACGACCTTTTTCCCGAGTGCTTTTTGCTCCTTCCACCAATCTTGAGAAACCTTCTTTCTCTTATTCGTATACTCCTCTGGGCAAGTAATCACCTCATTGGCAAACCTGTCAGGTTCCAAGGCATACATGTGAAACAAGGTTCCCTTCTCCATTGCTGGAGTGCTTGCGTAAGGATAGAGCTTATTTCTGTAACACCAGAAGGCTTTCGGGCTTTCCCTCATTTTCTTCAACTCAGAAGTGGACAAAGCTTTATCAGCTCGATACTCGGGATCGTCCAGTTTGTAAACGATCTCCGTCTTGTGATTAGAATGAAACGTCATCATGCTCCTCCACTTCTGCATGGATTACAGGTTGACCAACTTTCTTTTTATACTCTGGAGATTCAGCAATCTCAGCCTGATCCCATTCCATCAATGCGTCCCAGTTGTGAGGGTGATCCGCAATGGAATAGACCATGTGTGGGTTCTCAGCTTCAGGAACTTCATATCTGAACTGATCAGTTCCTGGCTTGCGAGGAATCTTGGTGTAGCTCTCAAACTTAATGTATTTATTGCCCTTCTTACTGAGAGCATGACTGACATCGATGGTGAGAGCTTTGCCCAAGTATGCACTTGGGTCCATTGGCTGATCTAACGGCAGATTGGCCCCATTACATGCGGACAATATCTTGTAAAGGTTGCTACCTTCCCCATGGACTTTGGTTACTGACACTCCTCTGATTGCAGGTTTCTCCGGTTCACCTTCTTTAAAGGTTTTCCTGACTTCCATAAACTCAAAGGTAAGCTTTAACTTTTTGACTGGAGCTTTCTTTGGATCGTAATTTGGTTGAGTTCCAAGATCCACAATACTGATCAGCCTCGCTGAGTGTGGTCCTTCTGGGATCTTAGGTGCGAACGATGTCATTTGACTTACGGGTGCTACTAGTATGCTCATATATTTTTATGCTTTCTTTGGTTTGTTATTTATTTGTCTTTGTTCTTCTAGGTCCTTGAGATCTGATTTTTGTAGTATCTCAAGAAAGTCTTCTGCGTTCGGGAGGATGGCTACCCATCGGGCTTCATGCCTCCAAACAATGACTGGTATCTCCCAGGGCTTGCAGTCACCTTCGGCCTGGGACATCCAATCTTTTATTTTGCAAAGTTTCGTATTTTTAACTTCAAATCTAATTGGAGACAGGGCTTCGCAAGTTACATCGGGAGATTCGCATCCCATCTGGGACTGGTGAAATCCAGTTCTTTTGGCTTCCCACCCGAAAAATCTTAAGGTCTTTACCCACATGGATTCTCCCCTCTTACCTTTTTCTTTTGCGTTTACCATAGGTAATCAATCCTCTCTCTTTAAATAGATCAGTGTAATGAAGCATGGCTTCCTTGTAGTTTTTGAACTCAGGGAATTCCTTGGCTATATCGTCCCAAAAAAGTCCAGAGTGGGTTCTGATTAATTTAAACTTACTCACATTCTATCCTGCTGATGCTGTTATTTTGAGGTGTTAGTCATACTCGCACATGTGAATAACTATCTCAAAAAATTTCTTTACTTATTTTCTCAGGGTGTCAAACACCGCTTATGCCAAGTATACGAGCTTTAGGTAAAAAGTGTTTAGCAGCCTGGCTAGACGATAGGCTGCTTAATCGCTGGAAGAGGCTCTGTCATGAACTAGACATGACTCAGACTGATCGACTGACTCTTCTAATAAAAGAAGATGTTGAGAGAGCAGATGCGAAAGCATTTCGGAAACGTCGACGTCAAGCAAAGTAGCTGCCCTAATCGCCATAGTTGTTTGTTTTTTCGTGAGTTTCATAGGTGTTAGTCAGTTAACGTATAAATTCAACAAAAAGAGCCAATTATTTTTTTAATATAAATTGTGCCATTGGACAATTACCGTCCCACCCTGTTTTTTAAATAAAAATTAACTCTGAATTTTAATGATCGAACCTAATCCACAATGGCATTGTGGGGGTCTGGGGTTCAAATCCCCACGGCTCCACCATACAAAATCAGAGATTAATCTCTCCGATCAGGACCTATCCGTTATCACGGACATGTGGTCTCATGGGCAATCTCTTGCTCAAGTCTGGTCGAATTGGCAAAGGTTGTATCTTGCTTCCAATCAATCGGTCAAGACTTCTGTCCAACTTTTTTTATCCCACCTCAAGGAAGCTAATTGCAGCCATCGTTATTGCCAAGAATTTCAATGGGTTTTAGATCGGCTTGATCTCTTTATGGACACCTCTCTCCCTATCTGCCAGGTCACCACAAAAAGCTGGTGGGGGTCTATGGATGCGATGGGTGCTGGGAACACTGTTAGAAGGAAGGTTGGAGTGTTTCTGAACTGGTGTTTGCAACATGGTTGTATAAACGAAGCAGTCAAGATTCCAGGAAAGCCATCATATCCAAAAGGAGATATAGAAATTCTCAGCAATAAAGATGTCTCCTCGTTAATCAAAAGCTGTCCTTTAGAATTACTGGGACACATTTGGCTTTGCCTTTGCCTGGGACTGAGAGTGGCTGAAGCTGAGAAAGTCGATCACCTTTCGGTCAAAGGTAATTATTTAATCGTGGGAGCCAATGCAGCAAAGACCAAAACCAGACGTGTCTTGGACATGCCTGAACACCATGGACGTTATGCGTCATTAATCAGGCCTCAGGTTAATCTTAAAAAGAGGATGCTGTCTCTCAGGGAGGAATCAGGGATCACAAAATGGCCTCGAAATGTCATGAGACACACTGCTGCTTCTCATTGGTTAAATAGACTGCAGTCTGCAGAGGCTGCAGCACTTCACCTTGGGAATTCTCCCGTCATGCTTCACAGGCATTACAAAGCCCTAGTGACAAAGGATGAATCAAAAGAGTTTTTTAAGATCTGGAATGAACATGTCAAAACAGCTAAGTGACATCTCTTAGCTGTATTGACACTTAAGTGATACCACTTAGCTGTCAATACGCCTCAAGGGGTATTGTGCTACGCTAGAAGATTATTTTCTTTTTTCTTATTAAATGTGTTGACGTTTAATTAAACGTAATGCATATTACTCATGTCAGCAGCAATAACGCTGATATGACTAACACCTAAAAAGCAAAGATGAAAAAAGTTACTCGCAAAATTAGTTTCCTCGAAACAGGACATGACTCATACCCCGAGCTAACACCCTTGAGTTTGGGAGCAGACCTAACAGCATTTTCTGCCATCCAAGACCTAGATAAATCATTTGTCGGCTCGACTCATTACCTTGGGTTGTTTCCGTTTTGGAACGTCGAATACAAATACGAGTTGAGAGACGTTTCCCCAAAAGCTCGTCAGGCAGTGCATCATGAGCTACTCCGTAAAGGCAAGAAGCTCTCAGGCAAAAGCCCATCCATTAAAAAGATTATTGAAACAACTTTGTCAGCACTTAATGACTAACACCTTGTAGCTACTACTATGAACTCAATTGAAATTATCGAAAAGCAAGACAAGAAAACGCATCAGTGGCTGCAAGCCAGGGTGGGTAAAACTGAAGGAAGCGTCTTTGTATCACCTTTTGCAGTGACTGTCTGCAATACAAGCAACGCAAGCCACAAAGCCTGGAGGAAGCAAGGAAGACGTTTTAAAAGCCTGTTCCAGGCCAGGGAAGCTTACAAATCAAAAGCAATGAAATCCATAATTGAGGAAGCCATCAAAAGTTTTTCAGTAACGGAAGGAACGAAATGAAAAGATATAGCATTACATTTAATTACCCTGAATGCCGTGACAATGAATACAGGTTAAACGCTTGCAGCGAAAAGGCTGCAGTAGGCAAAGCGGTGGACTGGCACATGAAACTGGTAGAAGACCAAGGCTACGTTGTCTGGGAGGATTGCGACTCCAATGACCCTCACTTCCTGGCTTTGCTTGGAATAAATGTATCTACTTTGCCTGTATGACTAACACCTATTTGTTGCAATGAAAACACTTTTACTAATATTCCTAATAAACACCTCTGCTTTGGCTGATCATGTAGTCGCATTGACCATACTGGCTGAAGCCAGAGGAGAAGGCAGAGAAGGCATGGAGCTAGTTGCTGGCTGTATCCTGCAAAGATCCATTGATCGGAATATGACGATGCGACAGGTATGCTTGCAGAGGCTTCAATTCAGTTGCTGGAATGGGAAGTCCTACGAGGACCTTGCTCCCCTGCTCCAGACTCCTCAGGCTAAGTATGCCATATGGCTTGAGGAAAACCCTCACAGGTTAAATTTGGAAGCCATGGGAGGTATTAACCATTATCATGCCACTTGGATGAGGAAGAAGCCCTATTGGGCTAAGGGAAAAAAACCCTTGATCAAACACAAGAGGCATGTGTTCTATCGCTTATGACCGAGAAGCGTAAAGTAGGTCCCCCAAAGGGATCGCAGAACAGAATCAAGGTGGCGGGGAAACCTGCCTCCTCTTTTCTTAACATGAGATGCAGACCAGATCAAAAGGATGCCTGGGTGAAAGCTGCCAATGGAGATGGGAAATCCCTTACAGACTGGGTATCAGACACCCTTGATGACGCTTGCCAGTAGCGTTAGTCACCCCGTAAAGTGGTGAGGTGAAAATCAAGAGTGTCCACCTCGATGTCCTCTACGAAGCCCAACCAGACTGCAAGACAATAGACGTATCTGTTGATCAGCATTCTCAGAGATTTGCTGTTCTCCATGGTGGCCTGAGAATGATTTCAATGATCCTTCCTGACGAGTTTGTTGGGAGGGATGTTGACGTGTCAGTCAAGAGTGATGGTCAACTGGTCATCGGAAGCATCACTTCACGCTCCATAACTCATGGACCTCTAGGCATTCAGCATGACCCCAGAGGTATCGAGGAATGCTTACAGAATGCCTCCCCTGCTCCCGTTTCTCTGCAGTGGTTTGCTACCTGGAAATGCAATTATAAATGCAACTATTGCTGGCAGGAAACCACCAGAGATTCTTACCGAAAAGTAAAGAATGCAGACGTAACACCTGACGAATGGATCGAGGCTTTTTCCAGGATACCTGTTCAGGAGTTCTACATATCGGGAGGAGAACCTACTGTCCTCCCTGGGATGCTTGACATCGTTAATGGCATAGGCCAAAGGGTCCCCATAAAGATGACATCCAATCTGGGTAAAAGTTTTGATGTCGATCAATGGATCAAGGAAGTTGATCCTAATAACCTTGATTGTGTTACGTTTTCCTTTCATCCAACCCAGCAATCATGGGGGGAATACCGTTCTAAAATAACAAGGTTTGCAGACGCTTTCGGGGGATATAAAACTGGATGCGAATTAGTCATGCATCCTGATCAAAGGCACTTTGAGCAAGGTATTAGAGACATACAAAAAGAGTTAGATCTTCGGACAATCAATATCGATGTTTACCATGTTCAACCTGCCAAGTTCCCTCCTAAGCCAGGCGAAAGGACAGACAGGTGTCCCCATCAAGACACTTCTTTAACCATGGCTCCCAGAGCTACGGACAAGACTGATCCAGTCTATTGTTCTGCAGGAGTAAACAGGGTCAATGTAGATCCCCTGGGTGATGTATACACATGCATGTCAGCAATTGATCGAGGCAAGATGTTCGGGAAAGAAGCCCTGCCTCACTACAATTCGGTAGGCAATGTCTTTGAAGGTTTCTCCATGTCAAGGGAGCCTACTTTATGCTGGGAGAAGTTTCGATGCTCTGCATGTGACGCTTCAATTGTTCAGGACTCCTGGACACCTCACCCTCACCCTTATGAATTACCGTTACCTGAATGAAGAAGGTGTTTCTAATAGGATCGGCTCCTTACAGCCCTAAATGGTGGAGCAGACACAAGCATCAAGTCGAAGTCGCTCATGTTCTCAATAACGCAAAGCAGATTACAGGTGATCATGAGGGTGTATGGTATGTGGCTACAGACTACGTCATACATAGCAATTATTCGTTCCAACCGTTACAGCAAGCTAATGGAAATGAGTGGCATCGTTGTCGCATAGTGAGCGATTACCTTCTGAGACCCAAAGGATACACTTGCCCTCATCATGGAACCATGATTCTCAATGCAAGTTACGATATATTGAATCGAGGGATGCTGGCAGATGAACATTACGAACTCAACTTGGTGGGGTGCGACCTGGATTACTCGGGAGCGACTACTCATTTTTACGGGAAAGGAACAGCAGACCCTTTGCGAATCCCCATGGACACATTGCTGAAGCACTTAAACAAACTGAAAGCAGACTTTGAGGGGTTTCATGAAATAGTGACGCTGGGGCCTCCAGGCATACTTCCGTTCCCTCAAGGAGACAAGGAACTTATATGGTCACAATAGTTACTGCAGGAACTCCGAGTCATGATGACTTGAGAAGGGATTACTTTGAAAAA
>Ga0222719_10004150_pt1 | contig 12731 bp, 10 predicted proteins | sample C33_34DmetaG_FD_165039 | JGI IMG/M metagenome (GOLD analysis project Ga0222719, IMG submission 165039) | Estuarine water microbial communities from San Francisco Bay, California, United States - C33_34D | ecosystem: Environmental > Aquatic > Marine > Unclassified | place: USA: California...
GACCAATTGCCCTGGTTGTACTATCAGCTTATTTTACAAGAGAGAAGCTCCCTTTAGCTCTTGGTATTTGGGGAGCTGGACCTTTTCTAGGATCTGCACTTGCTGGTTGGGGTGGAGCTGCAATGATAACGAATATGGATAAAATTAAGACATATTTCGGCTTTTTATCTGAATTTTCTGACTGGAGACTCACCTTCTTTTTATTTGCAATTCCTGGTTTAATCTTTGCATTACTTTTAAAATTTTTACCATTTCCTGAAATTACTACAGAAAAAAAAGATGAAGCAGAATTTATGCCTTTTTTTAAAAAAGCTTGGAAATTCTTTATCTTAATGTTTGCTGGAGTGACTATAACTGGTCTAGTTGGTTATTCAGTATTAGCTTGGGGAATAGAAATGTTAGTGAGAGTTCATGACATTCCTAAAACAATAGCTGGTCAAAATTTTGGTATCTTTAATATTTTTCTTGGCATTGGGGGAAGTATTGGCGCAGGTATTATAGCAAGTAAGATGATTCAAAAAGGTATTATTAATGCTCACCTAAGAATTGCAGGTATTTTTGTAATTTTTATATGGATTTCACTTTTACTTTTCACGCTCTCTACTTCCTCCTTCTACTCACAAGTTGGTCTAGCTGGTATGATTTTATTTATGTCTTGCGGTCCAGGTTTATATGGAGCGGCATTTCAAAATGCTTCCCCTATTAACCTTAGAGGAAGAACAGCGGCTATCTATTATATTAGCGCTAATGTTGTAGGATTTGCTCTTGGACCTTTTGCTTTAGGATTCTTTAATGATTATATATTCAATGAAGCAAATGGTTATGATCAAACTGGGATAAGATTTTCACTATTAAGTTTAGGTATAATTTTATACCCAATTGCCGCTTTATGTTTTTACAAGGCATCAAAACTATTTCTACCTCTTGAAGCTGAAGCTCGTTAAAAAATTAATAAATTAATAAATTGACCTCTATATATTGATTTATAGAATTAGTTTTTTTAAGGAAGAATTATGAAATATGAAAATTTAAAATTTGATGTTCAAGACAACATCGGAAGAATAACTCTCAATAGACCAAATTCGGCCAATGCTATTACCATACCACTTGTTAAAGAGCTTCTAGATGTAGCTATTAGATGTGAGTCTGGGGGAAAAGTAAGGGTGATTATTCTTCAAGGTGAAGGGCCTATATTTTGTGCAGGTGGTGACTTAAAATTCATGACCAAGCAAAAAAATCTACAAGCGGCAATTTCTGAAATGATAGGTATTCTTCATGTAGCACTTTCAAAAATTGATCACCTCGAAGCACCAATGATTGGTGCTGTTACTGGAACAGCTGCCGGCGCTGGTTTATCACTTGTTTCAGCTTGTGATATGGCAATAGCCGGAGAAAATGTTAAATTTTCATCTGCTTATACAGCAGCAGGACTTACCCCCGACGGAAGTTCAACATTCCACCTTCCAAGATCAATTGGAAAAAAGAGAACAATGGAATTAATGTTAACTAATAGAGTGTTATCCTCCAAAGAAGCACTCGAATGGGGATTGATAAATAAAGTTGTCGATGATGAAGAAGTTATCAGCGAAACAAATAAACTTGCTTTAAAAATTGCACAAGGACCCACTAAAGCATTCGGTGGAGTTAAAGAAATGATAAGGCAAAGTTTTTCGAATGGATTGGAAACCCAAATGGAGCTGGAGTCTCAAGTATTTTCTGAACAATTAAAAGGTGTGGATGGCCCAGAAGGAATCGAAGCCTTCACCTCAAAAAGAAAACCTGAATTTAAAGGAAAATAAAATGACAAAGATATCAGACAAAGAACTTGAAAAGAAAGATATCAATGTTCTAGGAAAGAAAATGTCATATGTTGAAAGAGGAGAAGGTGATCCAATCATTTTTCAGCATGGTAATCCTGCATCGTCATATCTTTGGAGAAATATTATTCCTTACATGGAAAATCAAGGTAGATGCATAGCAATTGATTTAATAGGTATGGGGGAAAGCGATAAACTCACTGATACTGGTAACAATACATACTCATATCATATTCAAAAACAATATTTTGATAAATGTTTAGAAGAATTGGGAATAAAAGAAAATATTACGTTTGTCATTCATGATTGGGGCTCAGCATTAGGATTTAATTGGGCATATGATCATCAAAAAAATGTTAAAGGCATTTGTTATATGGAAGCCATAGTTAAGAAGATTACATGGGATGATTGGCCTAAAGATGCAAAATCAATTTTTCAAGGTTTTAGGTCAGATGCAGGTAAGGATCTAATTTTGAAAAAAAATTTATTTATTGAAGGAGTTCTTCCAAATGCAATTATTCGAAATTTAACAGAAACAGAAATGAATGTTTATCGTAAACCCTTTTTGAGAGAAATCGACAGACGCCCTACATTAGATTGGCCAAGACAAATTCCAATAAATAATGAACCTGAGGACGTATGTAAAATTGTAGAGGATTACTCATCTTGGATGTCAATTAATGAGATACCTAAGTTATTTATAAACGCTGATCCTGGATCTATTTTAACAGGTAAACAAAGAGAGTTTTGTAGAAAATGGAAAAATCAACAAGAATTGACAGTTAAAGGAAAGCATTTTATTCAGGAAGACTCACCAAATGAAATTGGTGAGGCTATATCAAGTTGGTACAGAAATCTCTAAATGAAAAAAAAACAGTTTACAAAAAAATTTCACAATTTTGGTGATGGAAATATTTCATATATTGAATGGTGCAATGATACAAAATTACCAGGCTTTCAATTCTCTCATGCCACTGGTTTTAATTCTCTTACTTATAAAAAATTACTTGAGCCCTTATCAAATGAATTTCATATAAGGGCAATTGATGCAAGGGGTCATGGTTTTACAGAAACTGAGGCTATACCTAAAAATATGTATGATTGGGCCATTTATAGAGATGATTTAATACGTTCAGTAGAAAATTTTGTTGAAGAAAAGAATGAACCCATAATTTTAGGAGGTCACTCCATGGGTGGTGCAACAATTATGCAAGTTGCAGCAGCGAGACCAGACCTTGTTTCAGGATTGATTTTAATAGAGCCAGTATTAATTCCAAAATTGAATCTTAACCTAATAAAGCTAGGAAGAAAGTTTCCACCTTCAAAATTCTTTCCATTCATTAAATTTGCTTTATCAAGAGCTGATAGTACATTAAAACGTCGACGAAAGTTTCCAAACAAAGATATGATTAAAAAATCTTATAAAGGAAGAGGTGCTTTTACTACATGGCAAGATGGCTTCTTAGATGATTATATAAATGGAGGAACAGAAAAAGATGGAGATTATTATACCCTTACCTGTCATCCAGAATGGGAAGCAGCAACCTTTTCATCCTGGAAGCATAATGCCATGGAAGCAATAAAAAAAATAAAATGTCCAATTACTCTTTTGCAGGGTAAGGTTGGCTCTACCACAAACGAGAAGGGTGTTAAATTATTAAAAAACCAAGATCCAAATGGTATTTTTAAAGTTATCGATAATTCATCACATTTCCTTCCAATGGAACATCCAGAAATAATCCAAGACGAAATATTAAAAATCAAAAATAGAATCTAATTAATTTTATATTTTTCGAATTTGTTTCTGAATCTAAAATTATTGAGTTAAGATTATTTTAGGAGGAAATTATGGATGAAGAAAATAACTCTATAAATAATAATAGTAAAATAGATATAGAGAAAAATCCTTTAAGTGAAATTGCAAAAAGTGATAGAAAAGATGGTAGTCAGATAAAAATTTCTGAAAAAATTATTGAAATAGATTTACCTCAAGTAAAAAAAGAAATTGTAATCAATAATACAAATAAGAATTTATCAAAAGATGTAAACTTTATAGATGCGTTAAATGGTTTGATAGTATTAATTCTAATTTGTATGATTGCCCTGAATTTATCGGATAAATTTAAGAAATTTTAACCTCTTAAGACGCACTTACCATTATTTATAACCATGACGTTTCTATCTTTAACCCAAGATCTAAAAGATATTTCTTTGTCATCAACCCAAATTTCAGTTGAAATTTTTTCACCAGGGAAAACTGGAGACGAAAATCTAACATCTAATTGTTCAATTAATGAGCTATCATAATCACATACATCTTGAATAATTGATTTACATGCGGTTCCATAAGAGCATAATCCGTGAAGTATTGGCCTTGGAAAACCTGCAGCTTCAGCAACATCAGGATCCGAATGAAGAGGATTTCTATCACCTGAAAGCCTGTATAAAAGAGCTTGGTCTGGAGATGTGCTTAGTTCACTAATAATATCTGGATCTCTTTCAGGTATAGGGTGTGGTTTTGGTCCCCCCTCTTTAGGTCCGCCAAAGCCTCCATCCCCTCTCGCAAAAGTTGTTCCACCTAATGTGCATAAAAGATTTCCTGTTTCTTTATCCTTAATATTTACTTCAGTTATAAGCAATGCACCCTTATCTTCACCTTTATCAATTACATCCGTCACTTTTGAGTCTACCAAAATATTTGCAGCAATAGGTAGTGGCTGATGAATTTTTAGTCTTTGTTCACCATGAACAACCATAAGATAATTTATACCGCTATCCCTCATATGCCCGGCACCCCAAGCTATTACTGTAGCCATTGAAGGTATAGTTTTTAAATTTTTTTCATAAACAAAAGCTAATTCTTTTCTATTTAGAGGATCTCTTCCAAAACCAACGCCAAGAGCATAAAGCATTGTATCATTATCAGTATATGAGTATTCAACATTACTGGTTTTCATCGACATAATTTTATCATAATCAATTGCCATAATTTTCTCCTAAAAAAACATACAAAAACATGCTAGAAATTAAGTATCAAGATAGTATTTTATTATTTTTAGATAAAGGAATTAAAAATGTCACTTACAGATGAAAAATTTGAATGTTTTAAAATAGATATTCAAGATAAAATTGCGCATATAATACTTAACAGACCAGAAAAAATGAATAGCCTTCCAATATCTTTTTGGTCAGACTTACCAAGAATTATTAATGAAATCGATCATGATGCATTAGCAAGAGTAATTGTTATATCATCAACTGGTAAACATTTTAGTGCTGGAATGGATTTATCAGTATTTAGTGATGCAGAAAATTCTCGAAATGAGGAAAATCCAAAAACTGATCCAGGAAGGAAAAAAGGTAGTTTTTACAAAGGCCTCCTTAAACTTCAAGAAACGTTTAATTGTATTGATAATTCAAGAGTTCCTGTCCTTATGGCTATACAGGGGGGTTGTATTGGTGGGGCGGTAGACTTTGCTTCGGCTTGTGATATGAGGTATTGCACCGAAGATGCCTTTTTCTGTATCCAAGAAATTAATATAGGTATGACAGCAGATGTAGGAACTTTCCCAAGACTCCCCTACTTATTGCCAATGGGTTTAGTAAAGGAACTTGCATTCACTGGTAGAAGAATGTTTTCAAATGAAGCTAAAGATTGCGGGCTAGTGAATAATGTTTTCACAAACTATGATGAAATGATGAAGGAAGTAATGCAGATAGCAAAAGAAATTGCAAAAAAATCTCCTCTAGCTGTTTGGGGTTCAAAAGAAGCCATTAATTATACTCGCGGCAGAACAATTGAAGAAGGTCTTAATCAAATTGCTATGTGGCAAACAGGCATGTATAATCCTCAAGTAGATATGAAGGAGGCTTTGGGCGCTCAACTTGAGAAAAAAGACCCTGAGTTTGAGGACCTATATCCTATTAAAAAAGGTTTTGGATTGCTTTAATTAAAAAAATCTTTGATGTGCAAATATCACGTTTATCTCAATGTTATCTTTTTTAATATGGCCCTTATCCCTAATTAAATTTAAATTAATATATGATTTTTTGTTATCGTTTTGAAATGACCATGATGTTTCTAAGTTTATTTCACGCCCAGATGGTCTTATAGGCAAATTTACTGACTTAAAATTAATCACCCCACTTGGATCTCTTCCCTCTGGAAGATAAAAAGATATTCGAGCAGTCTCGATCTTAGGATCTTGTTTTATTCGAAATGACAGCAAATCATTTTTATTAAAAATAAACTTTTTTATTAAAGCAATATCAAAGCTAAACTCTTCAATATTTGAAATATTTCTGATGAATTTTTCTGAATTTACATTGGAAATATCAGCAAGGTTTAAGCTACCGATAAAACTCCAGTCCTTTGTAAAAGACGATTTAAAAGAAATTGATGAGAAAAAACTTTTTGAATCTTCTGTTATGCTAAAAGCACCATTAAAATTATTATCAAAGACTCCATTATTTGTTTCTAAGAGCCCTAAGGTGTAAGCAACAGTAAAGTTTGATAAATTATTATTTCTGAGTGTAAGATAAAAACCCTTGCTCTCATTCTTATTTTTATCAAAATAAAAATTTGGCCTTAAGAACCAATCCTCATCCCTCTTAAAACCTGAAAAAATATTTAAATCAAAGAATAATATATTTATTCTGTTGGAAAATCCTAGACTGTAACCTTCCTCAACTAAATTTAACCAAGGGTTTATAAAAGCCTCTTTGTCATAGAAGCTTTTATAAATAAATAATTCTTCAGAAGAATCAAGAAAAGCTGTTGATGGGTTTTTTCCATAAGAAAATGATATGGAAGAATTTTTTTTACGGAAATTTATTTCTGCAAAGTCAATTTTATTTATCCCAACACCAGTTGTTGTTAAAAATCTTTTCCATGAGGAATAATATTCGAAACCATTTGAAGAGATATGACCATATTTTTTTTCTTTGAAATTAAATAATCTCTCCATTGTAGTTGAGGATGGAATTATATTTTTTACAAGAGAGCTTGCAGGTAAAGAAAAGGGAGCTCCAAACGCATCAAAAACTGATAGTGTTGTTCTGTCTAGGCTGTTTTTAAGCCCATCTCCAAAAGACTTTGATGTAGATACGTATGAACTAATTGCTGGTATTGCATCTGAATAAATATTTGATTCAGTGTAAAAGAGGGTTGAACCAACTGGGGAGGATGCTGTCTTTAAATCCAATAACCCTTGTCCATAAATTTCTTTATCAGAATATTTTCCTTCTTTATTTGCTGTATTAAATAAACGCTCTAGAATTTGTACACTGGACAAGTTATCATTAAAGAGCTCTTTTAGAACAGCTATTGCTCCAGTTACATGCGGTGCAGAAAACGATGTACCAGACCCCAGCAAATAAGCTTCTGTTGGATGAGCCTCTAAATAATCTAAGACATTTTTGTTAAAGCCCTCTTTTTCAATCTCAGTTAATGAATTAAATAAATTATTAGGAATTGCTAAAGGTACTTTAACACCCGGTGCAGCAATGCAGAAATCCCTTGCTACTCCACACCTATTAGAAAATTCTGCAATATCGCCATCTTGATCAACAGCAACAACAGCAACATTATTCTTGCTAAGCTCAGGAAAATAATAAGCTAAACCAGCTAAAATTCCAGGATCTGCAGCAATTACCTCTTCTCCCTCGGTATCTGTTATTCCATTATAATTTCCGGCTGACCAAACAAAAATGGTCTCCTTCTCGCTTGCAAAAGTATCAATTAATTTTGGAAATGTATTTTGAAGTGTCTCCTTTGAATAGTCAGTTATTTGTCCAGTAAATCCAAAACTATTATTAATAACATCTGATTTCGATGAAAGCTCTTTGTAAAATTTTGACTCTTGTTCATCAAAACGCTCCCAGCTAAACGCGGGTATATCTATTGGCTCGTATTCTCCGTCTGAAGGAGGGGATCCTAACTCTACTGCGATAAATAAGATTTGAGCATCATAAGCAACACCATGCATATTTCTATCAACAGGTTCATCATCCTTTCTTCCTGCAATTATTGAGCTAGTGGCAGTACCGTGAAATTTTTCTAGAGCAGTAGGTTCTCTATTTCCACTATATGTTAAAACACTATCAGGGTGAAGAATATTCTCTTTCAAAAATTCATGATGTCCCCAATCTAGAGCTTCATCAACCACACCAACAATAACCCCCTTTCCTGAAGCGCCATATGAATAAGCATCTGATGCATTTATAAATTCTAGACCCCATTGATTTTTATATTCAGGTGTTTCAAAACTTTCTTTTGGAATAAAAATATCAGTATTTGGATCAAGTGTTTCAGGAGAATTTTCTTCTTCTGCTGGTAAAGTAGATAATTGAGCAGGAATACCATTTCCTCCGCCACCACCACCACAACCATTAAGTATTATTATAATTGAAAAAAGGGAGAAAAATTTATAAAACATATTAAAAAACATTTCAGCAGTTGTTAGTCCACACACTTGAAGATGAAGCAATAATTTCATTATCTACTATGATATAGGTCTTTATAAATATTGTATCTCTACTTTTTTTTTCAATAGATGATTGTACATGAGAAGCATTAATTACAAAATTGTTATCTAAGTTACCTAGATCTATATTTATAGTTAGTAATTTTGACATATCACCAAATTCTTTAGTTGCTAACGCTTCTTTATTGTCTAGAATAATTTGATAATAATTATGTTTCATATGATGATTTGACAAAAAAACTCCTTATACTTATGACTTAATTTAATTTTTATAAATAAAAAAGAAAAATATAATAAATTTGAATAAGCAAGCTAATTGTATAGTTTAATTATTAAAATTATGTATTTAATTATCTTAACTCAATAGGAGCTAATAATGACAAGAGAAGCAGTAATAGTCTCAACAGCAAGAACAGGACTCGCAAAATCTGGACGGGGTGGTTTTAATATAACACATGGTGCCGCAATGGCTGGACATGCAGTTAAACACTCAATTGAAAGAGCTAAATTAGATCCAAATGAGATCGAAGATGTGATTATGGGATGTGGTACCCCTGAAGGCGCAACAGGACAAAATGTTGGAAGGCTTGCTGCAATTTGGGCAGGATGCCCAGTAACAACATCTGGTGTTACAGTAAATAGATTTTGTTCTTCTGGTTTGCAAACTATAGCAATGGCTGCTGGTAGGGTTGTAAACGAAGGTGCTAGTGCTGTTGTTGGAGCCGGTGTAGAATCCATTTCCTTAGTTCCAATGCAGGGCATCAATTTTAATAATATTACTGAAGAAAAACTTATGGAAAGCTATCCAGCATTATGGATGCCTATGATTGAGACAGCTGATATTGTTGCAAAAAGATATGATATTTCCCGCGAAGCACACGATGAGTATTCGTTCCAAAGTCAACAAAGAACGGCTGCTGCTCAAGAAGCTAACCTATATAAAGATGAGATAGTTGCGATGGATACAAAAATGAAAGTTGTTGATAAAGAAAGTGGTGAAGAAAGTATTGTCGATTATACAGTTGACAAAGATGAATGTAACAGGCCTTCAACCACATTAGAAGGCCTTTCTCAGTTAAAGCCAGTTCGTGGTGATGAACATTTCATTACCGCTGGAAATGCCTCTCAGCTATCAGATGGAGCTGCTTCTGTGGTAGTTATGGATTCAAAACTTGCAGAACAAAAAGGTCTTGAGCCTCTTGGGGCTTTCAAAGGTTTTGCTGTTGCTGGTTGTGAACCAGATGAAATGGGTATAGGCCCAGTATTTGCAATACCAAGACTTCTAGAGAGAAATAATCTCACTATAGATGATATAGACTTATGGGAGCTTAATGAAGCTTTTGCGAGCCAGACTCTCTATTGTCGAGATAAGCTAGGTATTGATAATGAAAAATTAAATGTAAATGGTGGTTCAATAGCCATTGGACATCCTTTTGGTATGACTGGTGCCAGATTAGTTGGCCACATTTTACTTGAAGGTAAAAGAAGAAAGGCCAAAAATGTTGTTGTAACAATGTGTATTGGCGGCGGAATGGGAGCAGCTGGTTTATTTGAAGTCTTTAATTAGGGCTCTCTTGAAGTTTGAATAACAAGCTTTCCTTGATTTTCTCCTGTAAATAATTTGTTAACTGCTGAGGGGGCATTTTCAATGCCCTCTACAACATCAACTTTGTATTTAATTTTCCCCTCAGCAACCCACTGACCAAGTGTTTGTAAGCATTCTTCAAATTGATCGGCAAAATCTGAAACCAAGAAACCAGTAACTGTCAGAGTCTTCATTAAAATATTTCTATACATTTTTGGTCCAGTAGAAGACCAATCATTGTACATAGAAATTAATCCACAAACTGGAATTCTTCCAAACTTATTCATTAGAGTTAATGCTGCATCAAGTGTATCACCCCCAACATTATCAAAATAAATATCAATACCATTCGGACATGTCGCTTTCAGTGCATCTAAAATATTTTCTTTTTTATAATTAATTGTTCTATCAACACCTAACTCGTTTTTAAGCCAGTCACATTTTTCATCCGAACCCGCTATAGCAACAACATTACATTCTTTTATTTTTGCGATTTGACAAACAATCGAGCCTACAGCGCCAGCAGCAGCTGAGACAACGACAGTTTCTCCTTTTTTAGGTTTACCAATATCAAGTAATCCAAAATACGCAGTTGGCCCTGTAAAACCAAGAACGGAAATAAATGCTGTAAGTGGTAACCCTGTTTCTTTTGGGAGCTTTATAATATCACTTCCAGGAACAACAAAATATTCTTGCCACCCTCCATGCATCCCACCTTGAATAATATCACCAACAGAGACATCTTTTACATTCGATTCCTCTACAACCGCAATAGAACCACCTGCCCGCATAATATCACCTATCTCAACTGGTTCCATATATTGATCAACATCTGACATCCAAATTCTATTGGTAGGATCTAATGAAAAATATATTGTTCTGGCAAGAACCTCATTATCATTTATTTCAGGGATATCTTCTTCAATAAGACTAAGATCACTATTTTTTATTTCGCCAACAGGCCTCGTGTTAAGACGCCATGACTTAAATGTATGATTTGAATTTGACAAAATAAAACTCCTAAAAATAATTGACGGTTTCGATTTTTGTGATTTTTTTATAAAATGTCAAAAAAAACAAAAAAAAATTACTTTTTTGTTTTTTCTTTGTTGACCTTGGGAACGAACAGGATACTATATTTTGTGTTAGGTAACGTTATATACTCTATTTGTAGTAAAATTTACTAAAAAATAGGAAGCCAAAAAAATAAATGTGTATTTCGTCCTAAATATTATTTTAAATTGCCGTTAGAAGCAATAATGCAACATTTGTTGTAGTGAGAGCACGACTCTCTCTAAAAAAAGAAGGGATAAAAAATGCTAATGAATAAACCAGAAAAAATTAACCAAAATAAAGAAAAGAAGACTCCTACTCCTGTAATTTCTGGTTATACTAAAGAGGAGATGGAAGAAATTTATTCATTTGCACAATCAAAAATTGGTGAGAAACCGCCAGCCGATTTATCTGAGCAGCCACGAATTGATTTTAAGATTAATGATCGGGCAGTTCAACACAAAGGTAAGGGATTTAGAGTTAAAATTGATCCATCAAGGGACTCACTCTTAACCGATTTTGGAAGAGAAACACTTGAGGATAGGTATCTAATGCCTGGCGAATCCTTTCAAGACTTATTTGCTCGAGTAGCATCGTATTATGGTGACAATCAAGAACACTCACAACGGCTTTATGATTATATTTCTCAGCTATGGTTTATGCCATCAACACCAGTTCTTTCTAATGGAGGAACCGGAAGAGGTCTTCCAATATCTTGTTTTTTAAATGAAGCTAGCGATAGTCTAGGTGGGATAGTTGATCTATGGACAGAAAATGTTTGGCTTGCATCGAAAGGTGGGGGAATCGGATCCTATTGGGGAAACTTAAGATCAATTGGAGAGCCGATAGGTGGAGTCGGAAAAACTAGCGGTATTGTTCCTTTTATAAGGGTCATGGATTCTTTAACTCTAGCAATAAGCCAAGGTTCTTTAAGAAGGGGTTCAGCAGCTGTTTATCTACCTATTGATCATCCTGAAATCGAAGAATTTATTGAAATAAGAAGGCCTACAGGAGGAGACCCAAACAGGAAAGCTCTTAATTTACATCATGGAATACAGCTTACAGATGCCTTTATGCGTGCTGTCGAAGAAAATGCTGACTGGGATTTAAGAAGTCCCCATGATCAGTCCGTACAAAAAACTGTCTCTGCACGTTCCTTATGGATAAGAATGCTTACAGCAAGAATCGAAACTGGTGAGCCTTACCTAGTTTATAAAGATACAGTCAACAATCTAAGGCCTGAACAACAAAAGCTTGCTGGATTAGAAATTAAAACATCAAATTTATGTAGCGAAATAACCTTGCCAACAGGTGTTGATCATCACGGTGAAAATAGAACAGCCGTATGCTGCTTATCTTCTGTAAATATTGAAAAGTTCTTTGAATGGGAAAATGAAAAAGATTTCATACCAGATATTATGCGTTTTTTAGATAATGTCCTTCAGGACTTTATTGATAACGCTCCTGAAACAATGAAAAGTGCAGCTTATGCAGCTACCAGAGAGAGATCTGTGGGCCTAGGTGTTATGGGTCTTCATTCTTTCTTTCAAGAAAATAATGTTCCTTGGGAAAGCGCAGTAGCTAAGTCATGGAATAAAAAAATATTTAACCATATAAAAGCAGGGGCTGACCAAGCTTCAATAGACCTTGCCAAAGAAAAAGGTCCCTGCCCTGATGCCGAAGAGTATGGAATTATGGAACGTTTCTCAAATAAAACAGCCGTTGCTCCAACAGCCTCAATTTCAATTATTTGCGGTGGATCAAGCCCAGGTATTGAACCAATTGCTGCAA
>Ga0222719_10004151_pt1 | contig 12730 bp, 4 predicted proteins | sample C33_34DmetaG_FD_165039 | JGI IMG/M metagenome (GOLD analysis project Ga0222719, IMG submission 165039) | Estuarine water microbial communities from San Francisco Bay, California, United States - C33_34D | ecosystem: Environmental > Aquatic > Marine > Unclassified | place: USA: California...
TTTAGACCATACATTCAAATGCTAGCAAATAACAACGTTAGTGCTGGTCGCGTGGTAACACGTATGCAATTTGATAGTAAGTCTTCTACGCCTAAACTATTATTCTCTCCAGCTGCGGCAGTAGACCAAGGTGACTTGGACATCTTACAAAAACAAGCTAAGAGTGAAGCTGCTGAACGTGCTATTAAACTTACTGTATATCAATCTGATACACAAGGTGAAACTCCTGTAACTACTCCAGCAGAACCTGTTGCGGTAGATGCAAGTGATGAGGAGCCTGTGAAAAGAGAAGAAGTACAGGCTAAAGTTGAAAAAGTAAATGACGTTTCTGATATTGTTAAGAAATGGTCAACTAAAGATTAGGAGAGATTATGCCTAGAAGTTATAGTGAGAAATTCTTACTAGGTCTAGAAGGGCAGGACCAAGATAAACTTGGCGTGCGGTTAGCAAAGCTGTGCGTCAAGTCTAATCTTCCTGTTAAATATTTAACAAAAGTATTTGGTGTTTCTAGAATGACCCTACATAGTTGGTTTAGAGGGTCGCCAGTAAGATTAAGAAACGGAGATAAAATCGTAATGTTCATGGATATAGTTAAGAGAGATTTAGATAAGGGAGACCTTCCAGTAGTAACGCTTAATCAAGCAAAACTATATATTGAACATAGTCTATTAGAGAAAATGAGTAACTACGAAAATGACAAAACAGTTCTATGAAAAAGTATTACCTAAGCTAGGTAAAAAGTATTGCGTAGCTTGGGCTAGTCCTACAGTCAAAGGAATGAATCATGAATGGGTTACTTCCGTAGACGACATAGTACCTACCATAGAAGAAATAAAAACTAAAAAAGGTAATGTAAATATATACATAGCTCTTTCTAGTTTTGGGGGGAACTCTAGGGCAGCTAAGCATGCACAATATAGAGGCTGTTTCTTTGTAGACCTTGATGTCGGTGATGACAAAGCTGAACAAGGTAAAGGTTATATAGATAAGGCATCAGCAGAGAAAGCATTAGATGAGTTTGTAGTAAAGACAGGACTACCGCCTGTTGTCAAACTAGATTCTGGTAACGGTATACACGGTTACTGGCCCCTAGAGGAAGACATGACAATAGAAGAGTGGGCTCCTTATGCAGACAAGTTTTATAATTTCTGTGTAGATAGTGGTTTAATCGTTGATAGCTCAGTTATGCAGGACGCTGCCCGTATTATGCGGGCACCTGATACCTACAACTGTAAATCTAATCCACCCAAAGAAGCAAAATTATTAACAGAAGTATTTAGTTATAACTTAGAAACATTTAAAAATATATTAGGTGAAGCACAACCTTCACTAGATTCTATACTTAAACAAGCCAAAAGCCCACTAAGTGAAGACCAAAAGAAACTATTAAAACTAGATAACTTCAAAGCAAACTTCACAACCATAGCTGAAAAGAGTTTGCATGATAAAGGCTGTGCGCATATCAAGCGCATACTAGAAACTAATCCTAATGATGTAGGTTATGATGATTGGTTCTCTATACTATCCATAGCACAACAGTGTGATGATAGAGATACAGCTATACACTTAATATCAGAAGACCATAAAGGTTATTCATACCAAGATACAGAATTTAAAGCCAACGAAACACAAGATAAACCACATTCTTGTGAAACCTTTGACAAACTACAAAAAGGTATATGTGATGGATGTCCTCACAAAGGAAAGATAACTAACCCATTATATTTCGGTAAACAGTTTAAAGAAGCAAAACCAGTAGAAAATTTACCAGCAGTACAAAGTAATAAATTAGTTGGTATACCAAAAGATTTAGGTCCATTTAAATATGGTGAGAATGGTGGCATATATTATCAACCACCAATAACTTATGACGAAGATGGTCAGCCTGTAGCGAAAGACCCTGTATTAGTTTGTAGTTATGATTTATACCCTATCAAGCGAATATACAGTGTCGTAGACGGAGAATGTCTATTAATGAGGGCGCACTTACCTAATGACCCTGAAAGAGAATTTTTATTGCCTATGAAACACCTGTATGCAATAGAACGATTTAAAGAGGCATTGACAAGTGTAGGGATACTATATAATCCTAACAATCAACAAGGAAAATATATTATGAGTTATATTTACGAATGGGGGCAATATTTAATTGCCCGCGAAAGAGCGGAGGTAATGCGTATGCAAATGGGATGGACGCCTGACAAAGATGCTTTTGTTATAGGCAACAAAGAAATAAACAGAAAAGGTGAGCTACTTAACAGCCCAACATCACCACTATGTAGAGGTATAGCTAAACATCTTATCCAACATGGTGAGTATGCTAAATGGAAAGAAGCAGCTAACAAACTTAATTCACCAGGACTAGAACTACATGCATTCACAATGCTAGCTGGGTTTGGTTCTATCTTAATGGACTTTACTCCGACAAGCGGTGTAACTATATCGTTAGTCGGTGATTCAGGTGCAGCTAAAACAGGTTCTCTATATGCTAATCTAAGTATATGGGGTAATGCTAAAGACTTATCTGTATTAGAAGCTACTGAGAATGGTATGACAGGTCGTTACTTAGGTCTACACAACTTACCTTTTGGATTAGATGAGGTAGGTAATATTCACAGTAGAACACTATCACAGTTAGTACACAAGATATCACAAGGTAAATCTAAGATACGTATGCAAGCATCAGTTAATGCTGAACGTGAACATGAGATGGCAGCATCTCTCATTGCTGTGTTTACTACAAATCATTCACTGTATGATAAGTTAGCTACGTTGAAGAAAGACCCTAACGGTGAAGTTGCTAGGTTGATTGAGTTAACCATGCGTAAACCAAAAGTCTTTGCAGAAAACCCTAACATAGCTAGAGAGATATTTAATACTTTCTTACATCACTATGGTTGGGCAGGTCCAGACTTTGTTCAATCACTATTTAAATACAATGAAGATGAGTTAAATGAGAAGTTAACCAGATGGGCTGATAAATTCAAGCGTGACTTTGGCGATGATACTGTCTATAGATTCTATGAAAGTTTAATATCTGCAACTTTTACTGCAGGTGAAATAGCTGTAGAACATGACATCGTAGACTTAAATTTAGATAGTATATATCGTGCAATAGTTACAGAGATGATACATATCAGAGACCATGTCATCAGAGTTAATAGTGTAGATTACGAGAGTGTGCTTGGTGAGTATATCAACGCACATCAAACTGGTATCCTTGCTATCGAAACAGGTAACAAGATTACTATGGAACCTCGTGCTAACTTAGTCATCAGAGCTGAACTAGACAATGAAAAGATATATCTAGAGAAGAAACACTTTAGACAATATCTAACGGAGAACGGTGTCAGCACCAGCGAGTTTATGTTCCAGATGAAAGAAAAAGGTTACAAGATTCAGGATAGAAAACTTCGTATGGGTACAGGGTGGAAACCTGCTACAGGCTTTAGCCCGGTGACTGCGATTGAAATAGATACAACCAAGTTCTTAAAAGACTTACTAGAGGAACAACGACTTGAGTCTAACGACGGAGCCTGATTGGATATTTCCATTTGAAAACATGAACATAGGGGATAGTTTCTTTATACCTACATTGAAGCCGTCCCCTCTCATGTATGCTGCTGACTGCGGTGCCAAGAGAGTTGGTATTAAAGTTAAGTGTTATGTTGCTACAAAGGAAGGACACTTAGGTATACGTGTCTGGCGAGTAGGTTAGTCGAACCCGTAGTCTTCATATAAGAATAGAATCTGACGACGTAACATATTTTCCATATATTTTATATCATCTAATTTTTCTTGTTTCATTTTAGGAGTAAAGTCTCTTAAACCTCTAATATCATTTTTTTCTTTTGCTAGTTTATCTAGTTGTGTTTTTATATCTTTATAAGACTCTACTATTAAAGCTTGTTCTGGATTTCTTTCTAAGTAATCATATCCTTCTACTGGACCTCGTTTCATAGATTGAGTTAATCTACGTTCCATAGTTTTTATTTCTTTTTCAGCTTTTGCATATTCTCTTTGGTCTACTAATGAACGCTTAGATATAAAACTATCTAATACCATAGATGCTTTAGACATAGTATCTAAGTCAGCTTTTGTTTCTCCCTGCATTAATAAATCAGTTTCTCTTAAACTGTGTAGCATTCTAGACCACCCATCAAAGTAATTGTTTGCAAAGAAATATAATACATTAGGTGATGCATCAACTTTATAATCAGTTATTTGATTTAGTAATTCTGCAGCATCTTTATAAGCTTGAGGTATATTATCTCCACCTGTATAGGCAAAACCATTTCTTGATTGTCTATTATTATAGATAGCATACCCAAAAGAGTTTACGTTCATATAGTATTCAATTACAGGACGTAGTGCGGAAGGTGTAACACTATCTAACGCATACATACCTACATTTTCTGAAGGATTCATACGAGATACAGGTAAGGGTAAGAATGAATCTAATGATATATCTAGCATATTACCAAACATTTGTCTGGTGGTCATTTTATCGTTTATAGCTCGTAAAGCTATTTGGGAACCTAAAGCTGCAAAACCGCCTAACCCAAAACCCCAAGGTATTTGTAGTATTTCCTCCCCACCTATATCAAATCTTGCAAACCTAGTCCATCTATCTGGGTCGTCTGTAGCTATCTTATTTCTATCTTCTTCATCATCACCTGATGTCATAAATGCCATAGTAGTAGCCGCTGCACCTAATCCTGTAATAGCAACAGTAACAAGAATAGCTGCTGTTTTACGTTTTTTAAAGTCTTCCATAGCCGCTTCTAATGCTTCTGGATTATCTCGCGTTACTTGAGGAAGTCTATTTTTATAAGTCTCTTCAGATTGTAACATTGGAGATATAGCTTTCAATGCTCTAACTGCACCGGTAGCTGATGGTCTAAAGAACATAAACATACCACCCATAAATCTACCCCATTCACCTACTTGTTCAAAGTTAGCCAGGTTTTTAGCGTATGCAGCTGCTTGTAATTTAGAACCATTTTCTATTTGTTCTTCTGTATATCTACCGCTATCTCTAAGCTTTTTAGCAAAATCTGGTTTAGTAGCTCTATACGCAGCCATACGTGCAGCCAATTCAAAAGTGTTCATCCAACCATCGAAGAATAAGTTTATTTGATTTTCACTATATAAAGTTTTACCTGGTTTTTTAGCGGCTTTATACATTCTTTCTATTTGACTTGATGTGGATAAAGATTCTATATAAGATACTGCTCCACCAGTTAACATAAAGTCTACCATATCAGCAGCATATGAACCTTTACCCTGCCGTTTAGCATAGTCTCGCATCCCTTGTGTATCCCCTCTGTTGTACATACGAACTATTTTATTTGTTTTAAAGAAAGCGCCTTTATAAAATTGAGCAGCTATGTTATTAGTGTAGCTAAACATAGTGCTTGGTTTTTCTGCAGCTAATACATAAGCGTTAGTTAATGTATCACGAACAAAGTTTAATATAGGAAACGCAGGATTATAGCGAGTATGAAACTGACCTAATCTACTTGTTATATTATTTATTAAATTAGTAAATGGACTAGCTTCTTCATAAACACCTCTTATAGCATTTAACACTTTTGTATCATCTATTTTTAATATTTCTACTGAACCATCTTCATTGTAGTGAACTAATTTATTAGGTCCTTTTACACCTATGACTTTACCTTTGTCATTTTCTGGTATAAGACCTTTTAATCTATCTTTATAAGAATATTTTTGTGATACTTCGCCTTTTAATAAACCTTGATTGATTGCATTTTTAATAGCTCTAGTATAATTTTTCCTACCTGCTCTAGCTGATGCGGTTACAGCATCAATCATAGTTTGCGTAACTCCATCATTAGCTACAGATTTCCTACCTTCCATAGGTCTTTCTAAAGCATTAGGGTCACTACCTAACCTTTCACCAAATATATCTACCGTATCATTTTTCTTTTCATAACCCTTACCTGCTTTTCCTTTTAGAGGCATATAATTATTCATACCATAAAAAGCTATAACATTACGAGCTTGTTGAGGCATATAATTAGCTTCAGCATTTAATTCCATTGTTATTTTTTGTAACTGTTTCATCATAGTTAAAGCTGTTTTAATTGCTTGTTGTATGTTTTCTGGTTCTCTTTCTAATTTTTGCCTATAATATTCAGCTTTTTTAGCATCAAAATTTGAGGAGTCATATAAGTTAGAGTTTTCATCTAAAGCTTCTGGCGACCTATATCCTTCTTCTGAAGTAAAACCTGTTGCACTTTTACTCTTTTTAATTACATTATCTAATAGAGTTGCATATTGTTTAGCTCTTCTTTCTATTCTATTTCTAAACGCAATATCAGTTTCGCCTTGTTGTTGAACTAGTCCTAATGTAGGGTCATCAGCAAGCCTATCTTCTATTATTTCTCTAAATCTTGCAGCGGTTACTTTTTCTCCTGCTACATCATATATTTTCTTTTTATCGTCTAATGGAACTCTTTTTCTATATAAAACTCTACGTCTATCTTTTTCATCTAAAGCTTGACCATACATAGATACATCACCTATTGCGTCTGACATATCAATACCAGCTTCTTTAGTTAGATTATATAAAGCTATTTCTAAATTTTTCATAGGCAGTTCGGTATATTCTTTGTACCTAACTAAACCTTCTCCTAACTGAACTGAAGCTAGCTCACCGATATTGTTTTGTTCAGGCCCATCTACTATGAGTTGATTAGAAGCCCTTGCATTTTCATCATGTTCAAGTAGTGGTTGTTGTCTGTTTTGAAATTTAATAATTATGTTTTCTGCTGCACCGGCTTTATCTGACATTGCCTGTTTAACTTTAGTACCAACACCCTGTTTTACATACTCTCTAATATTTAATTTATCTTTATCTTTTTCAAACTCTTCATCATAGTCAACAACTTTATCTTCTGCTTTTTTAGCATATCTAAGTTTTTTACCCCGTATGTCTATAGGAGGAACATATCCTTTACCTCTTAACAAGCCCTCTATTTCCATAGATACTTCGCCTAGTAGCGATTTATTAAACCCATACTTATCACTTCTAAAACCTAGTATTCTAGACACTGCTTCAGAGAACTTCTTAATTACATTTTTAAGTCGGTCTACTATAGATTCATCTGTTTTAACATCTCTTAAAAACTCTAACTCATCTCTTTCTGACTTAGATAATCTTCTTCCTTGTATAGCTAAGAACTCTTGTTTGTTTGTAAGAATGACTTTTCTACTAATAGCGCCACGCAAGTCAGACATAGCTCTTTGCATAGCTTGGTTAGAATATACTTCAGCAACAAACTCATTTAGGTTATCTGTTTTAAACTCAGGTAACTGCTTGTCTACATATTTTTTAAGTTCGCGTAGTTGTTTGATACCTAGTTTTTGGTCTGCAGTTAAGTTTTTAGGGTTGTCAATTATATGGTCTAATGCAGCGTGCATTGTTTCGTGAACTACAACTTGTCCAGCATTAGTTGCTTGAGTATTGTTTAAGTCTATTGTTACTGTGTTAGTAGCAGGGTCAAACTGCCCTGGATTGCCTGATGCTATAGTACCAAGCTGTACTTGTACTGGATTGTTTGTAGACTTAATTAATTTAGATAGATGATAAGCCATACGCTCAAAGGCATATGTACGTTGTATATTTTCGTTAGCTGGGTCGCCTAATCTACTTGCTATTCTATTTAATAATACATCTAAAGTTACTGGGCCATCAGCTAAAGTGTTTGCTATTAGGTCATTTATTTCTTGGTCAGCAACTGCTAACTCTGCGGCAGACTCATCTACATCGTCTCTTGCTGCGAGTATAAGTTCCTTAGCATCTTCTCTGTCTTGTGCCTTTTGTTCTCTTTGTCTTACTTCTTCTGTTTTCTTAGCTTGTTTAGCTTTTTCTGTGTTAATAGTGTCAATAACTCTATTTAACCTAGTCTCAGCTTGTTTTAGTTTTTTTATTGTAGCTTGGTCTTTAGGGTCAGCTTGTAGATTATATTTATAGTTAGCTATATCAGACACTAATTGTCTTTTTTGTTCTTCAGGAGTTGAAGGAGGAATCTTAGCTAAAGTGTCATCTAATACATCTATATAATTATTTCTTTGTTGTTCATATAGTTTTTGTTGTTCTTCATTTAACTTAGTTTTGAAGTCCTCTCTTAAAGACATATTCTCTTGTTCAGCAGGGACAACTTCTCTTTCTTTTGTATTCTCAAACTGTTGTTTGAGTTGAGTAGCTGTATCACCTAATTCTTTTTCAAACTCTTTATTAGTGAAGTAAGATACTTTATTTTTACGTTGTTCACGTTTTTTGTATACAGGGTTTTGTCTTTTTATTTCTCTATCATCAAGACCCTGCGCTAGTAAGTTTTGGTATTCAGTCTCCAATACTTGTTCTGCTTCATTCTTAGCCCGTGTTATTTCAGCGTCGTAATTAGTCTTATCAAACCTTTCTGTGTAATCTAACGCATCTTCAAATGCAGCATCATCGATAGCTTTTACTGTTGCTTCTTCTAATGTTTTAACAGGTGATAAACTAGATTTAGTTAGTTTCTTTCTTTTAACATCTCTAAATATAGATTTACCTTGAGCGTCTGTACCTACTTTTATTCTATCGGTAATAGTACCTAATCTACCTATTGAGTATTTTTCTAAAGGACTATTGATTGAATTAAATCCACCAGTAATTATATATGGGTGAGCATTTTGAAATTCTGAGTTTGTTTGTATAAGAGTGTTATGAACATTGCGTCTTCTATCTACATCTTGTAAATACCCTAGATTTAAATCTTCAGCATCTAGTTCATTATTAGCAATTTTTTCTATTTTATTATCAACTTGTTTTTTTGTTTCAACAGGTTGTTTAGGCACTAATGGAGTTGGCTCTCCGACCTCTCTTGTTGTAGGCTGTCCCACATCAACTGCAGTGCCAGCCAGTCCAGCTCCGTAAGGTCCAGCTCCTCCAATTCCTTCGGCAGATATTCTGATGGGTTGTCCAAGAAGCGTAATGCTATCTCCAGTTGGCGTGTACTGAGCTTCTGGAATAGGCTGTTGCTGTTCTGTGTCAATGACATCTTCTGCTACCTCCTTATAGGCTAGTAAAGGGTCCTCTAATAAATCTTCTTCAGTAGGAGTTTCTTCAAGTTTATTTTGTTGTTCTTTTAATAATTCTTCTGCAGCTTTTTGTTCATCTTGCTGGTATCTTTCTATAGCTTTTCTTTGTGCATATACACCAGCTCCACCAGCACCACCCATAGCACCACCTAGTATAATAGCAGATGCAGCGGCTTCTGGAACACCTTCAAATGGTGGTTTGTCTAAAGCTATATTTTGAAATACTTGTTCTTGTATAGATTGTGGTAGTTCTTCAATAGTACCTTCAACAAGAGCACTACCAATTATATTTGTTAATAGACTATGTTTAGCTTCGTCCGGTACCTCACCTGCAAATATAGCATCGATATCATCGACACCTAATTTCTTAGCAGCTCTATTACCAACTCTACCTAGAACTCCTGTCAATGAACCTGTAATTAAAGCTAATCCTGACTGTGTTGGAGATAGTGTGCCTGATTCTGATTCTTTTCTAACTGCTTCTGCAAATAGACCTGCGCCGACTAGACCTTCACCTACAGCAGCTGCTTTACCATAATCTGGGACTACACCCTTGCTCATTAAGTTCTTAGCTTTAGAATAATTAGCAAGGCCTCTACCCACTATACCTCCACCATATATTAATGGTACAGTTTCTACAACACCTGACAATATAGATGATGGGTTTTTAAAGTACGCTTTTGCTGTATCGGTAAAGCCTTCTGCTTCAGATACTTTTTGTTCAGCGGCTTGTAGTTCTGGTGATTTTAATTCTTGAAGTGTTTGTGATAGGTTAGCCATTTTAGGAGGTAGTACAGCTTCTTCTACTGCTTCTACTGCTTTCCCAGCATAACCCATTGTAGGAATATTTAATAGACCAACACCTGCGTCTTTAAGTCCTATTACGCCTTGACTTAATGATACTAATGGGTCAGCTATAGCTCTTCTAAAGAAACCTGAGCTTTCTTGTTCTTCTGGTTTTTGAGCAGAGGGTTGTTTTATCAGCTCATTTTCAATTGCATTAGCTATTTGTTCATCAGACATATCGTCAGGAAAGTCTATTAGACCATAGCCTTGAACATTTATTCTTTTAGTCATGAGTTACCCTTACGGTTTAACAAAACCTGTGCCAGGTATATATGTTCCATATAATGCACTAGTACTTTGAGTGTTACCTCCTACACTAGGAAATTTAGCGTTTGCTTCAGCTTCTAAAGCTTTATATTGACTTTCTAATTCATTTAATCTTTTTAACGCTTTATCACCAATTGAACCATCCCTTTTCTTTTCTCGTAAAGTTCCTAAAGCTTGAAGACCCACAGTACCTGCAGGGAACCTATCAGAAATATATTTCTCTTTCTCTTTTGCTAGACCTGTTTGAGCAGATAATGATTTTAGATAAGAACTTTGACTTTCATAATAAGGTCGTTTGATATCAAGCTCTTCTTGTTTAAGCATATTAGACTGTTGCTCTAAAGATACTTTCATATTGTTAGCTCTAGCAAACTGTTCTGACTGAGCGCCAAACTTATTAAGTGCTTCTTTTTCTTTTCTATCAGCTATTCTTAGTTTAGTTTGTATATCTAATTTTTGAGATTTAAGGGCTTCAATCTCTTTTTGTTCTTGAGTTAAGAATTTAGCGCCTTCTTCTAGACCAGCACCTAAACCTTGAGCAAAGAATGGGTCTTTAGATGACATCATTTTAGCACCAGCAAATAAAGCAGCCATACCAAATTTCTTACCTTCTCTACCCCCTATGCGTTTTTCTAAATCGCCTAGTTGTTCTTTTTCTAGTTTCTTATAGTCATCTTCGCCTAATTCAGCTCTTAATTCTTCTTTGAGAGTTCTACCATATTCTTCAGGGTTTTCTATCATTAACTCATCATACGGCATCGTGTTAAATTTACCTGTGCTTAGTTTAGCTCCTTCAAACGTTTTATTTTTATCAGATAATAATTTATCTTCTGCAGCTTTTTTATCTGCTTTTTCTTGAGCTTCTATCTTGTCCATCAATACTTCTTCATCTGTTTTAAAAGGACTTCCCTCAGGAACATATCCCCCTGGTATAGTTACTAAACCTTCATCTTCTAATGCTTGTAATCTTTCTTTAGCAACTACTTCTTTTCCTGTAATACTATCAGGTTCACCTATTAATGATGATGGGAATATAGCTCCTTTTGTATCTCTTAATGATTGTATTTTCTTTAACCTTGACTCTTGAAGATTAGCTAAGTCTGAATCTCTGTACATACCTTCTGGGTCAGTGTACATATCACCTAATGACCTACCACCAAATAATTTTTTGCTAACATAATCACCTGCACGATATCCAACTACACCGCCCTCTGCCATCTGTACTGGTGGGTTTAGTGCAGCAATACCTGAGCCTGCTCTTTGTTCTGGAGTCATAGCTACTTGTTGAGGAGGCATAGCCATACCTTGAGGCATTTGTTGTCCGAGAGCCATGATTGCTTGGTCTTTTACTGTAGGTTGTTGTGGTTGAGCTTGCATTTGTTCTTTACGAACTTTCTCTGCTTGACGTCGTTCAATCTCAGCCAACACCATAAATGATGGGATAGTGCCAGGGTTTTGTAAGTAATTAGTTAGTTGTGCATCATTGACTACATAATCACCTGAATCACTTCTAGCTCTTAATTGACTACTAAATCTTTCTTCTAACATAATCTTAACCTTGTCCTAAGATATTATATAAACCTAGACCTGCTAGACCTAGACCACCTAGTTGTGATGCTAAACTTGGTGCTGGGGCATAAGCCACTTGAGTAGAACCAAGAGCACCTGCAGTACCACGTAGAATATTTGATTGATACTCCAATAGACCTCGTTGATAATCTTGTTGTTCTTTGTATTGTTGATATGCTAGGTTATCAATCTCTTGTTGCAATGCTTGCTTCTCTGCACCTGATGCTGCTTGAGCTTTTAATCTTTCTAAGTTTGCCATTTGCTCTGTAGCACCGAGTTGACCTGTTGCCTTACCTGTCTCTAGTCCTGTTGCTAGTCCAGCTAGACCTATATCTTTACCTAATCCTGCTTGATATTGTTGAGCTTGTTGACCAAGTTGTGCCGCTTGCATTTGGGCTGCTTGGTTAGCTTGTGCTGCTTGTAATTGTCTTGCTTGGTCAGCTTGGAATGTTTGTTGAGCTTGTTGGAACGCTCTTGAACCACCTTCAGCTTGTATCTTATTCATTAAATCTTGTGTCGCACGGTCTTGTTCTGATTGCATTAATGCTTGTCTACCACCACCAAATGTGCCACGACCTATAGATGCTTGAGCTGCTCTATTCTTTTGTATATCTGCAAGTCTTTGAGCTTCACGTTTTTGAACATCAACAACAGCTTGTGTATATGGGTCCATATAACTTTGAGCAATACCAGGTTGAGTAAATTGACCTGTTTGTATTTGCTGTGGAGTAATCGTACCTGGCTGATAACCCATAGCTTGAGTTAGTCCTGTTTGAGCTGCTGTACCTGCTTGTTGACCTACCGTACCTAGTGTACCTGCTGCAGTACCAAATGCACCTGGAGTTTGCATACCCGCAACTTCTGTTTGTACAGCCTGTTGTTCTGTACTAAATGGAGCTACTCGTTGACCTGTGTATGGTTGGAATTGTTTGACACC
>Ga0222719_10004154_pt1 | contig 12724 bp, 9 predicted proteins | sample C33_34DmetaG_FD_165039 | JGI IMG/M metagenome (GOLD analysis project Ga0222719, IMG submission 165039) | Estuarine water microbial communities from San Francisco Bay, California, United States - C33_34D | ecosystem: Environmental > Aquatic > Marine > Unclassified | place: USA: California...
CCTGAACCTTATAGAGAATGGCCGAAGAATGTCATCGAACATTCCACGTAGCAACTCGAGCAGTTTTTGACAGTTGTGCATCTCAAGTTCGCATCGATACGCGTCGTGGAAGTCGGCAATCATGACATCAAAGAAGATCAAAGAAGAACCGAATCAAGATGACCACGATCGGATTACTTGCGTTGCTCATAAAAATCACAATCATTACAAGTGCAATCAATAGAGCAATCGCATCACCAAACACATCGGCGAAATTCAAGTCGACGTCCACACCTACGCACATAGAAAGACCTCTATCAAATACAGCTACACGCAAAAACAACATGCCCCCGGAACAAAGCTGCTCCGATCACGACAACGACAATCAGGAAGTCCTGAGATTTCTTGACGGTTTTCGACAAAAGTATCAGGACCAACCGACCTTTCTCCAAGCAGTGGATGAGATTGCCATGTCGCTCAGCGACTTGTTTAGCGACACTAACCAAGACGCCGACTTTTACAAACGTGCCTTTCTGGCGATGGCCGAACCGGAACGAATTATTTCCTTCCGAGTTCCTTGGATGGACGATGAAGGAAACTATCAATTCAACCGTGGGTGGAGGGTGGAATTCAGTAGGTAAGTTCAATGTGAAGAACCTCTTTCGCCAAAGATTTCGCCCTATTTCAATCTCACATGCATTGAGTCTTGTTCGAATCATGATAATGATAGCGTTCTTGGTCCTTACAAGGGAGGTCTACGCTTCCATCCTACCGTGACCGAAGACGTTCTCAAGTTCCTCGGCTTTGAACAGATCTTTAAGAATGCCTTGACTGGTTTGCCTCTTGGTGGTGGCAAGGGTGGATCTGACTTTGATCCAAAAGGTAAATCCGATGCAGAAGTCCGTCGTTTCTGTCAGTCATTTATGACAGAGCTCTTTCGCTACTTGCATCCGTCGACGGACGTTCCAGCTGGAGATATTGGCGTCGGAGGACGAGAAATCGGATACATGTATGGTCAGTACAAGCGACTCGTCAATCGACACGGCGAGGGCATCTTGACTGGAAAGAGTTTGAACTTTGGTGGAAGCCCACTTCGACCTGAGGCAACTGGCTATGGACTGGTTTATATGACAAAGCTTGTTGTGGAATCTCGACTGGAGCGCCCATTGGAAGGAATGCGGTGCGCAGTGAGTGGATCGGGCAACGTGGCGCAGTTTGCTGCGAAGAAGCTTTTGGAATTCGGTGCCAAGGTCATCACTATGAGTGACTCTAACGGTGTTTTAGTATTTGAAAACGGCATGACGGAGTCTGACTTGGAGATGGTCATGGAGTGCAAGAACAGCCAGCGCGGACGTCTCAAGTCGTTGGACGGAAAAGTTTCTGGCAAATATACTGCGAAGGAAACCCCGTGGTCTCTCGACGTCAAGTACGACCTAGCTCTTCCTTGCGCGACCCAAAACGAAATTAGTGAAGACAACGCAAAACTACTGATCAAGAATGGAGTGGTTGGTGTTATAGAAGGCGCCAATATGCCCACGAGTTTCAGAGCCCAGGAAGTCTTTCGCTCCGAGTCCAGTATTGTTTACGTCCCGGGAAAAGCGGCCAACGCTGGAGGTGTCGGGGTAAGTGGCCTAGAGATGAGTCAAAATGCGCAGCGGCTTACATGGAAACCTGAGGAAGTTGATCAAAAGCTAAAAGATATGATGGAAAACATCTATCATCAGCTGGAGGAAAGCAGTGGACCCGATGGAACGTTGGAACAGGGTGCTAATCGTGCAGGTTTCTTGAAGGTGGCGACTGCCATGAAAGAACTAGGTTGGATCTACTAGAGCAAGGAGCGAAAAAAAGATCTTGACAGAGAGATTTATTTCCTTGCACGTTTAGATTGAAGAGACGTGGAAGGATCGTTGGATCAAGAATGTACAATTCGTCCGATTTGAACGAATAAACACCAATCATGGAAAAGGATTTAAAAACCATACAAAACTAAGATATCATAAACTCTGGGTGCTAATAGCTAAACTTGAAGCGGGTTGGCGCAGGTACGCGTATGGGGTCTGTAGAATTTTAACATGTCATCTCTCTACTAGAGTAGAGAGAGCGAACGTCACTGTGAGCCCATTGGCTGTCCCACAGTGTTGTCGACGTTACTGTGGCTGTTGCAGATGTCTGTCATAAAGCTAGCGGTAGCACTCTGCCGCGATGTTTGATATTGCGCAACGGCTGTGCCATCATCAATGGCCTCTAGCGCTTCCGTGACACTGGTAACGCCAGCCTTTCGAATCATATGGATCTGCTTGAAGATTCCCGCTCCGATGAACCTAGCCTTGTGCGCGAGATAACAAGCAGCCAGTGTCCCAGCAACAAGATATAAAGACTCGGTCTTTTTCTTCTTTTCCGCTTTCTCTGTGTTATCTTGACCCGTTCCGCTCCCTTTCTTGGCTGGTGGAGGATTGTCGCGGGCGATGTGGAGTACCTGCTGCATATCCACGTCAAACGTCCACAAGTCGACACCCAAGTTATGAAGGAAGAATAGCATGCGCTGCATGTGCGATTCGCCGGGACGATAATGACCAGAATGTGGATACAGCCGCGTCAAAAATCCCTCGTCGTCAGAGATGAATATTCCTGCAACTGCCACAGCCTTTCCCCCGAAAAAGGACGAGTGGTGGAATCTTTGTTTAGAGTGACCAGAAACAGATGTAATCTTCTGAGCTCCATACATGACATTGTCACGCAAAACAAAGATCCATCCTTCCGATCCAGTCGTAACCACATCCCCGTCAACGTCAAATACCTTTGCTCTACCAAACTCATCCGCTGTAAAGCTAAGAGCGTAACCTTTTGTAACTTCGGGGTTTGTGATGTATAGCACAGTGTCCGAATCCAGTTCCGACCGGGGACACTCTTCTAATTCAGGCAACGGTTGCCCCGCCGCTTCCCCTTTGCTGTCAAGCCAATCGAAGAACATATTGGTAGGGAAACCTAATCGTTCCCAGTATCTGTAGTATAATCTGAGATTCTTCCCATAGCGATGATATTTGTCCGATACCTCTAACCAAGCCTTACGATGTAGCTGTGCGTAGTTGCCTCGTTCTTTTCCGGACTTAACAATGTCAGGTGGATTCGCCCTGATACCTTTGTACTCAAAATCATGTTTCGGTCCATGTTGTGGTAGCTTGACGAGAAAACCTGGTTTAGAAGTATCCTGTTGAAAAGGCCACTGTGGACGAGACTTCTGCCGTTTGAGAGTGGCTGGAACAGTTGCTCCGGCAGGTGACGCGATCTTGGCGATGCTCTCATCAGGTGTTTTCCCAGGTTCCACGTGAATCTCCGTAGCGTCTTCGTCATCGTCGTCATCATCGTCAACATCGGCATCCTGATCTTCTTCAATGATCCGGAATTCGTCTTGTTCAGCAGGTGCCAACCCCCCAACAGCCTCAGCGAATTGTGCAGCTTCGCTTCGTCTCCTATCCAAGGATCCATGACGCAAAACACCACGAGACAAGGGAGGCTCTTTCTGCTCAAGTTCAACATGAACTTCTGTGGCTTCGTCGTCGTCCTCGTCATCCTGGTCGCTTTCGATGATCCGCAAGGCACTTTGTTCGGCCGGGGCAATGTCTCCGACTGCTTCGGCAAAACGAGCCGCCTCATTGATTCGTCGATCCACCGAGTCAGAGCGTTTGATGGACGGCTCGTAATCTTTAGAAAACATTGAATTAGTAGCTAGCTCTACTGTTTCCGTTGCAACATCCTTTTCCGGTATAATGGGTAAGTCCGGGGCGTTGGTTATTCCGCCCTGTTCGTTTATCGACCCAGAGGTAGATGCATCGACCAAATTCTTCTTGACGGGAGAGACGGGTGTCAATGGTAAGAGTTGTTGTGGGTGGGGTTGTCGCTGGTGTACCACAGCGACGTCGTCTTCCAGCGTGTAGATTTCTCCCGACAAGGCCATGCGTGCAACGCCACTGGCGTCAACACTTCCACCGGCAGATCCTCCACCCAAGGCAACCAATGTAGAATGAAATTCCTCCAAGATTTCCCCACTTTCCTTACGGACTAACTTTCGAACGTGCTCTATGGTTCGAGGCGTCAGAAAATGCGCTTGTTGTGGGGCATTGAGAGACGATGACGATGTAGGTGCGTCTCCCGACGAGCCGCCGGCAGGGGTGGTCGCAGCCGGGGTGAGACTCAACTCGGGCATGGAGCCAAAATCATAGCTTGATGCACTTGGGAGTCGGCTATTTTGTCGTGATGATATGAGTGGTGTTTCACCCGCCGAATCATTTGGTGTGCTAAAGTGAATGCTGTCCAACAAGTCGGCGTCTTGCTCGCGCATGAGTTGAGCAATCTCGTGCATCGAGTTCTCATGATGATGGTGGTGCTTGTGACTACTGCCGCTTGCCGAAAAGCGTCCTCGACTGTCGTCACCCTTTGTAGTTTCATCATTTGACGCTGTAAGGGACGTCGTCGCTGCATGTGGACTACTACTGCTGCTACTGCCCGCCGTCGTGGCAACAGTTGTCATGGACGAATCTCCGCCGGTCAATTTTCCCTCGTTCATTCCGTCATCTTGTAGTTGTTGTTTGACCAGCGGTTGTTGCAGAGTAGTACTAGAGGCCCCGTCCTCTTCGGAGAGTGTCATTCTGTTTCGTCCAACAACGAATGTCCTCGTCGTTTCAGAGGACTGTTGTGACTTTGTGTGCTCTTCCGCGAGCTCGTGCTTGGACGCTGAACTTCATGGCAAGACCAACAACATCTTCGAATCTCCGTCACAAAAAATTAAGGCGAACCGATGAAACGTATGACGTAAAGACAGAACATTCTGTTCCAGACTAAAAAAACGTTTTCGTAGTTTCTTAAATGATTGTGTCGTAAGACAAGATCTTTGGATCCAATGTATCCAATGCGCCAGATAGTGTTGGAACCATGGAGCACCGTGGTTCCATAGGAATGACTGGCTATTTTGTCGTTCCTTGACTTGCTCCTCCACCCGACTCACCACTGATCAAGGTCTCTCGTCTCTCTCTAGGAAGACGCATCGGAGTGGTGATGGCGTCACCGGTTTCCCTCATTCCGAAAAGGAGACAATTGTTGTGGAAGAAGCTCGGCTTTGTCGGTGTCATCGTCGTGCTGCTTTGGTTCATTGGGGACGAATCATTTACCGTTTTTACGGCACTCCAACAGCATGAACCGAGTGAGCGTATTTTTCGATCGATGCTGCAAGTTAATTTGTTGATCTGGGCGACGGCTTTCTCTTTGTACGTATGGTCAAAGATTGTTCCGGCCGCCGTCTTGGGAGAACTGTTGTTTCAACCACCTCCAGTGATATCTTCGACGCCAGCGGGATTCCGTACTAACAGCGCCACGACAACAGGAACACGTAGAATCTATCAGCCGGTTGTGACTGCAGCCGATGATGATATTGTAATTGGGGTGGAAAACGTAAGCGATACGAGTAGTCATAGTCGAAGAAGCAGTCATCGCTTGGACGATGATGATGTACGACTTGACGACGGGCCAGACGGAGATGCTGAAGAACCGATGGATGCGCATTATGAGAGTGATGGGGAGGTAGAAGAACCGAATCTCAAAGTGGAGATACCATCCGTGGTTTCTGTGATGAGTGCAGCTTGTGATATGCTGCTAGTGATTCTAGTGGCACTCTTTCTTTTCACCATTAGTGCTGCAGGCTACACATCGTCCATCCAGCCTCTGCAACTGGTTCTACAGGTCGCGGCTCCGACCTTTGCCTTGGTACTTTTCTTGTATCTCGTCATTGCTTCCGTTCTGCCGTGGAAAAAGAGAAGCGCTTTCTGGATTATCGTGTCCTTGACTCCGACAGCGCCTTGGCACGACGTGACTTTTAGAGATGGTTTCATTGGGGATATTATTACCAGCTCGGTTAGACCATTACAAGACATTGCCTTTACTACCATGTATTTACTATCGGGACTCCGTGGTTGGTGGTCGCAGGACTATCACAATAATTCCTTTCTGGACAATGCCGACGCAAGTGTCCCCGAAATGGAGCGATCTTGGTTGATGCACACCGTCATTCTGCCAATGTGCATGGTCAGTCCCTTGTGGTGGCGATTTTTGCAGAATCTTCGACAGACCTTTGATAACAAGAAGCGATGGCCATACCTTGGAAACGGTCTCAAATACTTTGTCGCCGCGCAAGTGGCTGTGTTTGGTGTATTTCATCCGGAGTTGCAAAAAACTGCTGGTTGGCTGTCAAGCTTTGTGATTGCAACCTTGTATCAAATATGGTGGGATGTCTTCATGGACTGGGAACTGATTGAGCGCGACAATCAAGGGCGGTGGCGACTTCGAAGACGGCGCTTGTATTCCAGAAAATCATTCTACTGGGCAATGTGCATCGTCAATATCATTTTACGATTCTGTTGGACGCTAACGTTTGTGCCTTCACGTTACTTGAACGCAACGGGAGTTCTAAAGCAGAACTCGCTGCAGCTCATACTAGGTCCAACAATTGCATCATTGGAGATTGTGCGGCGAGCTTTATGGGGTTTGTTGCGATTCGAGTTGGAGGCAATCAAGCATTTGCCCGACCGAGAAATGAGCGCTGCTTCATCGCCGTCGCTTAAGAAGATGAGCGACGACATGGAGGATGGCATGATCGAATTAACACCAATGACAGTGACTACAGGGGCTTCGACTCCTATCGGATCCTTGCGAACGAAGTTTACAAGCGATATGTCGTCAATGAATGACGTGCAAATACTCGGGGAATTGAGCGTCTATGCAACATTGTTCTGTATCATTGGTACGGTTGCAGCAGCTCATCGGGGAACCTTGTAGTTAGCTGATGCTTCAAGATATCTTTAACTCGCAATGATATGAAAGGCGGGCTTCAGGTTATCACCACGGGAGCTCGCCGTTCCGTAGGGTACGGGGTGTTTCTTTCATTTTCAGGATACTGGTACATATTTTGCTATTCTGTTAAATAATTGTTCTTTCTCTTCTGCTTATAGTACATCTTGTTGAAAACGTTTCGCCAAAGTATCCTTTGCTTGTTTGTCACCATGGCGCTGCAACACTCTCTTTTAGCAGCGAGAACGAGGTAGTGCCTGATGCGAGCACTTTCTTTTCTCCTCGCATGGAGCTTTTGCGTCCCGATTCAAATCGATTCGTTTCCTCTCTTGGCCATCTCAATCCGTAGGTCGGTCCTTGTGCCATGGAAAACCGATCCTTTGCAGCCACAGTCAGTCGAACAGTCAAAGAATACGAACAATGACATGACACCTGGCCTCACAGAGTTCCCTGTCATCGGATGGGTAGAGGAACGAAGGGATTCAAACGCCCAAACGCATCAAGTGGCCGTGACATGGAATGGTCGGGAAGATACCCCATCAAGCGTCATCGTGGATCTCCCTTACTTTGAACAAGCCGACAGTCTGGGGAGCAGTCTATGGCCCTCTTCGTTTGTCTTGTCCATTTTGAGTCAATCTCCGGCCTTTCAAGAGTATCTTGCTGCATTGGCTGCAAGCAACGGCGTTAGTAAGGTAATGGAGTTGGGTAGTGGTCTGGGTTTGGGAGGTGTGAGTATTCTCGCTGGAGCTAGAGCGGCGAGTGCCAACAACGTGATATGCCGGCTGACAGACAATGACGAAATGGTGGTAAAAGCATTGTCTGACTTTTTGTCAGAGAATAATACCAGAGTGGACCTTCTGGACTGGCGAGACTTTCTTGTTTCTGAGGATGAAGACCAAACGATGTCGGTCGACCATTGTGAGAAAGTAGATTGCGTGGTAGCTGCCGATGTCGCCTACTATTACCACCTGTTACGTCCATTAATGGATACGGCTCGTGCACATTTACGATCCAATGACCTCCACGACAATGAGTCAACCGAGTTTGCGAAAGCTTCCGCGTTCATGGTATTAGGTCAAGCCAACAGAGAATCGCAATGGACGTTGTACCACAACATTAAGGATGGATGTTACAACCAAATGGCGGATCGTCATGAAGGTCCATGGCCGGGTCGAACGACCATGCTCTTGTACAACCTGCGTATGTACCAATGGCGTGCTGTGGAAGATTCGAACTTGCCTCTGCCACCACCCACTCCCTTGTCCGAATTTAGTGGAGACGACCTTGATGGGACGCTCCCTATTAGTTTCCTCCTTCATGAGTTCTCGGAATCGACCCGTTATCCTTTGGCTCAATGGGATCATGTGGCGACCAGAGAGGACGAGGATACCATTGAAATTACATTTTAAAGAGGCAAGTGGGACCAGGGAGGTAACGTAGGTGCGACCACCAGAGTCCGTCGGATATTTCATCGTTAGCGTTCGAGTTGTTTTCGTTCTGGTCGCCTCAGGACTCACAACTCATGTCGACACTGGGCGGATAGATCTTTTCTCTTCTCAATCTCCAAAGATCCACGGCCTATCGAAAGTCCTTCTCATCGTATCGATATGGGAGAAAGCAATTCAGAGGGCTGTACGAGTGAGGATCATGCGAGAGTTCCTCGTCGGCCATTAGCTGGCCCATCTCGCACGGCGACAACTAACGTCCCAATTGTTGGTTTGGGTTGTTCCTCGTTTTCAACATTCTTTTGGACGCCCCAAGAGCAACAGGCTATTTCTGGTAGTAACAGCAATGCCTTTACGGTCGATTCATTAGACCGTTCCCATCCGCGTGTCCAAGAGTGGATTAAGACAATTCACTATGCGATACTTGATGCTGGAATCACTCTCTTGGATACGGCACCGTGGTATGGACATGGGACGTCAGAAAAGGTCATTGGCTGGGCCCTTTCAGAGCTCCTCTATGACGACCACAGCGATCATAATCAGTTTTCGAAGGGATCTAAGGCTGTCCGTCGTGAAGATTTAATTATCAACACCAAAGTTGGACGTTATGAAGCTGAGCCTGCAAAACAATTCGATTTTTCAAGGCAGACAACGATTGAATCTGCAAGACGATCCTGCGAACGAATGCAAGGTATCGATTACATTGATGTTCTACAATTGCATGATCCTGAGTTTGCGCCTTCCTTGTCGCCACTGTTGTTGGAGGAAACCATACCAGGACTACTCGATTGTCGTGACAAATTCAAATACTGTCGGGCGATTGGAATAACGGGTTATCCTTTACATGTGCAGCACCAAATACTGCAAGCATCATTTGAGAAGTATGGACAAAACATTTGGGATCAGGCTTTGACGTACTGTCACTACAACTTGGTCGACACCAGCCTCTTTGATCAACGATACTTTCTTCGCCCGAGTGCTGACGCCAAGGGCGACGAAAGCGACGCATCGGAACTGCTGTCGTTTGCCGACTACTGTGCGTCCTTTCGGGATAGTGCTACTCACAATATAAATCTTTTCGCTGCTGCTCCTCTTGGAATGGGACTTTTGACAAGGGCAGGTCCACCTGGATGGCATCCCGCCGATCAGTCACTCAAAGACGCCTGCCGAAATGCGTCTAAGGTTTGTGACGATGCGGGGGTCGACGTTTCAACACTAGCGCTTCTTTTTGCCTTTTCGAATCCTCGAATTCCTTGTACCATCCTAGGCATGAAGAATGTGGAAGAAGTGAGGGCAGTGCAATCAGTTGCACTTCGATTTAATTCCCTCAAAGGCACTTCGCAGACGAGCACCAATGAGATGCTGGACGTAGTTTCGGACGCCAAGGAAAAGCAAGCTCTTGAGATGGTGCGGGATACTTCCGCTGGGCCATTCGCATCCTTGTGGAAAACCGGTAATTTTGAATGGGATGGTGTAGCAGAGGCCCACAAATTCTGGAGCCAGAATTTACCGGAGGTGCAGGTAAAAGACTGGCAGACGCGGCCTGAGAAACACTTGCGCGAAAAGGAACGTGCAAAATAGTTTTCTAATAGCGGTTTCGAGATCTACAGAGTTGTGTCGTTACCCTACCCATTAGTCCACTTCTTCTACGCTCGGACCGTCGTCGACCCCATCAAGATCCTCTCCAAGAAAGTCGTCGTCTGGTACGGCGCCACCAACTCCTGCATTTGCGCTTTCGTAAGCTTTCTTCAGGATGGGATTTGCTACTTGTTCAACCTCCTTCTGCTTCTCATCATACTCGTCCTTCTCTGCACCGGGATTGTCCTCCAGCCAAACAAGGGCATCCTCGATTGACTTTGAAAGCGCTTCCTTGTCGTCCTCTTCCAGCTTCCCTTGCAAAGAGTCGTTAACAGAGTTTTTAAGGTTGTATAGGTATGCTTCCAATCCATTTCGGGCCTCGACCTTGGCCTTCTCGACCGCATCTTGCTCGGCGAATTCTTCCGCCTCTTGGACCATACGTTCGATCTCCTCGTCCGATAGTCTACCCTTCTCACTTGTGATTGTTAGCGATTCCGACTTGCCTGTACCTTTGTCGTGTGCAGAGATGCTGAGAATACCATTGGCATCCACGTCGAAACTCACTTCAATTTGTGGGATCCCTCTTGGAGCTGGTGGGATACCGGAGAGCTCAAACTGCCCAAGCAAACGGTTTGATTTCGTCATGCCACGTTCACCTTCAAATACCTGAATGTTCACTCCTGGTTGATTGTCCGCATAGGTGGAAAAGATTTGTGACTTTTTGACTGGAATGGTGGTACCGCGTTTGATTAGTGTCGTCATTACTCCACCGGCTGTCTCGATACCGAGTGACAGCGGTGCTACATCCAAGAGAAGGACGTCCTTGGTAGCCTCAGCAGCGTCTCCACTTAGAATACCACCTTGCACGGCTGCACCGTATGCCTTAATAACCAGAAACAAGGAATCAAAACAAACGATAAGAGGTTGTATGGATACTTTGCATCATACCGATCTCGCGCTGGGTAGGTCTCAGTGATTGATAGAATAATCGTAACTAGACTCATCAAGAGATGGCCGACGGGTAGGCCCGGTAACTACTCCGGCCGAGGGTCACTCATCAGTAGCCAAGCGTTACAGGTTTCCTCATTGACCTTTCGTTGAAAACAAAACAACGCGCGAACGCAACTTACCACTGCCTCATCCGGGTTGATGCTCTTGTTCAGTTCCTTCCCATTGAAAAACTCCGATAGCATCTCTTGAACCTTCGGAATGCGTGTTGATCCACCCACCAGAATGACTTGATCCACATCCTTCTTACTCATTCCAGCATCCTTGAGTACCTGAGTTACAGGCGTCATGGTCTTTTTAAACAAATCTAGGTTGAGCTCTTCGAACTTGGCCCGAGAGATTGTGATGGTGAAATCGATTCCGTTCGACAGGGCCTCACAATCAATGGTTGCCGAAGTCTGTGTCGACAAAGTTCGCTTTGCCATTTCACATTGTTTTCGAAGACGTTGCATGGCGCGCTTGTCGTTAGAGATATCAATGCCTTGTTGTCGCTTGAATTGGCTCATACAGTACTCCATAAGTCGCTGGTCAAAGTCTTCTCCACCCAAATGTGTATTACCCGACGTAGCAAGTACTTCGAATACGCCATTGTCAATCGACAAAAGTGTCACATCAAACGTACCACCACCTAAATCAAAGACCAAAATATTTTCTTCGTGATCTTGCTTGTCCAGTCCATAGGCAATCGCCGCGGCCGTGGGTTCATTAATGACACGTTCTACTTTGAGTCCAGCAATCGTCCCGGCATCCTTGGTAGCTTGTCGCTGTGCATCGTTAAAATATGCCGGAACAGTGACAACGGCATGTTTGACTTCACAGCCCAAGTATGTTTCAGCTACAGAGAGCGAGGGAAAGGAGAGGCAAATATTGTGTGAGTGTTGGCTTTGATTCCAGTACAGTCGAAACAGTCTAGATGTATGAAGACATACCAATTTCCTTCATCTTTCGTAAAACCATACCGCTAATTTCTTCGGGAGTGAATTCCGTCTTTTTTGAATGCTTCGCCTTTAACTCTGGATCGATCAGTGCCAATGCCGGTTTCCCGCTCTTGTCCGAGATGACTTCAAAGGGAAAGAGTGTCTTGTCCTTTTGTACAGTCGCATCTTGAAACTTTCGTCCAATCAGTCGTTTGACATCGAAAAAGGTTCCCGGTGGATTGGACGGTCCTTGATTCTTGGCGGCATCTCCTACCAACCGACTGCCGTCTTTGCAAAAGGCCACATAAGAAGGTGTAATTCGATGTCCTTGTTCGTTGGGACAAATGTCGACGCGATTGTTCTTCCAAACAGCGACACACGAATAGGTTGTACCTAAGTCAATACCGATGCAGGGTCCTACAATCTTGTTGTTATTCCCATCATTTGACGACGACCCACCGCGGAGTGATAGAATATCCAAAAGACTGTCACGCGCAGGCGTTGTCAACGAAGATGACGACCATGGACGACCACCACGTGTCAATCCAACGCCAAACAAGTTGGCATGTGTTTTGCTTGCCACAGTCAAGAACAAGACTACACTTGTCCAAAAGGTCCGTGACAAGTCTTTGTGAGCCTTGGATTGTTGCGTGGATAGTCTCATGGTCGTTTTGGTAGTGAAAGATGGACAATAAAGAGTAGGAAGAGTGTTGGTCGTTTCCACAAGGCACCACAAAAATGAGATCCTTCTACGCGAGCGAGGGAGGAAGAATGCAATCGAATATTGCAAGTTCCACGTGGTGGTTCGAAACCGTCTGACCGGTGTACGAAGATCGGATCTTCGGATTTGATTTAGCCCCAACGCTAATAACCAAAGTGATTCGAAGCGACGCAACGGAATTGACCATGGACACAAGACACAAGGCTGCAGCGACAGGCGCCAACAAAAGATCTTCTTTC
>Ga0222719_10004157_pt1 | contig 12720 bp, 27 predicted proteins | sample C33_34DmetaG_FD_165039 | JGI IMG/M metagenome (GOLD analysis project Ga0222719, IMG submission 165039) | Estuarine water microbial communities from San Francisco Bay, California, United States - C33_34D | ecosystem: Environmental > Aquatic > Marine > Unclassified | place: USA: California...
CGAGTATCTCTTCGTAGTCAGCCTTATATCTCTTCACTGGCGTAGACTTCTTCTCGATCATCTCTTCCACAAAGCCCCTACCGTACATGTCCTCCATCCAGAGGGTGTATTCCTGCGCAGCAGAACCGTGCTTCATTCCCCACATATTACAAGCGGCACACTGGGGATGGACATTCTCTATCTCTAATGCCCAGTAGGATGAGTTACCCTTTGGGATGAAGTGTCCACCTTGCATATCCTTGTAGTGTTTCGTAACACCACAGGACACACAGGAGCAGTAACCATTGTCATCTGACGCAGCGAGTCTGGCTAATTTTTGTACAGCTTTATAACATTCCTGCTTCAACTGTGCGGAGGTCTTAGTCTTTGGTTTAGACTTTCTCTTGGCTCGTCTGGGTGCTGCTCTTTTTATCGCCAAAACCTACCATCCTTGAGGGATAGTAATGTTTTCTCCGCTCTTCGCTGTGTCTTGTCGTTCATGCTGTCATAGCGCATCTTGAGCAGCGCGACACTGAACTCTTTCTTTGTGACGGGATACGCTTGCAAAGCTATCTCCACATCCAAAGGTATTACATACTCATCCTTTGCTTCCATATAGCCCAAGCCTCTTGGTGTAGTGCGAGGTGTACTTTCGGTGCAGCTCTATTTGAAGAGCCACCAAGGCATTGTATGTCTCCTTTACCTGTTTGTCTTCAAGTTTATCCAAGCCAATCTGTAGTTCGTCAATAGCTTGATGTATCACTTCCATCATGTCATTACTCATGATTACTCCTTTCGCTCCAAACAATCTTGCCAGCATCAGCGTAGCTGAAAGAAGCTCTTTGTAGTTCTAAAAGCTCTTTTAAATGCTCGACAAGTAGTGTTTCATATTTGGCGCTATGTCTATCGGCAATAATACTATCGTGTATAGCATTGGTGGTTTGACAAATTGCTTCCTGCAAATCAGATGAACTCATAGCTAGACCTCTGGTTTTCTGCCACGATTTCTATGTTTAAATCCAACCTCTATGTGTCGGCGCTTAGGTTTTGGCGACCCGCCGTGCTTCTTGCGTACCATGTATTTGTCTCCAAAAGGGAAGACGTAATAGACAACCCGCTCCTCGTTAGCACACCACTCGGCCTCTTCCAAGGCTCTTTCAAAGTCAGTAAATACAATCATGGCTCTGCCTGAGGGAATGGAACTGAGACACCAAACTTATCAGCAAGATGGCGGTTTAGAACTTGGTACACCTCGTTGTACTGTTCCTTCTTGAGATGCGCCGTAGAGTCCTTGCCTGTGATGGCCTTTTGGATAGGCCGCCACAGAAACTTCTTCACTAGGTCGTCACTCCAAGGAATGTCCACCTCTTGCTTGATAGTCTTCTTCATATCATAACCTGCATCGTTCAATGCCTCGGCTAGATTCCTACAGTACAGGTGAAGAGCGTTGTTCTGCTGCTTGGTTCTGGTGTTACCAATAACCCACTGAAACGTCACCTCACCTTTCTGCTCGTAAGTCTTATGAACAAACTTGATAAACTCGTCACGGCTCGCAGCGTTTTTGACCGTCCAAAATTCACCCTCACTCAAAGTCCACAACCTCCGTTACCTTTACGCCTATCACATTGCACACCTTCACCAAGGTATGCACTGTAGGATTAGGACGCGAAAGGAACGCACTGTACGTTCCTCTCGACCAACCCAAGGCGTTAGCAATATCAACAGACTTAATCCCATTTTGGGATTGATACTTTCTGATACTTTCGCCTACATGAATCATTAGAATGGTATATCCTGTGATGAGATTGTTGTTGTTTCTTCCTGCTTAGGCACGAAGTCGTCCACAGAAATGCTCAGGAATGGGTTGCCGCTCTTTGACATCTTGACCCATCCTGCGATCTTGAATTCAGCACCCTTGTAGTTAAAACTTCCCTTGTAGTCAGGCGCTTTCTCGTTTGTCTTATCAGTCTGCTTGAACAGAACGCCACGGTTAGTATTATCGTAATCACTCATTAACTATCTCCTTTTGTTGATTAAACTTCTTCATTGATTTCGTGTATATCTTTCCTGCGTACATCATAAAAAGCCTATCTCGTGCTTTTAATAATCTAGTTTTTGCTCCAAAGTTTAGACGGTAAATTTTTACCTTCTCATAATGCTCAAGGTTTAACTGCGATCTAGCGTGAGAAGCAAGCAAATTAAAATCTTCAATCTCTCTGAACGCTAGTTCCTCTTTAGCGTTTTCCGCAAAGAACTGCCAAACCTCGTACTCTTTCCCTCCTCTTAATCTCCCAAGTTTTTCCCAAGGGTTAAAATGTTTTCCTTGAGGCTCGACTCTTAAGTTATACAGGCTCATACCTTGCCACCTTACATAACCCGCCTCATCCGTGACAGCGTAAGCCTTACCCATAGCTCCTCCTAGAAAGCGTTAACGCCCTCTTCAATTAAAGCCACAGCCCTAGTCAAATGCTCTTCGAGCTTGGCGATATAATCCTCATCTCTCTCAATGCGAGTGATAAAGACGTCCTCATCTGGGCAGTAAGACATAAAGTCCCACCATTTCCTGCCTGTTATCCACAGATTGCCCATCACCTGTGCATAATACTTTGACGGTATAACCTGAGCCTTGAGCGTTTTGAGGTGTGTCTCAGGCATTGGACACTTGACCTCTAGGCCGCCGTCCTCTCCCACTAGGCCGTCAGGTGACGCACCAGTAGCCAAGGTGTCGTGCAAACAGAACCCAACCTCTGTTACATCTTGGTCTGTCAGAAAGCTGTATAAGTTTCTAGCATCGGGTTCGAGTTCTGTCCCTCGCAGCATCCACTCATTCTGCTCAAACTGAGTGGGCTGCCCTGTGACTTTCTCCATTACTAACTGGTCTATATAACCCTGAGCAGACTTAGACCACTGGCCTTTGGTGGTTATTATCTTTGAGTACATCGAGGCAGACGGAACGCCACAACGAGCCTGTAGCCATTCCTCTGTCCCTTGCTCGCAGTTAATAACTCTCATCAATCACCTCTTGAACCTCGAACTCAATCAGAGAGACGAGTCTTCTAGCCTTCTCCTCTAGCTCTATTGGTTTGCTCAGGATGCTTATGACGTCACGCATCCTCTCGCGGTACTTCTCTAGCTCTTCATAGTCCGCTTGCTCCTCGGCCTCCTCTTGAGCCAAGAGGTATCTATCTAGGTCTACCATTACTGGATCGCTCATTTCATCCCCTCCTTCTTCTTGTTGAGGGCTGCGATAGCCCTGTCGTAATCCTTCAGCAGAAGCCCTGTGACGGACGATACTTTGAACAGGGTGCAGAACTTACCTACATCGCTTTGCGTCTCCTGTAGGAGCTTGTTGAGCGTCTGAGCCTGTTCGTCAGAGATAGTCGAGTTATCTTGTGGTAAATCCTCACCTGCGTAGATGTAAGAGCCAAGGCCAAACATCGAGATTGCTTTTACAAGGCAGCGCATCTTGGTGTCAGAAATTTGACGGCTGTTAGGCTGAGAGATTGCGTTGTTACGGTTGTCCATCACTGGCAGCCACATCGGTCTAGTAATACCATCAACAGTCAGTGTGCAATGTACCGTCACTGATCCGTCAGGGTGATACTCGTTATCACCAAAGTGGTAAGTTGCTTCTGGGTAATTCTCCATAAGCTTCTGCCATGCCCAAGCCCAAGAGAGGTAGGTCAGGTTGCCTTTCTTCTCGGTGTGGTCATTAACATTGATCTTGCTTAGTGTGTTCCAAGTCATTTTGATTCCCTCTTAAAACGGTTTGAATTCTAGGATTTTGGCGTTCTGTACTTCGTCCATCTCATACTGGCGTTGAAACTTCTTGTAAGCTGCGATAGCTATGTCAGCATTCGAGTCAACGATGTATCTTGCGTAACCCCTCAGCGCGTCAATGGCTCGCTCGTGAAAGAAAGCAATATCCAATAGCTGTCCTGAGTGCAGCGCTTTGACTAGATCGGTGGCGAATGTCTCGCAGTAGGCTTGAGTATGTAGAGCGTTTAGCAGGAACTCGAACCCGTCCTCCTTCATACCCTTAGCCACTAACTCATCGGCTAACTCATCGGGCAGGTCTACATAATCGTCTTGAACCCAAGTAAATACCTCGGGGCTTTTTAGGAATGATTCTATCGTGCTGATTTTCATAATGTTTCCCTCTGTTTTGTTTAAGTCGGTATTAATTAAAGCAAACAATTAGTCATTTGTCTAACTTTTTTATAACTTTTTTTCAGAATCAAAAATCCAGATCATCAATGTTCCATTCAGGACAAACTTCTTCATTTTTTGTCTGAACTAAGTCATTGAAATCAAAGGGCAAAGCCATTCCTTCCCTCGTGGTCATCTGCAAACTGGGGTGATTGTAGAACGCAAACGTCCCCTCGAATGCCCCATGGCGCTGCTTCTGGATACACAAGAGCATATCGTGATGAGAGTCGAAGTAATCCCTTTGCTCCTCGGTAAGATCAGGCAGGTGTTTTAACTGGTCGCGCTTCTTGTCCATGTGTACCACGATGACGTTGTCCACCAAGTCCACTAGGGTTGATGAGCCTTTGACCTCATACTTGGTCGCAGGCTTATGCTCCATGCCAGACTGCGGTTTGCGAATATGAGCCACGAGGTGAATGTGACAATTCAAATGCTTCGCAGCCCACGCTAGGCGATTTATAAATTCAGTCTCGCCCTGCCTGTCCTCAACTGAGATGCCTGCCTTGGCTAGTGAGTCAATCACAATATGGTCGCAGCCAAGATGCTTGGCGGCATAGTGGACAAAGCCCAGAATTTTCTCGGTCTTCACTGAGTCCAACTGATCGTAAATCAGGATAGAATTATCCGCGAACGCGGAAAACTCTCGAATGAATTCCTCTGTAGGTGTGCCGCCAGTAGATGAGCCTGCGGCCTGTAGGCACATTCGCCACAATGTTTCAGTCGGTTTCATTTCCAATGAAGCGATGGCGACCTTCTTCTCTCGGGCAATCCATAACATGACCTGACCAAGAACCATAGACTTGCGGTGTCCATTCTGCCCTGCCCAGACCGTCACCTCCGAAGGTCTAAACCTAAAGTCCTCCCAAGTCTTAGACCAAGGCATTTTGTCCCCGTATACCTGAACCCCTTTGGATCGCTCCACCAAGTCCTCAGTCCACTTGCCCGCTGAGAATATCTCTTGGGCTTCTAATTCCCCCACGAGAGAGACGTAATCGTTAAAGTCTACATTCGGTGGTATGTTCATTTGACCACCTCCCACGATGTCTCAGAGTCTGCCTTGGCTTTGTCTCGCTTTGCCCAAGAGTAGGCCAATGAAATCCAATTCACGATAGGCTGACCGTTTGGCAATGCCCACCCTCGAGCATCGTAGTAGTTAAAAAAGTCCTCCGCATCAATTTTAATTTTCTTAGCCTTGATCGTATTATTCACCTCGGGGAAGGACGGCTTTTTGGCGTCCTGCCTCGTAATATTATTATTATTATATATATTCTTAGTTGTGCCATTCTCTGTGACAACCTCCCGCCACAAATCGCTCGGAAGCAGCGTGATTATTGAGTATCGGTGTGACGTTTGGTCGCCAATTAGCTGCCACTTTTTTAGCCTCCGAATTGACCGTCTCAAGGCCGCCTCGGAGAGTCCTGTTTTCTGCGACCAAGACTGTCTGCCGTATATCAATTGTCCCCTCTTTAGGGATACCGATTCGCCGTTAAACGTGATGGTTTTATCCTCCCACGCAGCGCCTAAAATCATATGGATAAAGACCGACAGACTCTCAGCATCATGGGATATTGGGTGCTTCAGTATGGCTCTTGGTACTTTAGCGAAGCTCATAGCCCTAGCCTCCGCTTGATAATTAGCGCCTTATCTTCTTCGCTCAGGCGTCCACCCTCGCGTTGGACTGTCATAAGGTACTCAACCATTAAGTCGCGCCTAGCCTCTCTCTCGCGCCTCTCAGCGATAGGTTGAAACAGACCGTCATCGGGCATGACGTCCGCCCATTCGAGGCCGATACTGGTTAAGACATCGAGGCCGCCACAACCTGAAAAGCATTTGATTAGTATCCTGCCGTCTGGCAATTCGCGGATTGATAAAGATGGGTCGCCGTCATCATGGGCAGGGCATTTCGCTATGTAACGGTCTGTCCCTGTTTTTCGGACAGATTCCAAGCGGTCGATTAATTGATTAATCTTAGACATGATTCCCTCTTGTGGTTTTAGTCGTGTTTTACTACAATATGTGGGGCGGGTAGCTTCCCCCTCTTAGCTTTCGCGGTGCTAGTCACACCGACCGCCAACTCTACACCCGTTAGTAATCCCGATCAAGTTCGGTGATGTTATATCTATACTCGGCGAACGTCCGACCCTTCACGCGAAGGTATGAGAATCCCCGCGCCGTCCCGACTTCAATCGTCTCGTTCAGATCAAGTTTAAGATTACGCCAAGCCCAATTCGCCAACAATTCACACAACATATAATTGCGGCTTTCTGGATAGATCAAAGGCCGCAGCTTTACAGGCCGCCAATCAACATGCTTCAAATGCTTTCGCGGGTTGGCTTTATCCCTTTCGTATTCAGTAGGTAACTCACGATTCATTTGCCAAGATAAACCCGCACTCAATTCGCTATTCATAAACCCCTCCTAATCCTTCCTATTTTGCCGTATACGGGACGCTAAGACTTACCCTATAGGTTTCCCCTAGTTAATGCCTAAACGTCCCCGTATGGCCTTAAATCGCCCCATTTAAACGCCTTTAATTTGAATCTCAGCCCTAAGCATGGCCTCGGCTATCTTTTCACACTCCGAAAACAATACTTTCCGACCATAAGCGTAGTAATCCCGCTCAATAAGCCCCGCAAAGTGTTTACGATGATCTTTAATGTAAAACTCTAATCCCTCGGCGGCCTCGGCCTCGCTGTTATAGTGTCGCCCTATGGTGCTATCACCCTTCGCTAGTCTAAACATTACTCGCCCTCGCATTTAATATCTGGATTGTACGGCGGCCACCCTGCCCGATCTATTTCTGGCCTAGGATCGGATTCCCAAATAGCGACCATCTCACAATAGGTGGATTGATCTTGTTCGGCATCCTCGCGGTCTAGCGTTCCAATGTATAGCAGCGCGGCAATCAAGGCCGCCATTGCGAAAAATTCCTTAATCATTATTCAGCCCTCGCGTGATTTAACTTGCGGCCTAGATTAATCAGTAAAGTAGCGTTATCCACTGATAACCTGTAATCACTAGCGAATCGCTCAATCGTAAGGTAATTGTTGAAGTAATCCAGGTAAGCTTGCTCGGCCTCGAGTTTGGCTTTATGCCCATGCCTGAGCATATGGACTTCACGCCCTGTAATTAGCCAAGGCGTATCAAATGCGATTGTGTATTGCGCGTGTGGTTCTGTGTTAAACATGGTCTTCCCCTCAAATGGTTGATTATGTTATAATTAACTGTATTTTATATGCTCAGCGATTTGTTCATCGAGCATCGGTTTGACTGACTCCGCACTAAACTCCGCGCCATCTGGCGTCTGATCTGGCAAGGCCGCCAATAAACTCTTAAGCGCATCGGAATGGCTAATAGTCATATAGGCCGCCAACTCCGCATAGTGGCATAGAGTGTTATATAGTGATTCATCATTGTTTAGCCATAGGGCTACATTCCAATCTTCCCAACTTGCATAACCGTTAAATACTGTCATTGTCTTACCCTCTTAAGATTGCCCCTCTTTCGAGGGGCGTTGTGTTTAGCTGTTGATCCACTCGTCATAAGTTTTAAGTGGCTTGCCTGTTGTTGAATCGTTACCGTTGCCGTCATCGGCGCAAGCAATATAGATTTCGTACTCGTTTGAGTTACTGCCTCGCGCTTGGGTTTGCCATAGTTCGTTATATTCTAGTTCCATCTCGTTTGCCTCGGTGATGCCCCCTTTCGGGGGCGTTAGTTTTATGCCGATACGCTATTAAGCTTTGCGGCTAATTTGTAGTCAATTAGATAATAATCCTTTGACGCTATCCGTCTGGCATTGGGGTCGGTCTTTTCGACTTCTATTTCTGGTATCGCGTGAATCTTGTTTCCTTCAATACTTGCGACCGTTAGATTATCCGATGATACGCAGCTAATTAAGCTTTCCTCATGCAATAACCTTTGGCCTTGAAATTCGACCACAAATAGCAGATCGGCAGAATCAGTTAAAAGCCACTCATTAATCCCAAGCGTTTCATTTGTAGACTTATGGTGGCGCATTTCGTTTTCGTATCCCGCGAATATATCGTTGCCCGCTGCTTTAGCCGCTGCAATAGCAGAATCGTAATCGTTAAATGTAGCATTAATAATAGTCATATTTAATTTACCTTATAGAGTGAATGTATGCACAGTTTATCTATTGCTTGATTAAATGCAAACTTTATTTGGTATTACTTTGTTTCAATTTTAGGAATCATTCTTGCTTCTATATAAGCGCGAGGGGATTGCAAGGAATACTAGTGCATAGCTCAATGGGTGCATCCTCCACTCTCCTACTTACTAAACTAATCCCTTTACTAAACCAATCACTTTACTAATTGGCGAATCTCGCCACTATTTGGCGAATTTGGCTAGCGGGGTCGCGATTAGGGGCGGGGGAGGGGACGGCTGCGCGGTAATTATTATAGTTGCCCCCCAAATTTGCAAAAGGTAATTTTAAAAAAGAGCTAAAAAACACTTTATCATTTCTTCTTCTATATCAATGACTTGCATCACGCTAGTATTTTAGCTAAAAATACCTATAAAATACCCTCTAATTATTCACTGGAGGCTCTATGACGTCCGATAACGAAATAGAGGTAGTAACCCCTGACGTCCCAGTAAAACGCAAGAGGGGGCGTCCTAGAAAGTCTGAGATAACCCCGCCTAAGAATAGGAAAAGGGGCAGACCAAAGGGTGACAGAGCGGCAATGATAGAGATGAAGCAGCGGTTCTTGGCTAGACGAGATACTGACGCTGTGATTAACTCTATCTTTAGGGCTGCTGTAGATGACGACCATAAGAACCAAGCGGCTGCTTGGAAGCTAATTGTGGATAGGATTTTACCTCAGAGTGATTTTGACAAAGATAAGCTCGGAGGTAGACCGTCTGTCAATATAACTATCTCTGGAGTGACTGACGTCCCAATAATAGGCGAGACAATAGATAATGACGGAGTCATTGACCATGATGAACTTGATTGACACTCTGGTCAGACATGAGGGACTACGAAGACTAGCTTACGAGGACTCTGTTGGCGTCCTGACCATAGGTGTCGGACGTAACATAGAGGAAGTCGGCCTATCTGACGATGAAATATATTATCTTCTAAAGAATGATATAAGACGTTGTGAGACGGAACTGGACAATGCCTTTAGGTGGTACAAAGACCTAGACCAAGTCCGTCAAGAAGCTATGATAAACTTATGCTTCAATCTTGGTATTACTAGATTGAGGAAGTTTAAACTCGCATTACGGGCTATGGAAGCTAAGGACTACGAGGATGCAGCCGATGAGTTCCTTGATTCCTTGTGGGCTACACAGGTAGGACAACGCGCAGTAGAAGTTACTTACATGATTAGATTTGGAGAATATTATGCCAATGGTTAACGGAAAGAAATACGCTTATACAGAGAAAGGCAAAGCCGCCGCTAAGAAAGCAGCTAAAAAGAAAAAAGCCAAGAAGAAGTAATGGCTTACAATAAACCCGCCCTGCGCGAGCGTCTTAAAAATAAGATCATGGCGGGGTCTAAAGGTGGCAAGTCAGGCCAATGGTCTGCCCGTAAAGCCCAACTGTTATCTCAAGAGTACGAGAAGGCAGGAGGTGGTTACACTGGTGGCAAGACTAAATCTCAGAAGTCCTTGTCCAAGTGGACAAAGGAGGAATGGGGTACAAAGTCAGGCAAACCGTCTACCCAAGGCAGCAAAGCCACAGGTGAAAGGTATCTCCCCAAGAAAGCTAGGGAATCCCTTTCATCTAAAGAGTACGCCGCCACTTCGCGGAAGAAAAGAGAAGACACGGCTAAAGGTAAGCAGTTTTCCAAACAGCCCAAGAAGATAGCAAAGAAAACAGCGAAGAGCAGATGAATTTAAACATAAGTCTCCTTGATTGGCAGAAGAAAGTCTGGAACGACCCCACACGTTTCAAGGTAGTTGCTGCGGGTCGTAGGACGGGCAAGTCCCGTCTTGCGGCCTATCTTTTAATTGTCAACGCCTTGAAGTCCGAAAAGGGTCAGGTGTTCTATGTAGCACCCACACAAGGCCAAGCAAGAGACATTATGTGGAATCTCCTCTTGGAGATAGGTCAACCAGTAATAGAAAACTCTCATGTTAATAACATGCAGGTCAGGCTAATCAACGGCACAACTATCAGCTTGAAGGGTGCGGATAGACCTGAGACAATGCGAGGCGTAAGCCTCAAGTTTCTGGTTATGGACGAGTACGCGGACATGAAACCAGATGTTTGGGAATTAATCTTACGACCTGCGTTGACAGACCTGAAAGGCGAGGCTTTATTTATCGGGACACCAATGGGTAGAAATCATTTCTATGAACTCTACAAACTAGCCAGTTTAGGCACTGATCCTACATATAAAGCGTGGCACTTTACCAGTTATGACAACAACCTCTTGGATGAGTCTGAGATAGACGCCGCCAAGAAATCAATGTCTTCCTATGCCTTTCGGCAGGAGTTCATGGCGTCCTTTGAAGCCAGAGGCTCTGAGATGTTCAAGGAAGATTGGATTAAGTTTGACGAGGAAGAACCCTCTACTGGTGATTACTATGTCGCCATTGACCTCGCGGGCTTTGAAGAGATTGGGAAGAAGAGCAAAAACAAGAAACTTGACAACACAGCAATCGCTGTGGTAAAAGTCGGCGAATATGGATGGTGGGTTTGTGATATAATAGCCGGACGTTGGGAGTTAAATGAGACTGCCCAGAAGATATTTCAGGTTGTTAGAGACTACGAACCCGTCTCGGTAGGGATAGAAAAGGGTATTGCTAGACAAGCCGTGATGTCCCCACTGACCGATCTTATGAGGAAATATCAGCGTTTCTTCCGTGTAGAGGAATTAACTCACGGAAACAAAAAGAAGACAGACCGTGTAATGTGGGCATTACAGGGAAGATTCGAGAATGGTGTGTGTACTCTCAACAAAGGAGAGTGGAACATACAATTCATGGACGAGATATTTCAATTCCCCGATGCTCTAACACACGATGATATGGTGGACGCTCTAGCTTACATAGATCAGTTGGCTACAGTGTCCTATTCTTATGACTTTGAAATTGATGAGTTTGAAGTCATAGACTCTGTTTCAGGATACTAATATGCTAGAAAGCAACGAAGACCAATTCGGCATAGAAGAGACGCTTGAGTCTTGGATAATGGAGAAGTGCCGCGAGTGGCGCGACCATTACGAGTCAAACTATGAGAATAAGTTTGATGCATACTACCGTCTATGGCGAGGCATCTTCAGTGCTGAAGATCGTAACCGAGATTCTGAAAGATCGCAAATTATTTCCCCTGCCCTTCAACAAGCTGTTGAATCGTCTGTTGCGGAAATTGAGGAGGCTACCTTTGGTCGTGGCAAGTTCTTTGATATTAAAGATGACGACCAGAATCCACAAGACATAGCTTACCTTCGCGAACAACTCATTAAAGATTTCAAGAAGAACAAAGTCCGCAAGGCTGTAGGTGAATGCCTTATCAACGCCGCCGTATACGGTACTGGTATCGCGGAACTTGTTCTAGAAGAAAGAAAAGAAATGCGTCCTGCCTCGCGTCCTACTATGGACGGTCAGCTCCAAGAAGTTGGAGTTGAGATGTTTGACAGGACTGTATGCAAACTACGAAGTGTTCAACCACAGAACTTCTTGATTGATCCTGTGGCTACCAGTGTTGACGAATCTATTGGCGTAGCCATTGACGAGTTCGTCCCAGTGCATCATGTAGAACTCCTGCAAGAGAAAGGAGTCTACAAAAACGTACCGTTTAACTACGCTTATCCTGACATCGACCTAGATGCAGACCATGAACTTACCACGCAGCCTACGGATAAAGTCCGTCTTACCAAGTACTATGGTCTAGTCCCCCGCCATCTACTTGAGAATGACGAAGACTATGAAGAGGTTGAAGAGCTAGTACCTAGTGACGAGGATAAGACCTTCTATGTGGAGGCAATCGTGGTGATAGCGAACGGTGGTACTCTCCTGAAAGCGGAGAAGAACCCGTACATGATGCAGGATCGTCCTGTCATAGCATTCCCTTGGGATGTAGTCCCCAATCGTTTCTGGGGTCGCGGTGTCTGTGAGAAAGGATATAACTCACAGAAAGCTTTAGATGCAGAACTTCGCGCAAGGATTGACGCTCTAGCACTCACAGTTCATCCGATGATGGCGATGGACGCTACTCGTATGCCACGAGGCGCAAGACCAGAAGTAAAAGCAGGCAAGATTATTCTTACTAATGGTAATCCTGCTGAGGTTCTACAGCCGTTTAACTTCGGACAAGTTTCACAAATCACCTTTGCACAAGCAGGTGAGTTGCAGAAGATGGTACAGACTGCCACTGGCGCAATAGACTCTGCGGGAATTCCGGGGTCTATCAATGGTGAAGCCACAGCAGCAGGTATCTCAATGTCACTTGGCGCAATCATTAAGCGTCACAAGAGGACACTGATTAACTTCCAAGAATCATTCTTGATACCTTTCGTATCAAAAGCTGCTTACAGATACATGCAGTTTGAACCAGAG
>Ga0222719_10004158_pt1 | contig 12720 bp, 8 predicted proteins | sample C33_34DmetaG_FD_165039 | JGI IMG/M metagenome (GOLD analysis project Ga0222719, IMG submission 165039) | Estuarine water microbial communities from San Francisco Bay, California, United States - C33_34D | ecosystem: Environmental > Aquatic > Marine > Unclassified | place: USA: California...
TTCGTTTCTTGGCGGGCGTAGCTCAGTTGGTTAGAGCGCTGGATTGTGGCTCCGGAGGCCGTGGGTTCGAACCCCATCGCTCGCCCCATTAAAATTAGATAAATAAAATGACTAGCAAAATAAAAAAACTTAAAGATTTAGAGCGCAAACTAACTGTGTCAGTTCCGGTTGAGGACTATGAAAAAAAATATGGTGGCAAGCTTTCAAAGATCAAATCAACAGCAAAACTGGACGGTTTTAGGAAAGGTAATGTTCCAAATGATGTTCTCAAACAACGATATGGAGATTCTATCCACTATGAGGTTTTAAACGAGCTTATTCAGGAAAGTTACCCAAAAGAACTTCAAGAGCAGAATATTAAACCTGCATCTTCACCTGCCATTAGCATAGAGAACGAAGACGCGACAAAACCTATTTCATATTCAGCAGTTTTCGAAGTTTTTCCGGAAATCAAACCAAAGCTTTCGCGGTGGAAAAGTTTTGAAAAGTCTGAAATCACCATGGATGACTCAGATATAGACCTAGCCATTGATGATATCTTAGAAAGATATTGTGAGTGGAATAAAGTTGATAGAGCTGCTGCAGAAAAAGATCAAGCAGTGATCGATTTTGAAGGAAAAATTGATGGCGAGGGATTTGAAGGAAACGAATCCAAAGATTTTAAATTAGTTATCGGTTCAAAATCTATGATTCCAGGATTTGAGGATAACCTTATCGGCAAGAAATCTGGAGATAGCTTTTCATTTAAAACAAATTTTCCAGAAGACTATTTTAAAAATGATTTAGCTGGCAAGGAAACCGAGTTTTTTATCACTGTTCATGAAGTGCAAGAGATGAACAAAGCTAAAATTGATAAAGAGCTCTTTGAAAAACTAGCAATGGAAGATGTATCTGATGAAAGCAGCTTTCGTGCCGAGATTTCAAAACGAATGGAAGGAGAGATCAAGCAACAAGAGAAATCTCTAACTAAAGAGTCAATTTATGAGACGCTTCTTCAAAGCAATGATTTTAAGGTGCCAAATGCTACTGTTGCTGAACAGGCTGAGCTAATGCGCAAGGATTCATTAATGCGAATGGGTCAAACATCTGAAAATGCTCCTGAAGATCTTTTTCCAATAGAAGAGTTCAAAGAAAATGCTGAAAAAAGAGTAAGGTTAGACCTTTTATTTTCTGCCTTGATTCAAAAATATGAACTTGAAGTCAAAGAAGATGATTTGAATGCTTTTATAGATGAGGAAGCAGAGAAGTATAAGGATGCAGAGCAATTTAGGTCATGGATTCAAAGCCAACCTCAGCAACTAGATCAATACCGAATGGTAATTTTAGAAAACCTGCTCATTGAAAAATTAGATTCTGCCCTTAAATCTAAAGTAAAGGTGATAAAATTTTCAGAACTCGCAAATAAATAAATTATGGAAAAAGTAAATTCTGGTTTGGTGCCAATGGTTGTAGAGCAAACTCCTAGAGGGGAGCGTGCCTTTGATATTTATTCTAGATTATTAAAAGAAAGAATTATATTTTTGTCTGGTCCCATAGATGATTATATTTCGAACCTAGTCGTTGCTCAGCTTCTATTTTTAGAATCAGAAAATCCAGAGAAAGATATTAGTATTTACATCAATTCTCCTGGAGGAGTAATTTCTTCAGGGCTTGCTATTTATGACACGATGCAATTTATTGCTCCTGAAGTTTCAACCTTATGTATTGGTCAAGCGGCAAGCATGGGGTCGCTCTTGCTAGCTGGCGGAGAAAAGGGTAAAAGATTTGCATTAACAAACTCTCGCATCATGATTCATCAACCGCTTGGCGGATTCCAAGGCCAAGCATCTGATTTTGAGATACATGCAAAAGAAATGCTTCTGGTGAAACAAAAGGTAAATGAGATACTTGCAAAACACACCGGTAAAACCTTAAAGAAGGTTGAACAAGATACTGATAGAGATAATTTTCTTAATGCTAAGGAAGCCAAAGCTTATGGCATAATCGATGAAATACTAGAGAGCAGACCAACTACGAATGGAAAATAAAGATAGTAATAAATTATCATGCACTTTCTGCGGCAAAGGCCAGGAAGATGTTCGCAAGCTCATAGCTGGACCCAGTGTTTATATATGTGATGAATGTGTAGATTTATGTAATGACATCATAGAAGAAGAGGTGAAGGCGGAGGATGAAGAGGTTCTAGATGTGCTTCCATCTCCCCTAGAAATCTTTAAACAACTTGATGACTATGTCATTGGCCAAGAAAAAGCTAAAAAAACTTTATCAGTTGCTGTTTATAACCATTATAAACGTCTTAGGTCTAATGCAAAAAAAGATGAGATAGAGCTGCAAAAAAGCAATGTTTTGTTACTTGGGCCTACTGGAAGTGGTAAAACTTTATTGGCTCAGACTTTAGCAAGAGTGTTGAATGTTCCCTTTACTATTGCAGATGCAACAACATTAACTGAGGCTGGTTATGTTGGTGAAGATGTTGAGAATATCATACAAAAGCTTTTGCAAAAATGTGACTATGACCCTGATAAAGCTGCTCTTGGGATTGTTTATATCGATGAGATCGATAAAATCGCTAGAAAATCAGATAACCCATCTATAACAAGAGATGTATCAGGTGAAGGTGTTCAGCAAGCATTGCTAAAATTGATAGAGGGAACAGTCGCATCAATTCCTCCCCAAGGTGGTAGAAAACATCCGCAGCAAGAATTTATTCAAATTGATACTTCAAATATATTATTTATTTGTGGCGGTGCATTTTCTGGAATTGACGAGGTAATTAAGCATAGAACTGACAAATCTGGCATTGGCTTTGGTGCTGCGGTAAAAGATACTCAGGCATCCGTTGCTTCAATTGTGGAAACATTGGAGCCCGAAGATCTTGTTAAATTTGGTTTAATTCCTGAATTTGTAGGTAGATTGCCAGTTATTTCAACATTGCACGAGCTTGATGAAGAGGCCCTAGTCAGAATCCTCCAAGAACCAAAAAATGCCTTAGTGAATCAATACAAATATTTGTTTGATATTGATGAGGTTGAACTAGATTTTCGTACTGAAGCTTTGCTCGAGATTGCAAAGAAAGCCCTGCAAAGAAAAACAGGCGCCAGAGGTCTCAGATCAATTATGGAAGAGTTATTGATGGACACAATGTTCGAGCTTCCTAATGTAGATTTAGAAAAAGTTATCGTTGATGAAAACTCTGTTTTGCACTCAACAGATCCGATTAAGGTTTATAAGACTCCCAAGAAAAAATCTTCCTCTGCTGGTTGAATTTAATTAATTCCCCCTCATTATATTTATATGGCTAATATAAAATATGATCTTCCGCTTATTCCCTTAAGAGACGTAGTAGTTTTCCCTGGCGTCGTTTCAACATTATTTGTTGGCAGGAATAAATCCATCAATGCTCTTAATGCCGCAATGGCCGGGGAGAAGAAAATAGTTCTAGCAGCTCAAAAAGATGGCTCTTTGGATGCTCCCATGTTTGATGATTTATTCAAGGTTGCAACCATTGCTAACATTCTTCAATTAATTAAATTACCAGATGGAACCGTAAAAGTTCTAGTTGAGGGTTCGCACCGAGCGCAAATGGATTCCTTAGAGTCAGATACTAAGTTCTCTAAGGTTAGAGTTACCTTAATTGCTGAGTCTGCAATTGATGCAAAAGATGGAGAAAATCTCGCAAGGTTTATCAAAGCTAAGTTCCATGATTTTATAAAAATTACAAAAAAAATTGCTCCAGAAGTTCTGGCATCAATTGATGCGCTAGATGACTTATCCAGAATAATTGATTCAATAGCCGGCCATTTACCAATGGAAATTAAGCAAAAGCAAGAAATCCTTGAAACAGCTGACTTTCAACTAAGAGCCGAAATTCTCATTGCATACATTGAATCTCAATTAGATGTGATGGATGTGGACAAAAGAATTCGAAATAGAGTTAAAGGGCAGATGGAAAAATCTCAACGTGAGTATTACTTAAATGAGCAAATTAAAGCTGCTCAAAAAGAACTGGGTGATATCAGTGAAGAGGGTGATGAAATTTCACAACTAGAAGAGGACATCGCTAAAGCTGGAATGTCAAAAGAGGCACTCAAAAAAGCAAATAATGAATTTACTAAATTTAAGCAAATGTCTCCTATGTCAGCCGAAGCATCAGTTGTCCGTTCATATCTAGATTGGCTTACTGGCATCCCTTGGAAAAAAAGAAGCAAAGTTAAATCAAATCTTAAGTCAGCGATTGAAATTTTGAACGAAGATCATTTTGGTCTAGATGAGGTTAAGGAAAGAATTTTAGAATATTTAGCAGTTCAGCAAAGAGTTAAAAAACTCAAAGCACCAGTTCTATGTTTAGTAGGTCCTCCTGGTGTGGGCAAAACCTCGCTTGGGAAATCGATCGCAAGAGCAACGAATAGAAAGTTTGCACGAATGTCATTGGGTGGTGTAAGAGATGAAGCAGAAATAAGAGGACATCGAAGAACATACATAGGGTCCATGCCTGGAAAGATTGTTCAAAAGCTTTCGAAGGTTGAAGTAAAAAATCCACTATTTTTGTTAGATGAAATTGACAAAATGGGCATGGATCATCGAGGAGATCCTGCCTCAGCACTATTAGAAGTTTTAGATCCAGAGCAAAATAATACTTTTTCAGATCATTACCTAGAAGTCGATTTTGATCTTTCTGAGGTAATGTTTGTCTGTACTGCAAACAGTCTCAATATACCTGGCCCACTACTTGATCGGATGGAGATTATTAGGTTACCTGGCTATATAGAGGATGAAAAATTAAATATAGCAAAGCAATACTTAATACCTAAACAGCTCGAAAGAAATGGTCTTAAAGAAGAAGAGGTTAAACTAAGTGATAAGTCTATTTTGGATATTGTTCGACACTACACACGAGAGGCTGGAGTCCGTGGCCTTGAAAGACAAATTGCAAAAATTTTTAGAAAATCAGTCAAAGAAAGAGTGCTCGCAGATCCGAAGAAGATAAAATCCTCCATTAATATCACGCCAAAGAATTTAGAAAAATATTGTGGCGTTCCTAAATTTAAATTTGGTGAAGCTGATGTTGAAGATATAGTTGGCAAGGTTGCAGGACTAGCATGGACTGAAGTGGGGGGAGAGCTTCTGACCATAGAGTCATCTTATGTTCCTGGTAAAGGGCAAGTAATAAAAACAGGCTCTTTGGGTGATGTGATGCAGGAGTCTATTCAGGCAGCATTGACAGTGGTAAGGTCAAGATCAGATAAGCTTGGTATTCCAACCAATTTTTATGAAAAATTTGATGTCCATATTCATGTACCCGATGGCGCCACTCCCAAAGACGGTCCCAGTGCAGGGGTTGGGATGTGTACAGCCTTGATTTCTGTTTTCACCGGAATACCTGTTCGTTCAGATACTGCTATGACAGGCGAAATAACTCTTCATGGTCAAGTAACAAAGATAGGTGGCCTCAAAGAAAAGCTTCTGGCCGCGAAACGAGGAGGAATCAAGAGGGTTATCATTCCTGAAGATAATGCTGCTGACTTGAGAGAGATCCCATCTCAGATTACACATGCATTAGAAATTCTTCCAGTAAGATGGGTCGATGAGGCAATAACACATGCTCTAACCTCAGAACCAAAACCCATTAAAAAAAGAAGAAGCTCTAAAAGTCTCAGCAAACAAAAAGAATCAACCTCGAGAGCAACTTCTAGAAAACCCCATTAGAATAGGTTTTAAAGCTTGACATTTCCTCTGTGATGGCTTTTCATAGGCTTAGGTACATTAATTAACCAGAGGAGAATTCAATGAATAAATCAGACTTAGTAGATGCAGTTGCTTCATCAGCAGATGTTACCAAAGCTTCAGCTGGAAGAGCCGTTGATGCGGTTTTAGATTCAATCGGTGACGCGTTAGGTAAAGGCGATACAGTTTCGCTTGTAGGTTTTGGAACTTTTTCAGTAAGACATCGAGCTGCTAGAGAAGGTAGAAACCCACAAACAGGTGCTTCAATGCATATTGCAGCATCAAAAGTTCCAGGCTTTAAGGCTGGTAAAGGATTAAAAGATAAAGTTAAGAATTCTTAATTAGCTTTAGATTTAAAGTCATAAAAAAGGGTGCATAAGCACCCTTTTTTTATGTATGATTGTTAGCTTTTAAATAGGATGCATTACGAATGTTAGAGTTACTTAGAAACTTCTTATCAGGCAAAAGAGTAATAGTGATTGCGATTCTCCTCGCAATACCTTTTATTTTTTTTGGCTCAACTTCATTTGGTACAACTTTTACTAGTTTTGGAACTGTAAATGGCGAGCCTGTTACTCAAATGGATGTCAGCATTGCAACTGGTCAAGTATCCCAAAGACTGCAAACAATGTATGGGGAAGAGTTTTCATTAGATGATTTGGATGAAGAAGTCTCTCTAGGTTTGATTAAAAATGAGATTATTAACCAAAAGACTCTTCTTTCTCAAGCAAGAAATCTTGGTCTTATGGTGCCTGAAAAAATAGCAAAACAAGAAATTATTAATCTTGAGGGGTTCCAAGGCGAAAACGGCTTTGATCAAACTCTTTTTGAATCTACTATTAGATCAAATGGCTGGACTCCTGAAGAATATATCGCTCTTGTACAAGAGACCCTTACGATAGAAAAACTTGTCTCTGCAATGGGGGTAACAGCTTTTCCATTAGACGGTGATTTGACTGCATTAGCATCAATGCTTGAAACTTCAAGAGATATAGATTTTATAAAAATTAATAAAGAGATCTTGGTTGGTGAACAAGAAGCCGGTCTAGAAGAGGGCCAAGAGTTTTATAACAATAATCAATTTCTATTTCTCTCCAAAGAAAAAAGAGATTTTTCATATTTTGTCCTAACTTATGACGCTTATAAAAAGCAGGTTGAAGTTCCTGAGGATTTCATTGATGAGGCATATGCTGACTACCTAAGTGAAGCAGAGAGCCAGCTGCAAAATAGAATTTCACATTTGATGATTGAAAAATCAAATTACGAAAGCCCATCCCTGGCATATGAGAAAATTAGTTCTATATTTGATCGCCTGCAGTCACAAAAAATTTCATTTGAAGATGCTGTTTTTGAATCGACTGATGATCTTGCTTCAAAAGATTCTGGTGGTGATTTAGGGTTATCATCCGGAGATGCCTTCCCAGAAGAATTTGAGAACGCAATTCTGTCAATGCAACTCAATTCAATTAGTTCAATTATAGAGCTTGAAGATTCATTTCATATTCTAAAATTAACTGAAGTTATTCAACCTCAAATTAAAACCAAAACTGAAATCTCACAACAGTTAGTAAATGAGTTGATTGAAGCAGAAGCATTGGCGCTCATGGAGGATGATTTTTTAAACTTAGAATCAATGGTGCTTGAGGGTATTAGTATCAATGAGCTGGCTAATTCAGTTGATATTTCTATTCAGGTAACTGGATTAAAGGATATTGATGGCATTGAGTTTGCTGGTTTCAGCGATGTTTCATCCTCAGAATTATTTGATCCTTCGTTTTTGCCTAATACCATTCAAATCTTCGAAGGCGAAGAAAGTTATGCGTTTATTCTTATGACTCAGTCAATTCAACCAACCGTTCAGCCTTTTATTGAGGTTGCTGATCAGGCAATTAAAGAAGTTCGTTTGAATAAAGCAAATATGATAATTAATAGCTTTGCCAATGATGCAGAAGCAGTTATTCAAGGAGAAGTGATGCTGCCAAATGAAAATGGCTTTACAAAAGAGAGCTTTAAAAATGTTAAAAGATTCTCTTCATTGCTTCCATCAGAAATTATTAACTCAGCTTTTGAATCTCCTATAGGCACACTAGTTTCAGCTGAAGCTTTTAATGGAGATCGTTATTGGGCTAAAACATCTAATGAAACCACACCCACAATGGCTGAGCTAGGTGAGACCACAGAGCAATATGAAGGGTTTTATAATGAAAGCTTAACTCAGCAATTTTCTGGCTTCATAGATCGAGCTTTTAAGGAAGGGCAAAAAGTTCGATTAAAAAACTTAACCAGTAATTAATCAGCGTACTCTTCTATTGACATAGCTGCCGTATTAAATCCCCCATCGACATAGGTAATTTCACCAGTTACGCCACTTGCCAGGTCTGAACACAAGAATGCAGCAACATTGCCAACTTCAAGAGTTGTAACTGCTCTTCTTAAGGGAGCTCTATTTGCATAGTTCGTCAACATTTTTCTAAAGTTTTTCACTCCCATTGCAGCAAGAGTCTTTATGGGCCCAGCTGAAATAGCATTAACTCTTATACCATCTGGCCCCATTGCAGCAGCAAGAAATCTAGTGTTTGCTTCTAAACTTGCTTTTGCAAGGCCCATAACATTGTAGTTAGGCAGAGATTGCATAGAGCCCAAATAGGTCAGTGTTAATAGTGCGGCATTTTCATTTAACATTGGCTTAGCGCCTTTAGCCATAGCAGTAAAACTGTATGAACTTATGTCATGAGCTATTTGGAAGCCTTCTCTGGTCGCTGCATCAACAAAGTTACCCTCTAATTCATTAGCAGGTGCAAATCCTATGGAGTGCACAAAGCCATCAAAAGATTTCCATTTTGTTGAAAGCTCTTTGTACATATTTGCAATACTTTCATCAGAAGCGACATCACATTCAAACAATAGATCTGAACCTAGCTCAGAGGCTATTTTTTCTACATTCCCCTTTAATCTTTCGCTTTGATAGGTGAAAGCAAGCTCAGCACCTTGAGCATGCATTGCGTGAGCTATTCCTGCAGCAATAGAGTGCTTATTGGCAAGCCCCGCAATTAGAATTTTTTTATTTTTTAACATAAATTATTTTTTTATTATCGACAGTTGTTCGAATGGGTAAGAATTATATATGAGAAAACTAATTTTTAATAAATCCATAATCTAAGGATTGAAATTTTTAATTACATCTAAAAAAACCAATCTGCAAGTCAACCTCATCTTATCAGATAGATTAACTCACCGATCGCTTGTTTCTTATCTTGAAACGAGCGTATAATGATTTGAACGCTAATTGCATGCGCAGTGGTGTACCAAACTTACTTAGGAGTATTTTAAATGTTTGACTTAAATAAATTTTTATTCAGTACTTTTGCAATCTTTTCTTTCCTTGTGCCATCTGTAAGTGCCCAAGATGCTGAAGAGAATGTTGAAGAAGTTGTTGTAACTGGAACGAGGATATCAAATCCGAATATTATGAGCACATCTCAAGTTCAAGTAGTTACAGCGGCTGATATCGAAAATCGTGGTGCGATTAGGATCGAAGAAGTTTTAAATGACTTGCCACAGATAGCTCCTGGCCAAATTGCTCAAACCGCAAATGGTTCCAATGGAACTGCAACTGCTAATTTAAGAAACCTAGGATGTTCTAGAACACTTGTCCTAATTAATGGAAGCAGAATGGCACCTGGTACCGCAACTGGAGGCTCGTGCGCAGATATTAGCCAAGTTCCAGCATTGCTTATCAAAAGAGTAGAGGTTCTTACTGGTGGAGCAACATCTGTTTATGGCTCAGATGCACTTGCTGGTGTTGTTAACTTTATCCTTGATGATGAATTTGAGGGCTTTAAGGCAAGCGCAACAAACTCTTTTTATTACCATGAGAACGACAATAGTAAACTTAGAAAACTGCATGATTCATATGGTTATGATAAAGCTCCTTCTGAGGTTACAGAGGGTGATTCTCTAAAAATATCTCTTGCATTTGGAGGCTCCATTGGGGATGGGAAAGGGCACCTTACTGGATTTTTTGAGCACGTAAATACTAACCCAATACTACAGGGATCATACGATGGCGGTGCATGTGCGCTTGGTGGTGGTGATACTACTTGTGGTGGATCTAGCACAATTCCGGCAGGAAGATTGTATGATTTTGGTTATGAAAAGAAAGGATTTACGCCAATTGACACTAGTATTTCAAACTATAAATTTGATTATTTAACCGCTGGCGATGAGTTTGCAGATAGGGCTGGCAGACTTTATAACTACAATCCCACTAATCACTATCAAAGACCTCAAGATAAGGTAAATGCAGGTTTCTTTGCTAAATATCAACTAACTGATAAAGCTGAATTATATTCAAGTTTTAGATTCACAGAAAATGAGTCTCCATCTCAAATCGCATACTCCGGGACCTTTGGTGACCTGAGAGCTTTGCCATGTTACAACGCTAATCTTTCTGCTCAGCAATATCAAGCCATATGCGGAAACTGGACAGGTATGGGTGGTGATCATGCTCCTAACTTTGCTACAGGCGCTGCAGCTTTGAGTTACATTAATTCACTCAACAGCCAAGTTGCCGATGAATCAATTATTGATTACATGGCTCCCGTAAGAAGTTTAAAGAGGAATGTTGAAGGCGGGCCAAGAACTTATGCTACAAAATACAAGAATATCACATACTCTATAGGTCTTAGAGGTGATTTAAATGATGACTGGAGATATGATGTCTCCTATCAAACTTCCGAAGTAGATTACTCAGAAGAGATTCAGAATGATCTTTCTATCACTAAACTATTAAGAGCTACTAATGTAATCAATGTAGATGGTGTTCCTACTTGTGTATCTGTGATTGATGGTTCGGATCCAGACTGTATACCTTACAACTTATTTTCTGGTGGTTTGCCGGGTGATGGCGGAATCCAAGCTATTTATGATGCTAACCCTGCTATTCAAACCTACATGGCAATCCCTAACTTTATTCTTGGAGACTCAAGTGAAACAATTTTCCAAGCATATGTTGAAGGTGAAACAGGACTATCACTTCCTAATGCACCAGCTCCAGTAAGCGCTGTTTTTGGTTATGAATCAAGAGAGCTTGAATCAGACTATCGACCTGATGCATCAGCTCAGGCTGCTGATAGAACTGGAGCAGGCGGGCCTATTGTTGCATTGGCAGGTGGTTACGATGTAAAAGAATATTTTGTAGAATTAGGGATTCCTGTTACTGACAAGATTAATCTCGAAGCTGGAGCTAGATTCGCTGATTACTCTACAAACAATGACACAGATGCATTTAAACTTGGTGCATACTGGCAAGCTACTGATGAGATATCTCTTAGAGGTACCCTTCAAACCGCTTCTCGTCATGGTTCTATAACTGAACTATACAGAGGTCAGGGCTCAAGCCTGACAGATTTAGATCCTGATCCTTGCGGCACAGACCCAGAAACAGGAATTGGACCTAGTTATACGCAAGCTGAGTGTGCACGAACTGGTCTAGCTGCTGGGGACTATGGTGGTGACCTTAAAAGCCCAGCTGATCAGTACAATATATTGACAGGCGGAAATCCTAACATTGTTCCAGAAGAATCTGAGTCACTCACATTAGGATTTGTTTGGACTCCCTCATCTGTTCCAGGCCTCACATTATCATTAGACTATTTTGATATAGAAATTACAGATGGTATTGGCACTATCCCTGCTGCAACATCTTTGAAGCAATGCTTAGAAACAGGCAATCCTACATTTTGTAATTTAATTGAAAGGGATCCAATTGCAGGTACGCTATGGGTTTCTCCAGGACAAATTATTACTACCAATACCAATGTCTCAGAGCAAGCTCTAACTGGCTATGATATTATTTTTAGCTATCCTCTTGATACGCCTCTCGGTTCAGTTGACCTAAAAGGCATAACAACAGTTACTGATTCAGATACGCTTATAGTAATTCCAGGTGCTGCTGAAATTGAATGCGCTGGTTTCTATGGTAAAGATTGTGGTAAAAATCCAACCCCAGAGTTTTCTGGTAACTACTCTGCATCGCTTACCAGAGGAGATTTAGACTACATTCTTGGGCTAAGATACTTAGGAGAAACAGATGACCTCAATTCAACCGCAATAGATTTTGAGGCTAAGACATATTTAGATCTTACTGTTAATTATCAGTTTAATGATAATCTTCGATTCAGTGTTGGAGCAAGCAACATTTTTGATGAAGACCCTATATATACCTCTAGTGCTGGTACAGCTCCTGGAAATGGAAATACATTCCCAGGTTATTTTGATGCACTTGGTACCTATATATTCTTGAATATTTCTATTAAGTATTAAGAGTCTTAGGTTTATAAATTTAAAAAGGGCGCATATGCGCCCTTTTTTTGTACAAATTTAACGCATTTTATTTTTATTAATTATTGCAAGATGAGTTGACATATTGTTACAAAATGGCAACAATTAGCGCAACTAACAAACTTTTAGGGAGTTTCTATGTTTAATTTATTTAAATATTCATTGGTTTCAGTGCTTACACTGGGGCTTTTTTCTTTACCTACCTTTGCTCAGGACTCTGATGAGGATGCTGATGTTGAAGAGGTTATTGTTACTGGTTCAAGGATTGGTCGTTCTGAGTACTCAGGCATCAACCCAGTTACTTTAATTACTTCAGAAGACATTGAAGCTTCAGGTCAGTTAAATATTTCAGAAGTCTTAAGATCAACTGTTCAAAATACTTTGGGATCAACATACGAAGGATTCCAGAATGGTGGTACTGATGCAAATATTAGTTTGCGTGGTGCTGGTTCAGGTAGAACGCTTATATTGCTTGATGGCAAAAGAATGCCTGGTTCACCTAAACAATCAGGAGCCGCCGCAAACATTAACGTAATACCTACAGCTGCTATTGATAGAGTTGAGATTCTTACAGATGGTGCTTCTGCTATTTATGGTGGAGACGCTGCTGCCGGTGTTGTAAACATTATTTTAAAAGATAATTTTGAAGGTGTT
>Ga0222719_10004160_pt1 | contig 12718 bp, 17 predicted proteins | sample C33_34DmetaG_FD_165039 | JGI IMG/M metagenome (GOLD analysis project Ga0222719, IMG submission 165039) | Estuarine water microbial communities from San Francisco Bay, California, United States - C33_34D | ecosystem: Environmental > Aquatic > Marine > Unclassified | place: USA: California...
TCTGGTTACGAATGCTGCGTTCGAAACACCTAGTAAACTGTATGCTGCCAATAGTCCATATTCGTTCAATTCTGAACCATGAATAGGTGTATTGCTCGCTGTCTTTTCAAAGTTTGGAACTCCAAAAAGATCCACTAATTCTTTTTGACTTGTCACTTTAAATGCATTTCCTGCATTCGCCGCCGTAGTTGCTGAAGCAACCCCAGTGCCTGCGGCATTAGTTTTGTCTTGGGCTGTTGCAACGACAATTAGCGGAGTTGTGCCGGGTTCTGCCGGGGTATAAAAACTCTCATCTATTACCGTAACTTCTACGCCGGGTGATGTTAGTGCCATGCTGTTATCTCCTGGTAATAATTCAATTCATTACGTAATGCATTGTTATATTGTATTTAGCGGAATATTCAAAAAATGGTGCGTTAAGACGTTTATTATAAAGGGGTTGAAAAGGTGTAAATACAAGCATGAGACCGTTGTGTAAATGCGGCTTAAGACCGCGAGCAGTAAACTATAAGAAGAATGGCAAGACCTATTATAGGAGCCTATGCGAGGCCTGCTCTACACATGGAATCCATCACGGAATTCCTCGCTGGTATAGGGCAGGCTATAGAATTAAAAAACAGTGTGATAAGTGTGGATTTAAATCGTTACACGAAGAACCATTTAGAGTATATCATGTTGACGAAAACCTTGATAACTGTAGGCATAGTAATCTAAAGACTGTGTGTGCTAACTGTAGAACAGTTCTAGCAAAAGAAGGAATTCGATGGAAGCAGGGTGATTTAGTTGCTGATTATTGATTTTACAGATGCATATAAATCATCAATAGTGCTATCATTTGCAATAACATGATCAAATTTTGTATCTACCCATGCCCATTCAGAACTGTGTATTTTACGATTCTTCATATTGTTTATGTGTTGATTTGATCCTCCTACTGCTTTTATAGCATCATTATACCATTCGGGCAGTTCTCCACGTGTAACCCATACTATTTTTCCACTAAGATTTTTTATTGCTTTAATTTCATTAGGAAAACGCACATCACTTATAACAATATTATCCTTGCTCTGTCGTAGTTTATTCTCAATACTTGCTATCCAAATATCATCGTGAAAAGTTTTACGACATACTTCAGTTCCCCAATATTGTAAAACCCATCTTGGTGTTAAAGTTGGCATATCGAGTCTTTCAGCCCACCAAGGATCTACCTGTTCTCTCCATTCTCTGGACTCTTTTGTTCTGCCTTCGAGCATCTTTCTATCCCAACCAAAAACGGCAGCAACCGAATCCTTGAGTGAATCGGCAAAACTTTCTCTGCGGAATTCGTGGAAATTAACAAGATAGTCAGCAACAGTGTCCTTGCCCGAACCGATGAATCCGCAAACTCCTATAATCATATAACTCTCCTAATAAAGTTATATTATAGCGTCTTTAGATTAAATGTCAAGTGATTAATAGAAAGGTTTTGGCTGTCCTGGCTTACCTGTGTTAAGTTTTCTTGCCAAAACACTTGCTGTGTTGATTGATTTTGTTCTTTGCTGCCTGCGTGCCTGTGTAGGTGCAGTTCTAGCACGAGTAGTTTTCATCTTCTGTGCTTTGCCTACTTGATATTGCTGAACGCATTTTGAAGGATGGCTTACCTGTCTGCCCTTCCTTGGACCTACTGAGCATCTAAAACGTAATTTTGTTTTGCCGCCTCTTGCACTAGGCGAAGTTCTACCCCAAACCATTTTAGCGACTTCATTAAAAATTTGGTCGTGCTCTTCCGCTGTAACTAGTTCCGATATTCTCATTATCCTATAATCCAACTATATCCATGACCACCTGCAACCTGTGTTCCAAGTTCCATCGTGAGTCTTTCGATATCGTTAAATCCTTCCTGCTTGATACTAGCACCGTTAAGTGCAGTTCCGCCTTGCGGTCCTGCGATACTAGCGAACTTCTCACGTGCCTGTCCTAGCATGACCTTACAGTTTGCAAGTGTATAATCCTTAATCCATTGACCTGAGTAAACGTCTTCAAGTATAACAAAATCAGGTTTATCATTATAGGCCCATAGTAAAACTTCTTCTGTTCCTCTTGGACGTTGCATAATAATTAGTTTCTTGCTTTGTGGATTCCAAGTAAAGTTGATGAATGATCCAAACATTTTTCCGACTAGTTCTTGATACTGTGCAAATAGTTCATATGTTGCTAGTCCGCCCATGTTGGTTGAACTTAGTAGGTATGTATTCGTGTATGCTAGGTTGAATGGTTCGAATACAGTTCCGCCCGTGCCGCTGCCTGTTCTTGAGCCAACGCTTCGTCTATAAATCTGTCTTACCTGCTGTATTTCTTTTGGAAGTATGTATTCGTTTTGATTCTCTTCCAGGCTTAGAGTTATGTAACTCTCTTCCACAGAGTTGTCTGAACGCTGGCGGAACACGCCCAACGCTCTCTTCAATCCTGTTTCGTAGTGTTCAGGATCCAGTTCAACGTCAATCATGCCGTCGCCTAGCATCAGTCTTACATAGTCGAATACTTCTTGTTTTGCTTTATCTATTTGGCTCATATTAGTATTTATGCCTTTGCGATAAAACGGTAAATACATATACTATGCCAAGACTCAGTTTATACCGCCCGGAAAAGGGTAATGATTACAAGTTTATAGACAGAACTGCCTGGGAAATGTTCCAAGTTGGCGGCACCGACGTGCTCATGCACAAGTATCTAGGTGCTGAAGCAACAGCGGATACTGTAGGATCGCCTTCGCAGCCTAAATATGAAACTCTAAGCCCTACAAATATACAGGATATGCTATTCCTAGAAAATAGAGATAGAAAATATGATCCTGATGTTTTTGTTATGCGTGGCGTGTATAATGTGCAGGATATTGATTTTAATCTTAGTCAGTTTGGACTTTTTCTACAAAATGATACAATATTCATCACATTCCATATAACTGATACAGTTGAAAAACTTGGTAGAAAGATTATTCCAGGTGACGTAATAGAATTGCCACATCTTAAGGATGAATATGCATTGAACGATTTGAACTATGCACTCAAGAGATTCTATGTTGTAGAAGATGTGAATCGTGCTGCGGAAGGATTTAGTGTAACATGGTATCCACACCTATACAGAGCAAAATGTAAACCACTAGTAGACTCACAAGAGTTCAAGGACATACTGGATCAGATTGCGGATTCGGAAAACTTCAAAGGAACCTGGAACCCAGATTCAACATACTATCCAGGTGACACTGTTACAGCACCAAATGGTGAGAAGTATACCGTTACTCAGGAAGTTACAGGTATTGCACCACCAGATACAACCTACTACAAACTTGCAGACACCCTCAAGGACATCATGTCTACCTATGAGAAAGAAATGCAAATTACAAAGGCCGTTGCGGATCAAGCAGAAGCAGATACTCCACAGAGTGGTTATGATACTACAAAATTATATACATTACAGCGAGACGAAACAGGTAAGACTGAATTAGTTACTGCTGATACCACTTTAGACGATGCGGATATAGATACTGTAACTGCTGACACTGTATTCCAATCAGCAGAAGCAAATGGTTATAAGGGATACTTGATTGGTGATGGTATTCCGCCGAACGGTGCTCCGTTTACACAAGGTATTGCTTTTCCATTAGGGCCGTCAGAAGGACAGTTCCACTTAAGAACTGATTACAAACCAACCAGATTGTTCCGCTTTACTAAGGGAAGATGGAGCAAGATAGAGGATGATGTGAGAACAAATATTACGAATTTAGGAACTACTGATACAGCAGCAGGTAGAGATTTTGCAGGCAAGGTAGAAAGAGAAACACAAAAAACATCTTTCATTAATAATACAAATCAAGCAGAAATTGATGGACAGACTGTTAAGGAAAGACAGAGCCTGTCACAAGCACTCAAACCAAGGGCAGATGAATAATGAGAATAGATGAAATACTAGGCTTTGCAACTAGCCGTCCTAAGAAGCATACGGTTAAAAGACGTCCACCTGAAAAGGAAGAGGAACCTATTGCACTAAAGATTAAACAGCGCCGAGCAGCAGCAGCCAAGGGCGATGAAAAAGCATTCAAACACGGATTTAAAAAATAATGGATTTTTTCTACGACGGACAGATTAGAAGATACGTAACTCAGTTTATGAGAATCTTTATTGGTTTCAAGTATGAGGCTGGTAACGGAGATCAACAAACCGTGCCTGTAATGTATGGAGATCTAACACGTCAGGTAGCAAATATTATTAGAGAAAATTCTGAAAACAAACTGCCAACTGTTCCACGTATGGCTGCTTATATAACTGGACTTGATATTGATACATCTCGACTAACAGATCCTACTTTTGTAAGCAAAGTTAATATTCGTGAGCGTGATTATTATGTAGACGAATCAGGTCAAAGAGTATATACAGGTGCACAAGGTAAGAATGTAACTGTAGAAAGATTAATGCCAACTCCTTATATGATGACATGTAAATTAGATATATGGACTTCGAATACCGATCAGAAATTACAGTTACTAGAACAAATAATGGTTTTATTCAATCCAGCATTTGAAATCCAAACTAATGACAACTATGTTGACTGGACCAGTTTAAGTGTAGTAAGACTAACAGGAATGAATTTTAGTTCAAGGAGCATACCCGCAGGCACAGATTCAGACATTGACATCTGTTCAATAGATTTTGAGATACCAATCTACGTTTCACCACCTGCCAAGGTAAAAAAATTAGGTGTAATCAGAAGTATTATTGCAAACATATTTACGGAAGACGGTGACGTTAAAAACTTATCAAGCCTTGTTTACAATCAAACTGATTCAAATGTTGTATATGTAAATCCAAGATATCCTGTGTTGCTGTTCAAGGCCAACAATGGTAATCCTAATGATTATGAACTAACCATAGTGGACCAGAATGCCGCTATACAGAGCCTTGGATTGGACAAGAAAGAATTTACAGATGATAGAAAACTTGACTGGAATGCTGTGCTTGCCGCCCTGGGAAGTTTCACGGAAGGAACCAGCACCATACACTTCAAACAACCAAATGGTGAAGAGATTACTGGAACGTTTGCTATTAACCCTGTAGATAACTTTATACTATTAGTTACAATTGATAAAGATTCACCAGGATATACCGAAAATACGCTATTAGAAAGTCCGCAGTATCCTGCAGGTAAGGGAACGTTTGATGCTATAATTGACCCTACTACATATAATCCTATTACTAGACTTAACGGAATAAACAATATTCCAACAGGACATAGATTTCTCATACTCGAAGATATTGCAGATGATGCAGATGGATGGAAGAATAAGGATGGCACAAATACCGCAGTAAGAGCAAATTCAATTATAGAATGGAACGGGTCAAGTTGGGCGGTAATATTTGATCCTGCAATTATTGAAGAATTTACATATCTGTCCAATATTACTACAGGTATACAATATAAGTGGGACGGTATACAATGGCTTAAATCCTTTGAGGGAGAATACTCACCAGGTTATTGGAGACTGGATCCAGAAGGCGCATAAGTAGTTTTATGCAAAAAAGAGTAGGACTATTATATCTATCACTTGATACTCGAAGAATACTTCTAATTCTTGAAAATGAAAAATGGACTGTTCCTACATTCGCTCTTGAAAAAAGTGTAATGGAAGATAGCAAGGATTTGCAAGATAAATTTTCGCACGGCAAGATTCTACCAATTGAACTTTATCTTTCTAAGGATAAGGGTTTTGAATACGGAACTTATATCTGCCTAGTAAAAAATGAATTTATTACACGAACTGTTCCAACTTTTTGTTGGGCTGATTTAAATTATCTACCCAAGAATGTTCACGTAGGATTAAGAAGCACATTAAATAATAACCTAATTAGAACAAAAATAGAAACTGTATTGGAGTTAGAAGATGCTATCAATTTATAAATCAGAAAAATTTCAAAACGAATATAACGATTTTAAAACTAGGATTGACAAAGTAGATGATTTAAGATTAAAATCCACTTTAGAAAATCTTTTAAGACAACTTGAAACAAAGGTAAAACGCTTAGATTCTCAGCATAGCGAACTCATTATGTCAAGACAAATGAAATCGTTAGGCAATGACATTAAAGATGAACTTCTAGATTTACGTAAATCGTTAGACAAAAAATTAAAAGATTTTGAATCTAGATAGAAGCAAAAGATTTTATAGTTATACTTCCAACCATAGCAGCATGAAAACTACATTGATATCTATATCCGCCTGATATTCCTTCAGGTATTTTCCAATATAAAACTCCTGACTCTTTACCTTGTGCAGACGCACCTGTTGTTACTGTTCCTGTGTTGGATACATGAACGAGTCCTGTGTTATAATTAACACCAGCCCCTGTCTGAATTAGAAATGGATGTCCAGGACATTCACATTTAAAGGCAATAGTAGTTCCACTTATGGCATAGATGGTTGGGTTGTTTCCTGAATACTGATCAAAATTGTAAGCAGTTACGCCTGTGTTTGTTACTACCAGCATTGTTATTGCCGGTAGATAAATTCTATCAACCGTAAGTCCTGCTGTTACTACCTGTCCTAGGGTATCAAATGCTCCTCCTGAAAAGGGTGATTCATTGGTAATTGTTATAGTGTCAGAAACTGCATTGGTTGTTAAAGTAACTCCAGTTCCAGCAACCAATGTAAGGGTATCAGTTGCACTTTCTGCAACGACACTAGTTTGACCTGCTACTGCGATTGTTTCAAAACTGTTCGACGTTGATCCTTCACTTGCTGTGGCATTGATAGTAATGTTGCCTTCTTCATCACTAGATGTGGTTACATTTGTTCCACCAATAATTTTTATCGACTCTCCTGAACTAATTTGTTTAAGAGCAGAGTCGTCAGCCCCTATGCTAAATCCTTCGAATGCATAATCAGAAATATTGCTTACTGTAATTGCATCAGTTATACCATAACCAGAAACTGTTGTTGGTTTATTTGTTATATTAGAAAAGTTTCCATCAAATGCATCAGTTATACCATAGCCACTAAGTGTTGTTGGCTTAGATGTTATCTGTGAAAAGGAAACTGACGTTAAGTATGGTGACAGATCCGGTGGTGTATATGTAAATGCACCTGTAGAATTATCATATGCAATGCCTCCGTTACCAGATGGACTGTTTTCAGGACCAACACTTAGTGCATCTAATTGAAGAGATGATGGTTTATTGTTTAGATTATTATAATTTAAATAATAAGAACCGTCAAACCCGTCTAGTGTATCGGCGTCTAAGCCAGCCCCACCTGATGCAATATCAGCAGCAGGAGCCCACGTAGAACCATTCCATTTTAAAACCTGTCCTGTAGTTGGTGCTGTTGTTGATGTATCAACATCGGATAGGTAGTCTATACTAAAAGAATCTAAATTAATTGTAACAGTATCTGTTGAACTATTTGCTGCCGTTGTAATGTTTGTTCCACCAGCAATTGTTAATGTATCGGATGCACCATCTGCTGTTGCAGTTCCGGTATCTCCGCTTACATTTAAAAAATTATTTCCTGCTGATGTTGCAGTTATTGTGATGCTATCAGTCGATGAATTTGTTGTTAATGTTATACCATCTCCGGCAATGAAATTTAAACTATCATTGAGTTGATCCGCTATTACATTATTTTGGCCGGCAACAGCAACAGTTCCAAAGGCATTTCCTCCACCGCCTCCACCGCCTCCACCGGCTTCTGTTAGATTAGCAACCGCTATCCACTCTCCACCGTGAGCAAAATATAAACGACCCTCTGAATGCACATGTGCCACCATGCCATGATAAGTTGCTGGGTTTACTTCGCTTTGTAAATCGCTCAATGTATCCCAATGCGAACGTATTTTGTTTTTCATCACATTTGGGAGATCAATGCTTCCATCTCTGGTTGTGGTTGTAACTAGAGAAGTTCCACCCGTAACGGTCCCGTCATACAAGCGCAGTGTCTTGGTTTCGTTATCAAAGAATACCTCGCCTCTTGAACCAGATTTTCTATTGAGATAATCTTGCTCTCTTGGTATTAATCTTATTGCTGTGTATACTGGTATTTTGGACATACTGTATTTATCAGATAAGTATTATTAGGAGTTTTATCAAATATGAACAATATTATAAGTATTTTTATAAATCAGAGGTTAAATCCAGTATTCGCAAGGGCAAATGCAGATCTGATATCGTGTAATCAGAAACTTTTTTTAAATGCGGATCATTTAGCAGAATCTTACAATAAAGATATGTTTCAGATTCTTGAAAATTTATGGTATGAAAAATACAATGCTAGGATAAAGAAAAGCCAATATGGGTGGAAACAACTTGAATTTGACTCTGAGCAGGATAAGGCTCTCTTTAGTTTAAAATATTCTTCTTAGATATAATCTCTCAACCTAATTTTAAAATCTCTTAATCTATCAATTAAATCTTCTTCATTGTAAAATGTTTCGATATCTATTGCATTAAAAGCAGGCACTATAATAAAAATTTCTGCTCTGGGCGAAAAGGCAGCATATACCGAAAGAGTTCCTTTTGATTCATACAATTGTTCCCATAATAAAATATCATCTAGATTTGGTTTTCTATCTTCTCTCCATATTGGAGGAAGTTTGTTGAGTGTTGTTGGATTTGTTACTGAATGTATTCCCCATGGATTTTGATTAATTTCGTGAAGAGAAACTATCTTACTCATTTCCATTTTCCGATAGGGCACTCTGCATCAGGTAATTTAACCTTAAGTTTCATGAAGCACATGCATTTTAAACAGTTGGTGGTAAGTTTTACAAAGTGTTCACACTTTTTACAGTGGTCGTATCTTTCCTGTGCTTTTTCTTTTGGGACAAAATATTCCATTATTCAATTTCATAGCCTGGACCAGGATTCTGTGGTGGAGTTGTATTTTCTTCGACCCATTCTTGTTGTTCTTCGTTCCAATCATAAGGTCCAAACGGTGCAGGACCTTTAGGCGATACCCATTGACTATCTATATCCGACCAAATCCATGATTCAAAAGGTTTAACAGGCATTCCTGAGTTAAAAGTAAATGTATATTCTTTTGGATCCGCATGATCAGTAATGTAAAAAACAACGGTATATTCATTATCGGGTTTTGTTGGAAACTGATTTGAAAACAGCGGACTTCTAGAAACTTTTTCTAGTTTAATATTTCCTACAGGATAATCATGAGTGGCAATTTCTTCTGCACCTCTGTTAATTGTGTATCCAAATTTATAATTTTTTATATCGGTATATTCAGAATTGGATACCACACTAAAATCTATCATAGATTGAAGATCATTGTCTATGTCTGTTATTTCATGTGTCCAATTTTCCGTAGAAAAATTATATGTAACATTGATTCTTTTCATTTTGTCATCCTAAAATAGTTCATATATTTATGTAGTAATGTAGTGTGTTTATAAATATACAGTAAACTACATACTTATTTATGTTGGAGAACAAATGGCTGAAATAATAAATGGACTTTTTCCAGGTAAAATATTACCAACAAAAACTCTAGGAGGATGCATTGACGTTTTTGAAAATGTCTGGCCTTACCCCGAAAACACCATTGAAACGGTTGAAAATCTAAATAAAGATCCTGAATCTGGAATAAGTTGGGAACGTGCAACTACCTTAAACAAAGGAACAGACCAAGAAATAAGAACCAATGTAATGCTTGGTGTAACTAATCTTTCTCAAATTACAAACAACGGTCATTTGCAGAATGTCCATAATCAATTTTATATGCTACTTCTTGCCACAACTATTGATTATTCAGATAGATACAAAATAGGTGAACCTCTTTATCACGAAAATTATAATATGCTAAGATACAGAGGGGGACAACAGTATCATCAACACTATGACGGTAGCACACAGACAGGCAGAACCATATCTGCAATATGTTATCTTAACGAAGATTATGCGGGAGGGGAGTTAGAATTTCCAAATTTTAATGTTAAGATTAAACCTAAGAAAGGTAGTCTACTTCTTTTTCCTTCTAATTATGCATACAGTCATGTGGCGCATCCTGTAACAGAAGGTCAAAAGTATGCACTAGTGACTTGGATTAGAGATAGGTATATAGACTAATATGAAAAAAAATTATTGCGTTCTAGGCGGCGGAACTGCTGGCTGGTTTACAGCATTGTTTATAAAAAAATTATTTCCTTTGGATGATGTTAAATTAATTCAGGGAGAATCAATAGGAACTATTGGTGTTGGCGAAGGAACTGTTCCTAACATAATTGATTTCTTAAATAAATTAGAAATCGATCCGATAGATGTGTTGAAAAAAACTAAAGGAAGTATAAAAAATGGTATATCCTTTGAAAATTGGAACGGCGATGGGGAGAAATATTTTCATGGGTTTAGCGATTTAGTTTCTAATTTTCATATTAAAAATATTTTTGATTCCGGATGCGAAGACTATTATCTCAAACATTTAATGCAGAATAATTTAGATTTCAAAGAATATATCTATACTTCTAAATTATCATATGAAAAATTAATTGATTTAGATAGACACAAGTATGCGCTACACTTTGATGCTCAACTTTTATCTGAATATTTACAAGATGTAGGATTACAAAGAGGTATTGAAATTGTAACCGGAGATTTCAGTCATGTAGAAAAAACAGATACAGGTTATATTAAAAACATTAACTTAACTAACGGAATACAGTTAGATATTGATTTTATTTTTGATTGTTCTGGATTTGCAAGATTACTCATAGACAAAGTTTTCAATGAAAAATGGATTTCGTATTCAAATCATCTTCCTATGAAAAAAGGAATTCCTTTTTGGATTGAACAAGATCAAAAGATTGACCCTTACACATCCGCAGTAGCACTAGACCATGGGTGGATATGGAAAATTCCGTTACAGCATAGAATAGGATCTGGTTATATTTTTGATAGCGATTACATTGACGAAGAACAAGCACTAGATGAAGCTCAAAAATATTTTAAAAGAAATTTAGTGGTTAGAAAAGTAATACCGTTTGAAGCAGGAAGATATCAAAATGTATGGATTAAAAATTGTATGGCAGTAGGATTAAGTGCAAGTTTTGTGGAACCGTTAGAAGCCACTTCTCTGTTTTTGACCATACAACAACTAGAAACTTTTAGACATTTTGTAAATGAAACAAAAAATCCTAATCAGAAAAGTTTAGACCTGTTTAATGAAATAATAGGAAACAATATGGATGATACGTTAAGTTTTGTGTATCTTCATTATATGACAAAAAGAAATACAAGCAAATTTTGGCAAAACTTTAAACATAACTATGCTATTCCTCCTAGACTGCAAACTATGTTAGACAATATCAAAGAAAATAACCTAAGGTTCTTTCAAACTAGTGATGTTAAGACCACAGGAAATTTTGCACTTTACAGTTATCTACAGGTAATAAATGGTATAGGAATAAACCATGATAAAGTTAATCTACAAGGTTATGAAGAACTAATTCCAAAACCATCAGAATATAAGGAAACTATTGATAAATTATTAATGCATGCTGTTGACCATACTGAGTTTCTGAAAGGATTATGATGAATAATGTAATGATTTTAGATAATATTTTCGATAGTAAAGAATGCGATAATTTAATTGAAAGAACAGAATCGCTAATGGGCAATGAGATGCCTCCACCTTGGAATTATGTTTATTATGATTTTCCATACAACGATTCGGTTTCTGTAATAGGTGAAAATATTATTGACAAGTATCTAGAAATTTATCCTGAGATAAATTTAACATTTAATAAATGGAGTTTAGAAAATTTTAGAATAAAAAGATTTAATCCAGGAAAATTTTATGATAGTTGGCATAGCGAAAACGGTGTTCAGGCTCCAAGAATACTAGCAATACTAATTTACCTATCTGACCATAATTGTGGAACAGAATTTTACGACAACACTGTTGTTCAATCTAAAAAAGGAAGGGCTCTTGTTTTTCCTGCATTTTGGACACACACTCATAGAGGACAATCATGTCCTGATAATAAATCAAGATACGTTATGAGCGCATACGTTACACTAAAAGAGGAAACAGCATGAAAAAAGTAATTTTTAGACCGGTCAGCAAAGATGCAGAACTATTGTGTCCGCCACCGAAACCAGCAAAAGCATATATTCCGGAATGGCTTAAAAAAGTTCCAATGTTTTCTACAGGAAAATTAGAAATAGATGAGGAAGGTAATGGTAATGCTACCCTTAAACAGTGTCCTCCTTTTATCGACTCCCTTACTACAGGATACATTCTAGAAACTTGGGTTGATCTACATGTCAAAATTATGGAAGATGATTTTGAATACATTTATCCTTCTGAACCAAGAATTATTGACCATAGAACAAAAGATAAAATGTTTTTTCCAACTCCTCCAGGTTATTACGATCAAGAATTTACTTGGAAACAGCCTTGGATACCACAACTACCTGACGGTTGGTCTATGATTTACACTCAACCTTTTAATAGATTTGACTTACCATTTATGAATCTAGGAGCCATTGTTGACAACGATAAGTTCTATATGGAAAAAGTAACAAATCATCCTTTCTTCTTTAGAAAAGGGTTTGAAGGAGTAATACCTAAAGGAACTCCATACATGCATATGATTCCAATGAAGAGAGATTCCTGGAGAATGGAGACTAGACCGTTTGATGAAACATTATCAACAATGGTTGAGAAAATTAGGCAATACTT
>Ga0222719_10004161_pt1 | contig 12718 bp, 19 predicted proteins | sample C33_34DmetaG_FD_165039 | JGI IMG/M metagenome (GOLD analysis project Ga0222719, IMG submission 165039) | Estuarine water microbial communities from San Francisco Bay, California, United States - C33_34D | ecosystem: Environmental > Aquatic > Marine > Unclassified | place: USA: California...
TGTTTTATCTAACTGTACTATTCTACGACTATTGTCAATTACGTTAACAGCGACGTATAGATCACCTTCTTTTGAAACAACTTCATTCTCACTAATAACTCCTCTTGCACGAAGAGTTTCCTGCAGCGCATTATCAATATACATTTTTTCTCCTATAGATTTTTAAAAGTGTCACAATATTTTTTCCAAGTACTTTCTTTGAGCATGGAAGTAAACTCCATTTGTTCAAATGCTTCTCGTGCTTGCTCAAAGTTTGACGTGCCTACATGAGATTCAGCCTGATCTAAGCTATTAGAAAAATCAACCAATCTAATTAGATTTACATTTCTTTCAAAGATTTTTCTCTTTTCATCGTTTTCTAAAGTTTCTTTAAGCAAAGCAGGACTACTAACAATTTTTTCTGCAGTTTTATCTCCAATCCCAGGGATACCTAAAATATTGTCAGTTTTGTCTCCTCGTAAAGCTTTCCAAGTTACATAATCATAATCAGGCTTGACAACAAAAGATTTTTTAACAGGATTATAAATCCTAAAATTGTCTTCAAAAACATTTAGAAGCTGAATAAAATCTGTATCTGACGATACAATTGTTACATCATCACCTTTTCTTGCATGAAGAGAAGCATACGTCGCAATTGTATCGTCGCATTCTAAGTCTGGGTGTCGAACTGTTTCAAAAGGAAAACAGTTTTTAATCATACTGATAATTGTTGCTTTCTGTTCGTGAAAAGATCGGCTTTGCTTGGGTCTATTTCCCTTATAGTCTCCAGAAGAAAGCTGGTTTCTGAATTTAGGATTTCCTTCCAGGACAAAATAAACTTTATCTGGGCTAAATTTTTCTACAAGCGGTCTAATTCCTCTAAAGAAATTAAAAACAATAGGAAATTCTCCTTTTGTAAAGCCAGACTTTGCTCGATAAATCAAGTTATATGCGTCAAGTAAAAGAACTTTCATATTTGTGATACCTTTTCTAGATCTTTAATATTCATATTAGCAATGACACCATTACCAATATCTACTTTTACTATATCATCTTTTGCATCATTTTGCACACTAACTTCTTCATCTTCAGGCGTACTTAAAATTTTATGTCCAATTATTAAATCATTGTCATCTTCATGATTTTCAACAGGAACGTCATACATTGTTGCAGATAGTTTTTCTGCAATATCAATCATGCTATCAATTGCTTGACGAGCATTTTCTAACATATGACTTCTTAATGTATTTACATCTTCAAAAACCTGCCCTTTTAGCTTTGTAACAGGTACTTGAGTTTTCTTTTTATCAGGAAGTTCAGCAATATAAGTCTTTTCTTGACCATTAAGCGTTGTTCTTGTAACTTCTTCTACGATTCTAAAAGGTATTACTTTGGCTGTTTCGACGCCTACCAAATAAAAAACTTGTCCTACTTTGTATTTCATATTGTAACCTCACTAGAGATTATAACACAAAGTAGGGCAAGTTTTCAAATTTTATTGTAAAGCTTTTTTTAATCTTTCTGTCAATACGAGAATGTCAGAACCAGTTGATTGCTGTGTGTAAAGACTTAAGTCAATTTTTGAAAGCTCATGAGCAAGACGCCATTCTTCTCTATGGCCTCCGTGAACTTGAAAAATTCTTATTAGCTCTTTAACTGTGGATTCATGTAATTTCATCTGCGTTTTTTAAACCCGACACCTGGAAAAGCAGTGTTCACAGATCCTTTGTGACGATTAGTAGGCTTCTTTTTGCCGTAAACCCAACCGCTTGTAAGGTTAAGATCTTTAAAAACTGCATCAACTTCTTGAGAAATCATTTTGCGAAGTTGAGTTTCTTGTAGATTTTCTTTTCTCTGGCGAGATTCTGCCATCATTTTCTTTGCTCTACGAATTTCTTGAACGAGCATAGCTTCGTCAACTTCGATCATTTCTTCTAAATCTTCTTCACCCTCTTCGACATCTTTTTCAGGAGCATCACCTTCTGAAAGCTGACCGGATCCAAATCTAAAGTCTGCTTCGCCGCTTATTGAGCTGTCGTCATGATAGCTTCTATTTGAAGCCTCACTTAAAAGATTGCCGCTAGATGCATCAACACCTGCTAATTTACAAAGTCTGTCTAAATTGATTTTCATAATAATTCTCCACAAAGAGCTATAATTTAATTATGCCGATGTGTTTGTTTTTTCTTCAATATTTTTTCTAACGTTACCAGTAATTTTTTGTCCGGCTGCAACTGCTTCATTTAGAGGTTGCAATCCTAAACAAGCACGAACTTGATCGAAGACAGAGAGCGGAAGTCCTTCTTTTAGAATTTTCATATCAGCATATTGATGCAAGTCCATTTCTAAAATAGGAACGGGTTCTCCGTCTAAACCCGGCTCAAACTCTCCTGATTCTCTGCTTTCAAAAACAAAAAGAAGCTCAGGCATTTTTTGATCTTCTGGAACTAAAACGAAAGGAATTTTGGAGCTAACTCCATCTTCGCTTTCTTCATACATAATTTCTGGATACCAATTATTCATAACATTTCTCCTGATGAAAATATCATACTTTAATCAAAAAAAATGTTAAAGTATTCCTCTAAAATAATTTCTGGCATTTTCTCTTATGTCATTAAGGTAAGATCTTATTGCATCGCCTGACACATATGATTCTTTGTTTATATCATCTAAACAAAAGCTTTTAATAGAGCTAAGAATTATTCTCTTTCTATTAATTCCATAGAAATGATCTTCTATTTCTTTATAAAGTTTAGAAGGCAAAGTATTGACACTGTCAATTATTTTTTTAATTCTTTCATCTTCTTTTGCAAATTCTTCTCTTGCTTCTTCGTTTTTTCCTAAGCTTAACATTTTATTTGTTTTGTAAAAGAAAAAAGCAGTTTCTTTAGTAAGCGATGCATCAAGAACGATACTATTCTGAACTACAAACTTATCAGCGGCAGCATCAACAGCATTTTTAAAAAATATTTTTCTTTCTTCAACATCTGCATTATTTTCTCTGGAAGTTTTTGTGCCTTGATCATCAAACATTCTATTTACAATTCTGCAGGCTAATTTAGAAAACGGTCCGATAGATACAGTTAATAAAAACTCGAGCGAACTTATCCATCCATTAGTAACATTAGGATTTCTTTCTAGTTCTTGTCTGACCTTTTTTTCATATTCTTCTTCTTCTTCAGGAGTTAAATCATAATTTAAAAAACCAATAACTGTTTTTTTAGGAACTCCATTCTCCAAAGATGTAATTTCAGGGTTATACAGAAAATTTTTTGCAAACCAAAGTGGAAATTTTTTTGAATTTTTTAAATTAGAAAGGTCGCAGGTTGCAGCATCAAATCTTCCACGTCCTTGATTGTATACATCAAAACCGATTTCACAAAGTGAATCTTTTTTTTTAATTTTTGAAGAAATAATTTTTCTAATTGTTTTTTCAGTTAGTACTGTCATTTTAGCCTCGAAGCATCATTCTTCTAATTTTTCTTCTAATTGCGCTTAAATCTTGAGATTCATTTACTTTGATAGGCGGTGTTGTGTCTTCTTCCTCACTTTCTTCGGGTGGTTCTTCGCTAGAAGGTTCTTCGTCAGCCGCGACATCAGAAGTAGGTTCTTCACTAGAGGTTTCTTCTGTGGGTGATTCTTTGTCTGAAGATATGTTAATTGAAGAGGGAGGATCACTCGGATCTTGAGCATCTTTTCCGTCAACTTGACCTGCAATAATTTCAGATAATGCATTAAGAAAAACAAGCATTGTTGTTCTTTCATCTTCTGTAAGCTTGTCATAATAAACTTGTGCCTGTTGCTTAATTGAAGAATCTCTTAGCGATTTTCCAGCTCTTAGATTGTTAACAGCTTTGACAACTGAGTCGAAAGATGCGCCTATTTCACCTGTTTCTGATGAAGAATCTTCTTCAGGAGCTTTTTCAGGAGGTTCTTCAGGAGGTTCTTCTTCGACTGTCTCTTCTTCGGGAGGTTCTTCAAGCTCTGCATCTTCTTGTTCAGCAACTAACTCGCCATAGACGCTTTCATCTTTTGTTCTTTGCTTCATGAATTTTGACAATGTTGGGTCAGCATTTTCATTTATTCTTTTTTTTGAAAGATCTACTGCTTCGCTAGAAATTACACGAAGAATACTTAAAAGATCTTTTTCATTCTTTGCTCTAATCATTTTTTGATTCCTTAAATAAACTATGCATCAATAACTATCTTTAACAAATAGCAACTTCTTTCGTTTTGTTTGATCAACTCAAAGTTATCAATGCTTACTTTAGACTGAAAAATACTACTCAAATTATTTTTTAAGTTAATTTCAACTTCAGACCCAATAATTTGATGGATAAATTTATAAGTTATCGGTAATTCTATGGAAAGAATAATACTTTGCTTATTTTTTACTAGACTTATAAATTCAAATTCATGAAGAGCTCCGTCTTGAGTTTGAATTTCTACAGTCAAAACAGAACTATTTTTTTCATTAATGTAAGTACTTTCGTCTTCTAGTAAATCGTTTTCAGTTACTCTTCCTTTAAGAGCATCGCTGACGAAAAAAGACATTAAAGCTCCTGAATAAACTTTATATCTTCAAAAATTTCATCAATAAATTTTGCCATTTTTAAGTCTTGCTCAGAAACTTCATTAATATCGTAAGTATAAAGACTTACTTCCACCTTTAGCTTTTCAATATTCAACCTTGGATGATGCATTGTCTCTTCTGCTGTTTTCAAAATTTCATTAACAAAAAAGCGAAGATGTTTATCACGATCAAAAGAAAATGTTCTAACGAGTGATGTCTTATAAAAATCAGAAACTTCTTCCCATTCTGTTGTTGCTGCTTCAATAGGCAGCTCAGGTATGTCTCTAATTCCTTGAAAATCAGCAGAAAAAAGACGATTCATGTCAGAAGAAAAGTCATAATCTTCTTTGACAGTTTTGGCTTTTAAATTTATGACTTCGTAAAGACTCCTCATGCTTCTGCTTCTGCTCCTTCAAAATATTGAATATCATCTAAATGCATTTTCATTGCTTGCTTAACAACACGCTTCATAAGGTCAGAATTCTTTCTAATACGAGCAACTTCTTTTTGGGTAAAGTCTTCTAATGCTTCAACTTCTGAAAGTGATTTATTGATTACTTGATCAATTTTTTCTGCTGCTTTTTCTACTTCATTTGAAGCTGTATCAATTTCACCTTTGCCCATTGCCATAAGGTTTTCAAAAAGCTCTTTTGCAACTGCTGTTCTTTCATCCATTGTTGCAGCGCCACCTGATCTTTTGTCTGCAATTGCTGTAAACCAACAGACAAAGTTTCTAGCTGCAGGATTCATCTTAGAAAAGTCTGGCATTCTCTTTACTCTTCCGACAAAAGGATAAACCATTTTTATCTGCAAATCTTTCATATTGGGCTCTAAGAACTTAGCTTTAGTCTCTTTAACGCCTATCTCCTGAGCTGTTACATACGCTGCATCTTGTGCTTCTTTAAGATTAATTCCAGAAAAAAGATTTAATATTTCAGCTTTGAGTGCCTCTTCAATATTTTCTGCTTGACGCTTAACTTTCTTTTCAAAAGCAAAATTGATAGTTTCTATTTGCTGCATGCCCGGGCCTTTCAGACTAGACCCAATAAGATCTCCTACAATTGATCTTAGAATTGCAGGCCCTACGTTTCTACTATCTGAAAAGAATTCTAATGCATCGTATTGATCACCTTCAATATTAAATACATTTCCTTTTAGCTTTTCAATAGTGTTTTCTCCACCGCGAGTTGCTGGACTATATACAAACTCTTTAATAGCTCTTATCTGAGTTATTGCTTCAATAAAGGGTTTTAGATCTTCCTGATCAAGACCTTGAGATGCTCCATCTTTGGCAATTGCGATCAAAGCCTCTTCAGTTGAAGGAATAATTTCAGCAAGAGTATCATTAAAAATTGTAATATAATTAGCTTCGCCCATCTTGTCTGGATCGTCTAAATCTTCTAGACCTTTTTGAGCCATGTCAAATTTTTTACTTAATACTCTATAGACATAATTTTTGTAATTCGATATAGATCCAACATTGCGCATAATCTGAGATCCTATTTCATCTGTAATCGCTTCTTTTTTCTCAGCTGTAGAAACATTTGGATCTTCAAGCTTTGCTTCAATTTCTGAAATTTCTTCATCAGATAAATACTCTACTTCTTCTTTGTCTTGTGATTCAGCAAACTTTTGATCAACATAGGCATTTACTTCTGCAACAATGTCACTCTTGTTGATAACAAATGACTGTTTTCTTTTTCCTGTACCTGACGTGAATGTAAATGTTTCACTTTCAGAAATATTTGAAATAATTTGCTGTATAGCTTGGTCGCGAGACTCATTTGATAAGTCAGCGCCTAATTCTCTTCTTTCTCTTTTAAATTCGTCTGATTTGACAATTGTATAAGCAACCACAGCATCAACAATTGCGTCTTTCATTGTTTTTTGTTCGCCAGCGTGTTCAATCTGCTCATTAGGATCTAGATCGCGTGCCTTAAATGTTGCCTTTGTTGGAATATTAAAAGGTGCTTTTTTAATTTGTGCGGAAAATCCAGTATCAATGAGCTTGGAAAGTAATTGCGTTTCTGAAGAAGCAATATTTCTTGTTTGACCACCGTAATTAGGATCAAAAAGAATTGACTCGGTAACACGATTAGCTATTTGGTCCATAAACTTCATAATAGAAAGTCCGGAGTCTTCTTCGTACATGTCAAATGCAGAAGATGCCAATCTAGTAAAAGCACGAGAATAGTCAGATAATGATCCTGCACTTCCACTCTGAAGTTTATTCATAAATGCAAGAACTCTTTTCTTCCAAAATTCTGGAGTTTTCTTGTCAGCAGGAAGTTTATATATGACTTCGTGATTTGTATTGACACCATTACTTAAGATTCCTTTCCATGCTCTTTCTTCGGGTGATCCTGCGAACTCTGCACCCGGGTCGCCGCCTCCAAATCCATACTTTACAGAAACTTCTGTAGCAATTACACGAGAAATTGCGTCCATAGAATCTACAACAGCTTGAGCAACTGCTTCAAGAGGATGAACTTTCTTTTCTGCAAGGGATGTTAAAGCATTTTCCCAGTAAGAATTTTTTAAAGCTTTGTGTTGCTTATTGTCTTGAAATGGTTCTCTTTCAAGTTCACCAATACCACCTAAAAGTCTATCATAATCTTCATCGCTGATATCAGGGAGATCTTCATCATCTTCTAAGTCAATACCTGATGCTCTTGTAACATCAGTTGACTTTTCAGGTTTTGTACGGGTTCTTGCAGGTGTAGGAGTTGTTACAATATCAGAAGAAGCTTTTTCAGTATCAAATTGATTTGACATAAGTGCATCTTCAATTTCTGTATAACTTACGCTGTGCTTGTCTGAAAGAAATTGTATTTCTTCCATCCCATCATAAAATTTATTCTTTTTGTATTTTTTCTTTAATTTAACAAAAGCAGGATCAGCCATTACGTCTTCTAAAGAACCGCCGGCCGACACAGATGAACCAAACTCTTCATCTTCGTATTCGTCATATGTGGTATCACTATAACGATCGTCATCACCTCTTCCAAACATATCATTTATTGAAAACATTCGACCAGACTCAGCAAGCATGCCTTCGTTGCTTTTGTCAAGTGCTGCATCAAGAAGCTTATGAAGCGCACGATAGTATTCTTCAATTTGATCAGGAGGTACTTCTTCTGCAATTCTTGAGGCTGCTGAACGAAGCTCGCTAATTGAACCGGGCACATAGTTTTCGTCACCAACGGGCGGCTCTTCTACTGAAAGCTGCCTAGATGCCATATGTGATGGAACAATTGGGGTTTCTTGTCTATCAAATGAATGAATAAAATTACCACTAGGATTATCAAAAGTTCTATTTTCATTTAAAGCTTTTTTAAGCAGATTAAATAGAACATCTTTTTTAACTTTAACTTGCATTTTAAATCTCCGAATTCTTTAGTAAGTATTATGGTAAAAACGAATGTTTAGTTAAAGTTTTGATTAACTGCATACGTTATTCCCACTGTGGTACCTACGCCTAAAACAAAAGCTCCGTAAGAAGCCCAACGTTGCCATACGTCTCTCTTTTTGTCTTTTTTAATTTGTCTATCTCTTGCTGCTATCATGGTTTGATACATTTCAACTTCTGATCTATATCTTATGTCAAGTAGTTCATATTGAAGTACTTGTTGTGCTTTGTATTCTTCAAAAGAAGCTTCCGCATCAATTTTGCATTGTTCAAGCTCTCTTTCATTTTGAGAAATAATTTCAGCTAGTGCTTCTTCAGAAAGAAGAATACCGCTCATTGGCGCGGTATCTCCTTCTGTAACCCTAGTATAGTCAGGATTAGACCCATATGCTGAAGTTGCTATTAAAAAGATAAAGATTTTCAACGCTATTCTCCTTTGAGACCGTATTTTTCCTTTAATACTTTATCTAGACTTGAAGAATCATTTAACAATTCTTCTTTTCTTTCTTCTTTTTTTTGATCTGCTTTGCTCTCTTGCTCTTTCTTTTCAGTATCAATTTTTTCTCTAGTATCATGATAGTTTTTAATTGCACGATCTGTGCCTTTTTGAATTTTACTTGATGCTTTTTTGCGAGCATTTGCATCTTCTTGAGAAACTTTTTCTCTATTTCCAGAAGTTCCAATTATTACACCTATTAAAAGCATAACAATTGCAACAAGTATTTCCCAGTATTCTAAGAGAATTTTTTTTGCTTTCTTTAAATAAGTCATTGTTTGCCGTGTTTCCATACCTGGACTGCATCAATTGCAGATTGGCCTCCAATATAGAACATTGCAATCATACCCCAGGTGTCTGGATCTAAACCTGCTCCGATCAAAAGACCTGTTGCAGTTAAAAAGACAAGAAGCTTTCTTGATACTAATCTTTCTTGAAGAGCATCTAAAACTCCTTTTGCTTTGCTGTTAAGATAAAGTTCTTTCTTAACTTTTTCTTTTAGTCCTTCTTCAACTTTGTCTTTGACAGCATCAACTACGTCTTCAACGACTTCGTCAATTTTCTCTCTAGTTGTTCCCATTTTGCTCTCCTAAATTGTTAGTTTTTAATTCTATTGTTATTTTCAATTAAGTCAAAAATTGACTCAACATCTTGTTTAGAAAATTTCTTTTCTACCTTGTTTTTCTTATCATCTGATAATTGATCTAGCATTCTTATAATTTTTGGATCTTCTGCAAGTATATACTGTACAAACTCTTCAAAAACTTCTTGCATTGACAACTGCCTTTGGAAGCAAGCAATTCTAAATGCTGCATGTGCATCTTTTGAAATATTAAAATGCACAGACTTTTTATTAAATTTTTCAGATCTCAAAGACAAGTTTTATGCTCCACCACCGCCGCCGAGACCCCCGGTTCCACCAGCAAAGGCTCCAACAGCAAAATTATCATCAGAAACATCTGGTATGTTTGTAAACTCTTGTGTCTCTAATCCATGTTTTGCACTAAGGTTATTTAAAAATTCGCTAACAAAAACTTCACCGTAGTTTTCATCTAAAAAGTTTTTAGCTCTATTGATAATAGATTCTTCTATGTTTAAAAGATTATTGTAGTTATTTACTAATCTAACAACTCTTGTAGAAAACTTATCAATATCTAAGTCTGGAGTTTTTTGATCTCCTGCTGGTTCAGAAACAGTCATGTCAGCACTTTTTGCTGGATCTTGTTCTTCTTCATCATCACTTTCTTCTTCGCCGCCACCTGCTAAATCATCAGCAGGAGGCTCTTCAGCAGGAGGTTCTTCGGGAGGTGGCTCTTCAGCAGGAGGTTCTTCTTCTTCTTGCTCAAACAAAAATCGCATATTAAGATTTTTTAATGACTCATTTAAAGAATCTTCTTTTCTTATAGAAGCTGACTCATAGCGAAGAATTAATGCATCTACCTGATCGTCAATAGAATCAGCAGCAGGGCGAGCTTTTACCTTAGGCTCTCTAAGGTTTAAAGGGCTATCAGGAGTATCAACTCCCGACTCTTTTGGTGCTTCTTCCTGCTCAAATAAAAGAGCTTCCCACAAAGATCTTTTTTGTTTTCTCATTATGATCCCCTTACTATGTTTAATATTTTGTCAGCTTTTTCAAATCTTTTTTCAATAACAGACCAACGAAGCTGCTTCATCATTGCTGACATGTAAGAATTAACATCTTTTAAATAGTCTCTGTAGTAAGCATGTTGCCAAACATCCATTACGATAATAGGGTACATGCCTACTGGAACGTGTTCTGAATGTAAGTCTATGGCGCAGTTCATATAAGACTGTGTAAACATATTGAGATATGTCACAACCCATCCACATCTTGATGCCATTCCACACGCAATAAAGTCTCTTTGCCAATCGTCAAATGACCCAAAATCTCTATTGAGCCTCATATAAGCAAGAGAATCTGCAGTAATTCTTGATTGTGCATCTCCAATATTTGCAAAATAAAGCTCATGCAAATATGCGCCGTTCATGTTATATGTTTCATCAATTTTAAAAGATCTAAACTGAGAATTGTTAGAATTTACTTCAGACCTGTCAGCTGAATCTAGCTGCATGCTTGTTTTATTAAAATTTTCAATATAACCTTGATAAAGCTCAATATGGTTTTGAACGTTACCAGGTGACAAAAAGTCTGTCTTAATATTAAATTGTTTTGGCTGAGACATAAAAGACTCGTTTAGTGTCTTGTCTTTTACATCAAGCGTGTCTTTTATGACTTGTTTTGCCGCTTCTGTTAAAAAATCATCAATTCTCATTATGCTGCCTCGTAATTTTTAAAATCTTTTTCTTGTAATTTAACATAAACAACATCAGAATCTTTTGGACCATAGTGTCGATAGCAAATTACACAAGGCTTTCCATCTTCAAAATCAACTCTGCTTATTGTGTACTTGTGACCTGTATTTTTACACTTTATGATGAGACCTGTTGACAAGAGATCAATAGAATTTTCTTTATTCTTTTTTCCTCCCATGGCCAATAGAGATTCAACAACTTTGTGTTTCAAGGCATGCTCCTAAAAATTTAGATGTCTTACTACAATTCCTGCATCTATAAGTATATCTATACCGTTCGACTGTTCGTATCTTTCTAAATAAATTACTTCATCTATATTTGCATTAACAATTTTCATTGCGCATCCTACGCAGGGAGAGTGAGTCACATACATCTTCTTTCTTTTGGGATTGTTATAATCTAACTTAATAAGAGCATTTTCTTCTGCATGTATAAAACCACTTTGCCCTGTCGTCATAGACTTTCTTCTATTAGGACCACCTTTTTGGTCACCATTGTAACCTACTGAAAGTACTTGTGTATTTTCATCATTGACGACAATCGCACCTACTTTATATTTTGTATCTACGCTTCTTCTAGAAATTTGTTTTGCAAAGTTTGACCAAATCTCATCCCATTCAGGTCTCGACATCTTTCTCTTCCTTGTCAAAAAGAGTATCAATTACAAAATCCCCAGGAAGGACAAATCCTGCAGCTTTCTTATGTCCTCCTCCACCGTATTTTTTAGAAATTTCGGAAACATCAACTGCTTCGTGGAAAGCTCTTAGGCTGACTTTGTTGATGTTGTCATTATGATCGTAATACCAGATCATCGCAAAGTCACAATCAGGAGCTAGTCTGGCACCAATTTCAGACATCCAGTGTGATGCATTAACAACTAAGACGTCTTTTCCATCAAGCTTTCTACTTGCTGCTTTTTCACAGACTTTTTTAACTACAGTTTTTGAGTAAGCAAGAATATAACTTCCGCGCTTTACAGCATCATCAAAAACTGAGTCATCTTCAAACTTTTCAAACTCTTCAAACTCAAAGGGGATCATGTCAAAAGCAGCGCTAAATTCTTTTGAATATTCTAGCTCCCACTTCCACAAGTCTCTATCTTGAATATATTTGATAAATTTTGGTGGCTCTTTCCCAGGATGAAAAAATTCCCACGAAAGCATGGCACCACTTTTTGTCATATCAAAATGTGTATTTGATATATCATGAAGTTCTACCATGGCTGATTTATGATGATCAATTACTAAAAGTGAGTTAGCTTTTTCGATCATATTTTTAGTAATGTCGTTCTTAAAAGAGAAATCTAAGATAACAACATTTTTTCCTGTTACATCAGGTGGTTCTTGCCCATGCTTGCATGGATAATATTCTGCTCTGTTTCCTAAACATTTCCAAGCAGAATATGCTGCACCGAACCCGTCTGTACAATCTGCGTGAAAAATAACGCAATTTACACTTGTTGGTTCAAACAATTTTATCTCCTAAAATGAAATTCCTGAGTGATGCTTGAGGCACCTTGCCTCATATATATCATCTCCTCCAACATGAATCAACCCAGTATCGTTAAATTCTTCTTTTCTCATTGTATAAGAAGCATCTTCTCCGCAGACAGTACAAACTGCTTTGCATTTTTTTACATGTGTTGCATGACAAAGAAGTGTAGATACTTCTTCAAATGTAGAAAGCGAAGAAGATAAATCAAGAGTAGATATCAAAACGTCGATTCTTTTGTCGTAAAGAAAATTAAGACATGTATTTGCGATATCATCAATCATAAATGCTTCATCTACGGCGATAGCGTGAGGTAATTCTTTATTGCTTAAGTATTCTATTATGTCTTGCCCTTTATTTACAAGTACGCAAGGTACATGTAAACCACTATGTGTCACAATAAAACCTTCTTTTGTGTATCTATTATCCATTGCAG
>Ga0222719_10004165_pt1 | contig 12714 bp, 7 predicted proteins | sample C33_34DmetaG_FD_165039 | JGI IMG/M metagenome (GOLD analysis project Ga0222719, IMG submission 165039) | Estuarine water microbial communities from San Francisco Bay, California, United States - C33_34D | ecosystem: Environmental > Aquatic > Marine > Unclassified | place: USA: California...
CGGAACACTAGTTGCAGTTTGGTACCTAGACTCTGGTTCTGCTGTTCTTCTCTCAGGAACACTAGCACAGGGCACAGACACAAGTGCTTCAGTCGGCGGCATCTACACAGAAGATTCTTCTGGAGACTTTACAGTTCTAATTGAATCAGCAGATTCCGACATCGCAGACGAGAAAATCACATTCAACTTTGATGACAGCACTGATAAGTTTATTCGTAAGGTCTTCAACACAAACCCGCAGTTAGGTAACGCTGGCGCTACCAACTTCTACCCCTCCACCTCCAAGAAGGCTTACTGGCTTGGTGAATCTTTCGAGCAAGAAGTAAGAGACACCTTCACCGGAAACAAGTTTGCAATGATTACTCCCCTAAAGGGAACATCTGACTCTCCCGCAAACATGACCGATGTTACAGACCTTAAGGGTAGAACCGGCTGGATTATCGGACAAGACCTTGGTCTCGCCGCTTCTTACGACCCAGCCGCCGCACAAAAACTATTCTACTTCAAGGATCTAGGTCACGGCGAGTGGCTAAACAAGAATGTAAAGGTTTCAATTGAAGAAATCAAGCCATCAAACACCAAGACTTCTGATTACGGAACTTTCTCTGTTGTCCTAAGAAGCCTAAAAGACACTGATGCAAAGTCTGTTGTTCTTGAGCGCTTTGACAACCTAACTCTCGATCCAACATCTCCTAACTTTATCGCCAAGAAGATTGGTGATTCTTACTACGAGTGGGATGAGACAGAAAGAACCCTAAAGCAATACGGAGACTACGCAAATCTATCCAAGTTTGTTCGTGTTGTAATGGACTCCGATGTTGAGGCAGGCGCAACAGACGCCACCCTATTACCATTCGGTTATTACGGCGCTCCTCGTTACGGCGGCACTTCTGGTGCCACCTACAGTGGCGCGGACGCGGGCGACCTCACTTCTGTTAGAGTGCTTACAACATCCGTTTACGGTTCACATTCCAGCTTTATGTCTGCTGCTTCCACACAACTTACTGGCACATTCAACTGGCCTGTCGTAAGACTACGCCACTCTGCTTCTGACGGCGGAATCGCTGACCGACGCAACGCATACTTCGGAATGATGTCAACAAGAACAGCAACAAGCACCGTTGCAGACATGAGCATTGCAGATCCCCACAGATACTGGCCCGGCATTTCCGACAGTGATTATGCCTACATCTTCTCACTCGATGATGTTGTCGCTGACGATAGTGATGTCTACTACCTATCTGGTTCTCGTGTAACTGGTGACAGTAGAACTGCTACTAGTGGCGCAGCATCACTTCTTGATGCAGGCTACAACCGCTTTACAGCACCAGTTTGGGGAGGCTTTGATGGCTTTGACATCACAAAGCCAGACCCAATGTACAACGCTGGGATGGCTAGCGCTACAGAACTAAACAACTACGCTTACAACTCTATGAAGAGAGCGATTGACACAGTTGCCGATCCAGAGTTTGTAGACATGAATCTACTTGCCGCTCCCGGTCTAACCAACACAGGTCTTACTACTAGAATGGTTGACCTATGTGAAGAGCGCGCAGACGCAATGGCAATCATTGATCTTCCCAATGTTTATATTCCAGCAGCAGAAGCCTACAAGTCTACCAAGCAGGCAAGAGTAGTCGGTAACCCACAGACTGCCGCAAATGATTTGAGAACACGCCAGATTGATTCTTCTTACGGCGCTACATTCTACCCTTGGGTCCAGACATTGGATGAGCCTACCGGACAACTTCTATGGGTTCCACCTTCAGTTGCAATGATGGGTGTTCTAGCATCCTCTGAAAGACAGTCACAGGTGTGGTTTGCACCCGCAGGCTTCAACCGTGGTGGTCTCTCTGACGGTGCAGCAGGCATTCCAGTTACAAACGTAACAGAGCGTCTATCTTCCCGCGACCGCGACACACTTTACGAAGCACGCATCAACCCAATCGCTTCTTTCCCAAGCACTGGAATCGTAGTGTTCGGTCAGAAGACTCTACAGGAGCGTCCATCTGCTCTAGACCGAATCAACGTTCGTCGTCTAGTCATCTACCTCAAGAAGCAGATTTCCATCCTTTCTACACAAGTTCTCTTCGAGCAGAACGTGCAGGCAACTTGGAACCGCTTCAAGGGACTCATTGAACCATTCCTTGCTAACGTCAAGACTCAGTTCGGCATCTCTGATTACCGACTAATCCTAGACGAGAGCACAACAACACCTGACCTAGTAGATCAGAACATCATGTATGCCAAGATCATGGTCAAGCCCGCTCGTGCCATTGAATACATCGCAATTGACTTTGTGGTTGCTTCTACCGGCGCATCATTTGACGATTGATAATCGGGGGGCTTTTGCCCCCACCAACTACTTATTACTGAATTACAGGAGAACCTAAAACATGCCATTCTGGTCAACTAACTTCGGACAGGACGCAACCCTAAAAGATCCAAAGCGTAGACATCGCTTTACCGTAGAATTCCAAGGAATCAACGCTGCTCAGGGAGGTGCTCTCCTTTGGTATGCCAAGACTGCCACAAAGCCCGGCTTTACTGTTAACGCTGCCGAGCACAAGTACCTCGGTCACACCTTCTACTACCCTGGTAACGTTACCTGGGAGCAGGTTACTGTGACACTCGTTGACCCAGTTGATCCAGATGTCACTGCTACTTTCGCTGACATCGTTACTGCTAGTGGTTACACTCCTCCCACTGATGCCAATTCACTTGGCACCGTTTCCAAGGCAAAGGCTACCGGCGCTCTTGGCAACGTTCTAATCACCCAACTTGACGGCGACGGTAACCCGGTTGAGACTTGGACCCTTTGGAACGCTTTCATAATAAGCATGAAGCAGGACGATCTTGACTACACCAGTGATGATTTGGCTACCACCACAATCGACCTCCGCTTCGACTGGGCGAGAGTAGAAACACTTAATAACTCTTCTGCTGTCAATGGTTCTGGTGGAAACGAGTTCTTCAAAGTTTGATAAGACAATAACAAAACGCGAGGTGTAAATTGTCAAGAAATCAAGATCGCCTAGGTGGCGTTCAGCAACACGACACGAGCCCTCCGCCCCAACAGGGTGGCGGGGGTTTCTCGTTTGTAGTCCCAACAGAGTTTGTGGATCTACCATCACAGGGTCGCTTCTATCCACAGGGGCACCCACTACATAACCAAGATAGCATCGAAATCAAACAGATGACTGCCAAAGAGGAAGACATCCTCACTTCGAGAACACTACTAAAGAAAGGTGTTGCTCTAGAGAAGCTAATTGAGAGTATCATTATTGATAAATCAATCAGACCTTCTAGTCTTCTTATTGGTGATCGTAACGCAATCATTATTGCTGCGCGAGTTTCTGGTTATGGAAACGACTATACTACCACAGTACAGTGCCCTTCTTGTGAAACAAAGCAGCAATACGAATTCGATCTAAACGAAGCAAATATCGATCACGGAAGTGTATCAGAAGATTATGGTATCACTGATTATGGTGACGGCACAATTGGTTGTATCCTTCCGAGAACACAGGCAGAAGTTAGAGCACGCTTACTTACTGGAAAAGAAGAAGTAGCGTTGACTAACAAGAAAAACTCAGAAGGTCTGATCTCAAAGCAATTGCGCTCTATTGTTGTGAGTGTAAATGGCGATTCTTCGCCACAAGCTATCAACTATCTAATCGAAAACATGCCTTCCAGAGACTCACGACATCTTCGCACGATCATCCGTCATGCAACTCCAGACGTTGATTTAACTCAACAATTCTCTTGCACCGAATGCGGTCATACGCAAGAGATGGAGGTGCCGCTAACGGCGGACTTTTTTTGGCCTGACCGATGAGTATAACGAGGGAGTTTACGAACAGATTTTCTTCCTCAAGTACAACAGTGGTTGGAGTTTTTCTGAGGCTTACAGCCTACCTGTGGGGCTCAGAAACTGGTTTGTTGAGCGCACTATCAAACAACTAAAGATGGAGTCTGAAGCAATCAAGAAGGCATCCAAGGGACAATCAAACTCCAACTATCAGGAGTTGACCCCAAGCAATCAACCACCAATTCCAAAAGAGTATGCTAGATGATCTTAGGCTCCCTCGGGAGCCTTTGCTTTTTGTGTGCGAGTCTATTTATTGGGAGAGGTAACCTTGTATGGCTGATCCATTAACTCCAGAACAAGAAGCAGCAGAACAGTTAGCTGCCGAAACTGCACAATTAGAAACTCAAGTAAAGTTACGTCGTGAACTAAACGAACTGACTTTAGCGCAAATAAAATATCTACAAGATCTTGATCAGCTAACTCCTGCACAAAAAACAGCTTTACAATCCATAGCGGCTCAAAGAGAAAAAAATCTCAATCTTCTTGAAAAAGAAATAAAATATTATGATAAACTGGCTACTCAAGCCAAATCAGAACAAGACCGCTCTAAAAATGAACTAAAAACTCTACAAGCAAAAATTGATAAACAAAAACAACTAGTAAAAGAAGGCAAAGCTGAAAAAGATTCTGTAACAGTTCTAGAAGAAGAATATGAAAAATTAGACAAAACCATCAAAAACGCCAAAGAAACAGCAAGCGAACTTGTTGGGGCATTTGGAGATTTATTGAAAGGAAACCTTACAGACGGACTCAAGAAACTGGGAGGTGCTTTAGCTAAAAATTTAAAAAATAAATTGATGGATAGATTTACAGATAGCATCTTTTCGATGGTTCGTGCAGGACCAAAAGGAATAGCGGCATTAGCAGGCATAGCAGCAGCATTTGTTGCAATTGGTGTAGCAGTCGCCATTACCATGAAGATTGTAAAAATGGCTATAGCAGTAGTAGATGCCTCAAATGCTTTCCAGAAAGCCACAGGTACGTCTAATGAGTTTGCATCAAGTTTGGTCACTGTTGGCAACGAAGCTCGAAAATTTGGTGGAACAGTTGAAGAAGTAAGCGCGTCTTTCCAATCTCTCTTCACCAACGTCTCAGACTTTACTATGATGTCAAAGGCTTCGAGAGAAGAACTAATAAAGACAAATACAGTTCTATCAAAACTTGGCATTGCGAATGATGATTTAGCGAAGAGCCAGCAGTTTATGATAAAGACAATGGGTCAAAGTGCCGAACAGGCGGCTGCAACTTCTCGTGAACTCGCAGCGTTTGCAAGCGACATTGGCGTTGCACCATCAAAAATGATGTCGGATTTGGCTTCTGCTGGCCCACAACTTGCCAAGTTTGGTCGTGACGCGACCTCCACATTCAAAGATCTAGCACAAACAGCCAAGATTACAGGTATTGAAATTAACAGACTTCTTGCAATAACTGACAAGTTTGATACTTTTGAAGGAGCAGCAGAGCAAGCAGGTAAACTAAACGCTGCATTGGGAGGCAACTTCGTTAATGCTATGGAACTCTTGACAGAGACAGATCCAACAAAGCGTTTTGAAATGATGACTGGTGCTATCAAGGACGCTGGCAAGTCTTTTGACGAAATGACTTACTTTGAGGCGAAGTTCTTTGCCCAAGCAATGGGGCTAAGTGATGTCAGTGAGTTGGCATTGGCTCTATCAGGCAACATGGATCAGGTTGGCAAGTTTACAAAGAAGTCTTCTGATGAGTATGAGAGACTTGCCCAAAGAGCAGCAAAAGTGCAGAGCTTCCAAGAAAAAATGAACACCCTCATGGCACAATTGATTCCAATTGTTGAGCCACTTGTGAATGGACTAATGAGAATGTCGGATTGGATGGCAGAGCACATGGAAGCAGTTAAGGTTGGTTTTGTTACTATGATTGTTCTTACTAGTGCCCTCGCCGCAGCCATGAGTGCTATGGCGATTGCTACTATGGTTACTGTAGCTCCAATTGCGGCGGTAGCTGCTGGTATTGCGGCTGTTATTGCTGGCGTTATTGCTCTTGGGACTATGTTATTTGTATATCCGTGGGGTTCTAATTTTGGCGATGCCTCCGCTGCACTAGGAGAGAAAACAAGTTTTCTTGGCTCTAGTTTCTTGTCTATGGCTGAAGACGTAACGTCCGCTGAAGCAGCAGTCAACAAGTTTGGCAACACAACATTCAAGGGCAACAGAAACTTGAAGGTTGGAACCGAGATGACAACGAAGAGTATCCAAGACATGAACGTAGCAATGAAAGATGCTTCAGTCAGCCCTGCGTCTGCTAGAACAGAAGCAAACGCCTACAACATGTCGCAGATTGGAGACACAATTACAACAAATAACAATAGTTTGCCTTCAGACCAGACCATAGTTGTTAATATAGGCGAAGAAACAATTGAAAAAACAATCAGAAAAGGAATTAGTAGGGTCACTAGAAGTGCCGCTATGGTTAGCTAAATACTAGTAAAAGGAACAACATGAACCAATTTGACATAAGAAAATATCAAAACGAAAACAATACCTTAGTTGACGGTACGGATGCTCTTGCAAATCAAAGACAGCTAGTTGTTTCTTTTTATCATGTCCCTTCGGGAAGGAGCGTGTTCTTCAAAGCTTTCATAACAGCGTTTAACGAAAGTTACAATTCCAATTTTACCCCTAATGAGACTTTCGGCAGGACAGACCCGATTTACCAATACAAGAACACAACAAGAAAAATAACTCTTGCATTCAAAGTTCCGGCAGCCAGTGAAGGCGAGGCATACGAAAATCTTGGCAAGGTCTCAGCGCTAGAGCAGATGCTTTATCCAAACTACACAGAAGTAAACAGTGCCACTACACTTGCACAGGCACCACTTATTAGAGTCAAGGTCATGAATTTGTTAACTAGTAATTATAGCTCTAGTCAGCCTCGTGGAAGAGAAGCGGGGCAATTGGCTTCTGGCGACACGGAGCCTAGAAAAGTTTTTTATAATTCCTACAATTCAGACTCAGATCCAAAAAAAGGATTATTAGGCGTAATTGACAATCTTATAGTTAACCACAATCTAGAAGGCGACGATGGTGTTTTCTTTAAAAGACGCGAAGTAGATGGTGTAGCAAGACCAGTTAACAATACAATTCTGCCAAAGTTTATTGATGTTAATCTCTCTTTCTCGCCTATTCACGAACAGACACTTGGCTGGAACGAGAATGACAAAGCAATGCAGTCACTTTTTCCTTATGGGGTGATTACCGACGATACAAACCCAATTCGACTGGAAGAAGCAGATAAAAATCACGCAACCTACAATGAGCAAGTCGAAAAAGATAAAACCAATAAATTAAAACAGCAAAACAAAGACAATGCTAGGGCAAGATACAGTGGTGTTCTTGGCAACTTGAGGATGAAAGCTGATATTCGACGTTCAAAAGCAGGTGATGATGAGGCTAAAGCCAGACTAAGCGCAAGATCAGAGGTCTTGAGAGAAGACATGCAAGCAAGATTTGAACTTCTACAAGCCGTTGGTATCGGAGATGGATTTATAGAGGAAATTGGAGATTAGGAATAATGAGCGATATTAAAAATTTTACATCTACAACAATTAACAACGACACAGACTTTTACAGAGAGTTGCGTGAACGCAGAGGTGTAAAACAAATAGAACACTTTACTACCCCTCGTTTGAGAAACCCTACAATTGGTGACAGAATCTCATTAACAACTTCCACACACATCTGGAAATATGGAGATAGATTCTACAATCTCGCTCACCAGTATTATGGCGATGTCCGCTATTGGTGGGTCATTGCTTGGTACAATGGGATCCCAACTGAAGCAGAAGCAAACACGGGCGATGTGCTTGAGATCCCATTGGATTTGCAAAAAGCGCTAGTCGCTTTAGGAGCGTGATAGATGTCTAAAGATTATTGTTTAGCTCTTGACAAGCCAGTAGAAGCAGAAATTAATAAAGTCCTAAAAGCTTATAGGAATGCTTACAAAGGACATCACTCAAAAACAGATCAGGCTGACTATGATGGAATGTCGGATACTGCATTTCTAAAAGATCCTTTTAGACCCACCAGAGAAGACATAAAGGAATCAGTCTTAAATAATCCATTGTCATCTGGGCTTACGAATCTTGATGATACTTTAGAGTTCAATTTACATAGAAATACCGCTTTTTATGAATTTTATCAAACTTCAACAGGCACAGTCGGCAATGCAACTGAGTTCGATAAAAAAAGAACTGCCATTCAAAAAGAGTTTGCATCCGTCGGTGGCACATCGACAGGTGCCGGACTCCTATCAGCAGGAACATTGCTTGCATTCGATTTATCTTATAATGAGCTATTGGTCTATGCTTCCCCATCTACACCCGAACTAAACGACTTCCTCAGCTTATACGATAGTTTAGCCAGTATTTGTCCAGAAGATTTTGAAAAAGAAACTGAAAAACTTTATAAAAAAAGTTTAGTAGATTATTTTGAAGGCAAAAAAGCAATAGAAATCGCTGACGCCCTTCCGGGCGGTCGTAGTATTCGTACTGTTCAAGGAAAAAATTTATTTATACAAGGGCTTGCTGCGGCTTCTGATCTTGATAATGCACGTAGAGCCCTAGAAGATTACATTGAGGGCAGACTAGAAACAGAAGTAGAAAACATCTTCGCAGAGGTTAAACTATACCAAGAGCAGTGCTTTGTTTTATCACAATTGGCTAATCTTATAGAATATAAAAAAAATTCACCATCTTTGCTGCCAAGACTTCCTTACATAAGTCAAGAATACTTTTATAAAGCACGAGGTGCTCATAACTTATCAAGTATAGATAGAAATGCTCCAATTCTTATTCAAGATGAACCCTTTGGTTTCATGAACAAAATGATTCAGTATCCATCTACTTCTCGGCTGTTCAATTTAACAACAGCGCAATTGTCTTCTTTGGTGCCAACAATAAGACTCTATAAAATAGAAACAGATCCTGACACTGGTAAAGATATAGGTTCGACAGAAATAAAATTTGACCCCAATCCTGCTGTCAAGAGCTACCAAGGTGAAAGAAGTTCTTTAGATCTGTTTATGCGCAAAGGTAAAAGGGGTTATGGCGTGGGCTTAAAAAACTTTAACTTTACATTTCACGGTTCTGACCCATTTGCTGTTAAAAAAGCAATTAAAGCAGATTTGACTTTATTCGCAACAAGTTTTGGTGATTTAATTACAGAACGAGATGGCTATAAATTTGCTGATTTGGCATTGAGAACTGGAAAAACACCCGAAGACTTAAGACAAAATCTTGACATCATAGACCAACAAAATCTAGATAAATTAAACTTTAGATTAAAGGTTGTGGTCGGCTGGGCAATTCCACATAAAAACGTAAACCAATTCAACTTTTCAGAAAAAGACGCTGTAAAAAATTCTTTTGTTACTTTGAATCTTACTCCAACAACACATGAATTTAATTTTGATGAAATGGGTGGAGTAAATTTTAAAATCAATTATCTTGCCTACATTGAAGACTACTTCAATAATCAGACTTTTAATATCTTTAGCGAGCCTAAATTAGAAGCAACAAGAGAAGCAAGAAAATTATTTTATGAGTTTTTAGGTACTCAAAACTGCGATGTTAAAAGTCTGGATGCCATAAAAGAAACAGACGCCAAAATCTTACAGAACGAAAAAGCACGCTCATTTTCATCCATTTTAAAGAAACTTAGAAGACAAGAAAAACTATTGACTTATAATTTGAGTTATGATGAAGTAAGCAAGTTTTTGAGAGGATTTAAGATAGATAATGAAAAATTAGTCCCAAAAGCCTATGATGCGACCTCAACAAGCGCAATTCAAGAAGCTTTCAAGACTTTCAACGATTCCGCCTCTGACGCCAACGAGAGGTCCCGTGTCGCCAAGCTAACTACAGAAGACAACTCTATAACTTTCTTTTTTATCTCTGATCTACTTTCGGTTATTATGCAGGGAATTGATGAGTCATTGAGAGAGATGACCGAAACACAAAAAGAATTAGACTTCAAAAGCATGATCGAAAATCAGGGCGTTTATTCTGCCAGCGACGCATCTCAAGTCTTGAGAAAACTGAACATCAACGATGGACAATATAAAACATTTTTAAATGAACGAGCAGGAAAAGAACAGAAAAAAAGTTTATTGAGAGCAAAGGCTCAATTTGAGAAACTTAGATTAGTTCTTGGTCCTGTTGAGATAAGGGACCCATTTGATTCCGAAAAAGTACAATTTTGTAGTCTTGGGGATATCCCTCTTTCATTGAACTATTTTACAGAATTCTTGACCAAAAAAATGATTGGAAGAGATGAAATTTATTATCCTCTAACAAACTTTGTTAAAGACTTGGTTAATGAAGTTATTAAAAACTTTTTAAACAATGATGGCTGTTTTGACTTTGAAATTAGACAAAAGCTGAAACTAAACAGCACAACAATAACTGCCTACAATAGAACTGAAAACAAATTTCACAGCGGCGCGGGTTATGAAATTGCTCAAAGTGAATTTGCAGAAGGACAAGTGCCAATAGACGACATAACTTATTTTATTGCCAATAACACAATATCAAAAAATGAGCCTGATTATGGTTTTGGCAATGTCCTTGATTTAAGCAGAGCACCGATTAAGCCAGTCTTACAAATTTCTGGTCCTAGCAGATTACCAATTTCTAATCCTCCAACAGAAAGAGAAATGAACTATTATATTTTTTATGCTGGTCGTTCTTATCCAACAGATCTTATGACTGGTAATGAAGCCGTTGATGCTGCAAATGGAATTTTTCATTACGTGTTAGGCAAAGATAGAGGAATAGTGAAAAATATCTCTTTGGATAGAACAGATATGAAGGGAATGAAAGAGCTTCGATTTGAGAAAGAGGGATTTGATGGCTTAACGCAGTTGAGAGAAGTTTACAATGCTAACATAGATTGCCTTTTAAATGTCCACGCTCTTCCGGGCTCTTATATTTATATTGATCCTAGAGGTTTTTCTCCCGAGACAGGAATCAATTACAGCCAATTTGGTATCGGTGGCTATTATATGATTACTAGAGCAGAGCATTCTATTGGAGTAGGTAAAGCAGACACAAAGATTATCGCCAAGTGGGTCGCTGATACTAATGGCAGAATTGAAGCTGGTGATAATGACGCAAGTGATAATTCTAAAGTAGTAGAAAGAAATCCAAAATCAAACACAACAAGAAAGTGTATTTCGCAGTATAGAAAGTCTGCCAAAGCATCCCCGAGAGCCCCAGATCTCCGCCCAGAAGATGTTAAACGTGGAATGGGCAAGGGCGCAGGCGCAAGGAAATTCTAATGTCAACATTTTATAAAGACAGCAATAACGAAACTACTCTTGAATTATTCAATAAAAATATAGTCTATAGAGGGAAGGCTTTTGAATCAGGTCAGTCTAATTTAATTGATTTTAATTTTGTAGAAAAGGCTCTTTATGGAAAAGTCAATAGAAATTTTGTTCCTATTGTTCTCAACCCTAATTTATCAACTTTAAAGAATTTTAAAAACTCAGCAAATCCACAACAAAACTTACAGGCATTGGGCTTTGTTGTAGACGCTTTTGAGTCTCTGTCACAACAATTTAAAAAAGCAGAACAATCAGGCAAAATTTATTCTGGTGATTCTAATCTTACAAATTTAAAAGTTTATAAAAGTTACAAAAATTATAAAATAAACTATCAATCTTATCAAGTTGACTTTATTAATGCTCTCAAAACAAATATGAATATTAATAATATTTATAACTTTCAAATTTTCATAAAAGAACTCCTCTCCACAGTTTCTATTGTAACAAGAACTTTCCCAATGTCAATGCCTGCTTACACGAAAAGTCGCCTAAATAGTCTTACAAACACAGGTCTTGTTATTGAGATTGCCGATGCACCCTATGATAATGATGATCAAAAAATTTCACAGTTTGTGAATAGCAAAAATTGGGGGTTCTATGTAAATGCTTGTAACTCTTATGGATTTATGATCGACATCAATGCCCCTTGGCGTTTGATCGCAGACCTTGACTCAGAAGCAATGATAGGTTATGCTAGTCAATATGGGCTTAGAACAACTAGTGATGTTTTGAATTTTAATTTCAAAACAATACATAATGAATTTTTTAATAACTTTCCATCTTTGCTTTTACAGCTTTACAATGAGGTAGTTCCACGGTTTATCACTACGTTTGACGAATGTGGATCAAAATTGATTCAAACCGAGCGTTATACTCTTGAGAGCCTAAGAGAAAAGTTTTCAAACGATTTCTTCATGAAGTTTTATTTTGATCTCAGATTCTCAGAAGAAGAGAGTCAGTTCGGTGAAGCAGAGAAGAAGAGAATCATAAAGGACTGCCTTCAGATCTCCAAGGCACAAGACAATCGCGCCGCTCTAAATCGATTTGAACGTTTTGTCAATCAACCATTTGACTACCGAGGATCCTTGAGTTATGTTGTTAAGGCACAAAGACTACGAGAGGACACATGATTTTCCAGACACTTGACGACAAGTCAGAATGTGTCGGTGTTTATGTTGACGGAAAACTTCATTTCGACAGCATCCCTATCGGACTTACTAAGACGTGGAAGTACACTGGCTCTGTTCAGGACGAACTGGTTCAATATGCTTGGCTCTACACCGGAGGCAAGAACCTTCAGAGTGCTTGTCCCGAGAACCTCAAAGAAGAACTGACCGAGATTCAGAAGACCTTCAAAGCTTATCTTAAATCGTTTGAAATCGGTAAGATCAACTTGAAAGACAACTGCTTCTTTGATCTCGTTCCATCAGATTTCTTGATGGAGTTCTGCGAGGTTCGCAACAAGATCACTCAGCATGTCT
>Ga0222719_10004172_pt1 | contig 12703 bp, 12 predicted proteins | sample C33_34DmetaG_FD_165039 | JGI IMG/M metagenome (GOLD analysis project Ga0222719, IMG submission 165039) | Estuarine water microbial communities from San Francisco Bay, California, United States - C33_34D | ecosystem: Environmental > Aquatic > Marine > Unclassified | place: USA: California...
CCACTTTTACGAAAAATATCTTTTTTACCATGATCAAGGGTTAGTCTACAATAAAAAATTGTAAGTCTATTTATAATAAACTTTAATTATGAGTTTAGATAAAGAAATATTTAATGGTAAAACTCTATCTGATCTTTTTGGAGAAATACACGATAACTCTACTCAGACTAGAGCTCAGATAAAATCCCTTATAGGTGAACTCAAACCTCTTATTGAAAACATAGGTGATGCTACTCTTATCGTACCAATGATTAAAGAGTATATGGAGATTGGTGTAAAAAATGATGAAGCACTTATTAAACTAGCTACTGTAATACAAAGAATAGAAACAGCTCAAGCTAAAGGAGAATCAAATGAAATGTTTGATTTTTCTGAATTACAAGATCTTTTAGAAGAACAAACAGAGGTAACAGAGAAATTAGACGAAGCTCAATCAGACGAAGAAGAGGATGTTTGAATATTCCCAAGACGGTTCAGTAAATCAATATAGAAGTGGCGGCGGCTCACCCAAAAAGTCTGCTACTTATGCTAGAGTGGTTGATGTAATTACCGACTCTTTTCACGAAAAGTATGGCGAAAAAGGTAAGTCTCAATCTATAAACGGAGTTTTCTTTAGACCTTTGGGTCAAGGAATTGTTGAGGATACTGAAGAAGTATTACCTTTTGCTTACTGTAACCTTAAAGCACTTAAGTACACCCCACTAGTAGGTGAGTTGGTTGAAATTGAATACGGACCTAATTACGACAGAACCAATAGTGCAGGTGCAAGTCAAATATATTGGAAACGTTGTTTAGAAATATGGAACCACCCCCATCATGCTGCATCACCAGTTACGGATGATAATGACTTTGGTGAATACTTTGTTGAAACAACTAAGGTAAACCCTTTACAACTATTCCCAGGTGACGTAACCATTGAAGGTAGACATGGTAACACAATCAGATTTGGTGGTACCAACTACGATAGTAATATATTTTCGGATGACGATAACAACGGTAAACCGTATGTAATTATAAAAGCAGGCCAAAAAGAAGCTGGCGATGCAATGGAATCAGTTGTTGAAGATATTAATGATGATGATTCGTCAATTTACCTTACTTCAGATCATACAATAGAATTGACCCAGGCAAATGAAAAGAGAGATGCGTGGGATCAAGAACCTGAAAAAGCAGATGAGTACAAAGGTAGACAGGTAATTATAGATTCTGGAAGAATTTACTTTAATGCTAAGGATGAAGGTATTTTTCTCTCATCTAAAATAAATGTAGGTATAAATGCAGAGTATGTAGGTATAGATGGAGAAAAGTTTGTATCGTTAGATGCTAAAAAAATATACTTAGGTTCTGGTGCTCAAGAAGAAACCGAACCAGTATTGAAAGGAGATTCAACTACCGCATGGTTAGAAAATTTATGTTCACAATTAGACATACTTTTAAACTCATTAGGTACTCCTGGACCACCCCCTGCATATGTTGCTGCCAATGTTGCTTCAGCAAAAGCAGTTCAACCAATAATAAAGACACTTTCAAAAACTTTAAAAAATTTACACTCAAGAAAAGTGTACGTAGATAACTTATAATGCCATACGTTAATATACCAGAAAGCGGTTTATCAGGAGGAGTTGCAGTAATAATAGGCAAACTTCAGGGTGAGTTAGGTGCTAAACTTTTAGAACAAACTTCTACTATTCAAGATAGACTACGTTCTCAGGGTTGTAATGCACTTAAAAATAACGACAAAAATAAAATACAAGGTTTAAGCAATGCACTTACCGGTATAGATAAAAGATTAAACAAGTTTAGAAGACTTCCTAAAAAACTAAGAGTACCTTTAAGTGCGTTAAAAAAAGCATTAAAGTTAATTTTACTTATACCAATACCTCAATCTATTCCACCTGGTTTCGGTATACCTGTTGGCATTACAACGAAGTTTGCTGACATAATGCACCTTATAAAAGAGTTTATTAAACAGATAGATGAAATAATAAAAGCATTAGAAGCAGCTCTCAAAACTCCTAATATTCAAGTTAATGCACTTAACAATGTTCTACGTAGAGTTAACACCGTTGTTGGAGTATGTGAAATTGAAAAAGCAGTTCAACAAAAAATTGAAAATAATGAACTGACAATCGAACAAATGATTGAATTAGGGTTCATTAACGATGAAGGAGAAGGTATACTTTCAAACCTTATACCTGAGTTTATAGGTGTATCGAGTGACGATACTAGAAGTGTGAGAGATATAGCTAACGAAACAGGACAATCTGTTGTAGATGTAGCAAATAAAATTGCAGATGATATAAAAAAAGCACAATCAGGTGATAGTACTACAGACCCTTCTGAAGGCAGTTTAACTAACTTTAATAATAAGTTAGATGAATTATTAAGAAACCTACAATCAGCAGATGGTATTTCTGACCCTATAAAGAACGATCTCACATCAACGTTAACAAGTTTTAAAATACCGCCTCCAAGAGATCAAGAAAATGACGGTAGATTTTTTTACGAAGGACCGAATGGAGAAAAATATAAACTGGAAATTAGAAATGTACCTGATTCACCAGCCATTGCACCACAAAGATTTGCAGTAGCTCTCGATAACGAAGGAGTAGCTGTATTAAAAGGAGCTAAATCTTTTGCTTCTGATGTAGGTGTTTTATTAGACGAACTTAAATTTAGATTAGATAATCAACTTTCTTAACCAAACTATTTATAAATATGAAACTCGATCAACTACGAAAAATCATACGTGAAGAAGTGAGAGCAGCTGTTAAGGAGGAGTTACAAGAAGTAATGAATGAAGCAGTCAAGTATGCTTCAACTCCTACACAGATGCAAGAAATACCAAAAGCACAACCTAAGAAGTGGTCTGTAGGTAAATCAGCCACGTTAGATGAAATGCTTAATATGACTAAACAGGAAATGACTTCACAGGACGCAGCTCAAATATTAGGCAGTCCTGGAGTACAAAAACCTAATTTTGCTCAATCTATGGCAACTCAAATGACTATGGAAAACCAAGGTCCAATGCCTGGTATAGATATCAGTAAACTAGCTTTTGTCAATAAAGCAAAAGCGGTCTTAGATGGTGCAATGAAAAAAGATAAACAAAGAGTAGGAGCATTATAATGGCATTTGAGGTAAAAAGAATTGACCCTATAGACTTACAACCGAGAAAAGCAGTTGGAGTATCACTTCCTTTCTCAGGTAAAAGTGTATTCAATTCTACTTACCAATCTAAAGACGCAATAAAAACAAATATAATAAACTACTTTTTAACAGCTCGTGGGGAAAGGTATCTCAATCCAACATTTGGAAATGGATTAAGAGCTTTACTTTTCGACCAACTAACTGAAGAAAAAACACTTCAAATAGACAAACAGATAAGAGACGATATAAGTATTTATTTTCCAAAAGTTATACCTACTGAAATATCAACAGTAGGAGTACCTGACAGTAATACTGTTCAGTTTACATTAAAATACCAAATAGCTGATTCTAATATAGATGATGAAGTAATAATTAATTTTGAACAGTAATGGCTGAGCAAAGAGATATAAAGTACGTTAATAAAGAGTTTTCAGACTTAAAACAGTCATTAGTAGAATACGCTAAAAACTACTTTCCTGACAGTTACAACGACTTCTCACCTACATCACCAGGTATGATGTTTATTGAAATGGCAGCATATGTTGGTGATATGCTATCTTTTTACCAAGATACACAAATTCAAGAGACATTTTTACAGTACGCAAAAGAACCAGCCAACCTTTATACCTTAGCCTACATGATGGGGTACACACCCCGTGTAACAAGTGTAGCAGAAGCTACTTTAACCGTTAAACAAAGAGTAGCTGCTGTAGGATTAAACTACACACCTAACTGGGATCAAGCATTAAAGATATCTCAAAATGCAAGTATAAAATCTACTGTAGGTAGTAATCCAAGATTTTTAACAACACAGCCTGTTGACTTTACATTTAGTAGTTCGTACGATCCAACAGATATACAAATACATTCATTAGATGAAGGTAATCCTGCTGAATATGAATTAACCAAACAAACTACTGCAATATCAGCTGAGATAAAAACAACTACGGAAACTTTTACAGTAGCCGAAAAATTTGCAACAGTAGAAGTAGAAGATAGTGATATTATAGGTATATTAGATATCACAGACAGCGACGGTAATGAGTGGACTGAAGTACCTTTTTTAGGTCAAGAGACGGTGTTTAAAAGTGATTCTAATTTAGGTGGTGACAACAATATTGTACCTAATATACTTAAACTACAAAAAGTAACTAGAAGATTTGTAACTAGATTTACTTCAAAAGGAGTTTTACAAATACAATTTGGATCTGGGATTTCAGGACAAGATGATGAAGATATAGTACCTAACCCAACGGTAATTAGAGACAATTCTACTTATACAACTGCTAACGAATTGTTTAAAGCTTACGATCCAACCAACATAGTATTTACAGATACATACGGATTAGCTCCTTCTAACACAACATTAACTATAAGATATCTTACAGGAGGTGGAGTAGGTTCTAATGTTCCTTCAAACACTATAACTACTGTAGAGACAGTAAACACCTCAGCAGTGGACACTACTTACCAAGGGACGTTAACATTCAACAACGAACAACCGGCATCTGGCGGTAAAGATGGAGACACGGTAGAAGAGTTAAGACAAAATTCATTAAGAGCATTTGCTGAACAACAACGTACAGTAACATTACCGGACTATACAGTAAGAGCATTATCTCTACCTTCTAAATACGGTAGCATCGCTAAGGCATTTGCAATCCAAGAAGAAGGTAGCAGACCTGGATTATCTATGACAGAGACTAATCCTTTAGCTATCTCTTTATATGTTTTAGCTTACGACTTTGATGGCAAGTTAACTAACGCTTCTGCTAAGTTAAAAAACAACCTCAAGACTTATATAGCACCATTTATGCCAGTAACAGATGCTGTTGACATAAAGGATGCTTTTGTAGTAAACATTGGAATAAAGTACGATATATTGATAACTCCAAATGCTAATCCTAGGGACGTTTTACTTGCATGTAATATACAATTACAAGATTACTTTAATACAAACAAATGGAGTATTAACCAACCTATTAACTTATCTGATGTATACACACTGTTGGATAAAATAAAAGGGGTACAAACAGTAAAAAATATAATAGTAGAAAATAAAGCTGGAGGAAAGTATTCACAGTTTGAATATGATGTAAAAGGTGCAACAAAAAATAACGTTGTCTATCCTTCATATGATCCGTGTATATTTGAAATTAAATTTCCTAACGAAGATATAGAAGGACGAGTAACAACACTATAAGATGGCAGTATATAGAATTTTTCCTGAAAAAGACACAACCATTTGGAATGAATCATCCATAACTGGTAAATACGGTAATGCAGGTAGAGATGAAATTCTTGAAATAGGAGGATACCCAGACCCTATCGATCCAGCTCAAGGTAGAACTAACCGTTCTTTATTAAAATTTAACACAGGTGATATTATTTCTACACTAAACAGTAAAGTTACCGGTCAATGGTCTGCTAGTTTAGAATTAAAATTAGCCAATGCTGGTGAATTACCTCAATCATACACAGTTGAAGCTTATCCAATAAGTGGTTCTTGGATTAACGGTACCGGTAAGAAAGATGATGCTCCTTATAACACTACAGGTGTAAGTTGGAAATATAGAGATGCACAATCAACGCAGTGGAGTACACTAGGAGGTGATTATACTACTTCTATTACAGGTAGTATCACAAAATATCTAAACGATAGTAACGATTTATCAATAGATGTTACCAACATAGTAACTAATCAAACAGCAAGTTACAATGACGGTATATTAGTAAAATTAGAAGATACTTTTGAAAATAACACCACAGCTTCAATAAATTTAAAATATTTTAGCTCAGATACAAACACTATTTTTCCTCCCTACTTAGAATTTAAATGGGACGACAGTTCGTATGATTCTCCCCTTACTCCACTAGATACTGATATAGCTACCGTTACTATAAAAAATCATAAAGAAAAATACGCAGATTCTGATTCTATTAAATTTAGATTATCTGCCAGACCTAAATACCCTACAAGAACTTTTACCACTAGTTCAATTTACTTAACGGAATATAAACTTCCTCAGCAAAGTTATTGGGGTATAAAAGACGAGTTTAGTGGTGAGATGATAGTAGATTTTAGCGACTATACAAAAATAAGTGCCGATAACATAAGTAGTTACTTTACAGTATATATGAACAGTCTTAAACCTGAAAGGTTTTATAGGTTGTTAGTAAAAACAACTTTATCAGATAGTACAATTGTTATTGATAATAAAAATATTTTTAAGGTAACAAGACATGGCTAATGAGGTTAAAATTACTAAAACAGTTTACGATAGCACTCAGTTTAACACAGTTGTTGACAGAGAGTTTAAAACCTTTGCTCAACCACCTGCTGTAGAAGAGCAAGTAACTGTTCAAGAATTTTTTGCTCTTTATGAAGAGTTATATTACGACATACCTATAAAAGGTGAAGGTGCTTCACATGAGTACTTAGTAAAAAGAAGTAGTGAACTAATTAATTTTGAAAAAGACACTGAGGATATTCAACCATTGTTAGATGAAATATCAACCCTAAGAGCACAAATACTAGAGTATCAACAACAGTTAATAGAAGCAAATACACCTTCAACGTAGTATGAGCCATAAAAAGTACACTGTAAAACAGCTACCGGTAGAAACTTTAACAAGTTACTCTACAATAGACGATAAGGATAAAAAACTTATTGAATCTTTTTCAATAAACAATTCCTTTATTGTAGGTACTCATATCATGCAGTTATCAGTCTATTCAGTTGATAACACCCTTTTAGAATTCCTACCTCAATATAATAGTTTCAGTTTACTACAAAGTGCTACTTCAGCAGGAAAAGACGGTGCATCGAATATTACTATCGACCCTATAAAAGATGCTGAAGATTTAGGATATGCAAATGGAGATGTAAGACTGTACTATAAATTTATAGACGATCTTTACAACAAACAAGCTAAACTTACCCAGTTCTATATAGAAAGTATTTCACCAGATAGAACAGAAATTAGAGCATTATGTTTAAGTCTGACACCAGATGAAATAAGAACCACTACTACTGAAATAGCAAATAAGCTAAACAGTACTTCATACTTTTCAGAGTTTAATGTTACATTTGCTGAAGACGATCTACTAGCCATCAACATAACCACTGAACAAATATCGTCTGGTTTAAGTGTGGTAATAAAGTTATACGAACCGTTACCTGGTAACATAAGTATAAAAGACACTTTCTCAATAAATGAAAAAGTAAGTGATAGTTTACTATTTGACATTTCAACTCAAATTCTGGAAGATGAAATAAAACTTCCTAGATTAAAAGGTCCTAACTTTAATGTAGATGAAGTACAGGAAAACAATAACCCAACTCAGTACTTTGACTACAACGAGTTATTTAGTTACCCTGTAACTAGTTCATACTACCAACTTAGGTCACTGTTTAGTGAAAAAAGCGTAGATGTATCTATAGACCATAAAGATTATTCAAACTTTATACACTTTAGTTCGGCTGAGGAAAGGTTAAGAAACTTCAAATATAAAGTTGATTTAATTGATAGCTACAATGGCAGTATAGAGTCGATTAAAAACACAGGTTACACCAAATTAGGGGTATCCGGTAGTATAGGTTATTATGAAGGACTTATTGACGGCATAGTGCGTAATTTTGACCACTACGACAGGTACTTATACTATGAGAGTGGTTCCTACGCATGGCCTAAGAGTAACTCAATAAAACCGTATATAAATCAATCTTCTTCGACCAACGAAGCTATATCTTGGTATAACGACCAAATTGTTATTGCTCAAAATTTTGATGAGAATAACTTTGACATATTAAGTAATACAATTCCTTCTTTTATTAGGGACGATCAAAACAATGAACCATATGTGATGTTTATACATATGATTGCTCAGCATTTTGATAATTTATGGATTTACTTTAAAGCAGTCTCAGATAAGTACGATGGTGATAATAGACTTAATTTTGGTATATCAAAAGACTTAGTAAGAGATGCTGTTGAATCATTAGGTTTTAAACTTTATAATAGTAATCAAAATTTAGGTGACTTAATGTCACTTTTTACAGGTGAAAGCTACCAAACAGGTAGTGAGGTAGTAAATGAGATAGTATTAGCAACTTCCGGTTCCGGTAGTGACTACTTACAACCTCTTGCAAAAGACGATTACCTTAAAGAAGTATATAAGAGAATTTACCACAACTTACCGTTAATAACAAAAGCAAAAGGTACTGAAAGAGGTATTAGAGCTCTTGTAAATTCATTTGGTATACCTTCTAAAATTTTACCTTTAAAAATTTACGGTGGTACAAACAAAACACAACAAGAGTATTTAGGAGATAGTTTTGTCACTTCTTCAATAAGTAAGGTACGTTTAAATAATACAGGTAGTTTAATAACAGGTAGCACACTCTCACAATACACCTCTATACGTAAAAAGAAGAAAAACTTTTCTGACGACTTAAGATCAGTAGAATTAGGGTTTGATATTGCTGAACAAGCTAAACGTTACTACGAAAGACTTATAACAGGTAGTTTTAACATTGATGATTACATTGGAGACCCAGATGAGATTAATCAGGATCATTACTACAAGTTAAAAAAGACAAGAGAAACTTTACTTAATACTTCTGATTCACTTGAGTGGGAAGATTTAGCACTTCATTGGGAAGATGCTGACTGGCAATGGCAAGAAGGTAATAACTTTAGAACACCATTTGCTTTTATTAGGTTAATAAGATTTTTCGATAACAGTATTTTCAGAATAATTAAAAACTTAATTCCTGCAAGAGCAAATGTAAACGTAGGGGTAGTTATTAAACCTGATGTACTAAGTAGAAGTAAAGGTCCAAATGTATCTGTAAGTTGGGAAAATAAAATTTATACGGGTAGTATACCGGTTGCTGAAATAACATCTTCAAATGCAGGAGCTTTTGGAAACTACAAACCCCATGAGTACTCTACAAACTACAGTGCTTCTGTTGTCTCCCCTATAGGAGTTATACCACTTAATGTTACTGATGAAAAACCAAGACTTACAGGTGAGTTTTCTGGTAGTCATATAACTATAACCACAGGAGAGTTAAATCCGTTAAATATTTATAAACAGATTAATCAACCGTTTATTGATTTTGACTTAACTGTATTTAATAAATCATTACCAGTACCACCATCGTGTAATATTACATTAGGTGTAACGTATTTAGGAGAATTTTATACAGTTTATGGAGAACCAGATGGAGGATTTGTTCAAGTTACATACCCATCATCACAAACAGCTACAAGTGGAAGTTTAACATATACCAACAACCACGACGTATACTCGTTCTTTACAGTTGAAGCTACACCAGTATACCCACAGACATTTGTAGGATGGTATACACAAGCAAACGGTTCAGGTAGTTTAGTATCGACAGAAAATACATTAAACGTAACGTTTGCGTTACAACAAGCTTACGGTGATACATATTATGCTAACTTTACAGGAGGATACATATATTAATAAAAAATGACAGAACTAGAATTTATTAACGCTGATCCTAGAGGGTATGGAGGAGCCACCAACGCTAATCTTTTAATTAGTAGTAGTGTATCCGGTTCTAACAACACACCTGAATTACCGTATGACATAGTTGGTATTACACTTCCTTTTGAGGATGAAAATGGCACAGTTTTACAAAATGCTTTAAAGGAAACAAAAGAGTTAAGATTCCAATTTACTGAAGGAGTTATAAAAATACCTATTATAGAAAGACAAAAAAGAGACGGTTACTTTTACTTAAGACTTTTACCAACTAGCGTAAACACACTACCTCCAATAGATAGAACAGTCGGCATAGGGACCCCTGCAGTCCAAGATATATACTTGTTTCAAGACTCAAGTTTCATTTTTGTTCCTTTTATACAGGGTGGTTTTCAAAATAGTGAGTTTAATCCAATTATTAATAATGCAAACAATAATAAATTAAACGCTGTAGCACAAGTAGTTGATAGATCTGCTGATGCCGCAACTCCTACTAATCTTGATGCACTAATAGGAGGGGTAGCACAAAAAGCTCAAATACAAAACTGTACTTACACTAAAGCTGGGTTGAAAAATGGTAGGTACGACGGTAGTAAACTTACAAGCGGTAGTATTGTGGGAGATGATCCTGCGTTAACTTTTAGAGAATTTGAAGCATCACTACATCCAGATGATTCAGATGATAGCACTATCAAAAATATTCAGTTATCGGACAGAACACTAACTACGGTTTACTTTCCACCTAAAGTAGTTGGTACGTACCCCAATATAAAAGAACAAACATTCCCTGCAGTAGGTAGTTATTTGTATGAAGTTCAAAGAGGAAGGTTTATAAGAGTAGCTGGTAAAAAAGTATATTCAACAGATAAAAATAATGTATTTTTAACCGACGAAGTGGGACAAGTCTCAGCTGTAACATAAAATAATAATTAATAGATATTTATAATAAACATTTAAACTAAAATGGGATACTTAGATAATTCGGTCGTAACAGTAGATGCGATCTTAACCAAAAAAGGTAGAGAGCTGTTAGCTAGAGGGGACGGTTCTTTTAAAATTACTCAATTTGCATTATCAGATGATGAGATTGATTACACCTTATACAATCCAACACATCCCTCAGGTTCTGCACTCTACGGTGAGGCAATTGAAGGCTTACCTCTTCTAGAAGCATTTTCAGACGAAAATCAAATTATGAAGTATAAGTTGACTACTTTACCTAGAGGTACGTCAAAACTACCTGTACTAGATTTAGGTTTTTCTTCCATAACACTTAAACAAGGTGCTTCAGTAGCCATTACCCCTCAAACACTTAACTACTTAGGAGCAACATCTATTTTTGAAGCAGAAGGATACACAGCAACAATAGCTGATGTGAGAACATTAAATTCATTTAACGGTGTAGGTGTTAACACAGATGAAGCAGAAGCTTTAAATTCTACAACCACTCTAGGTACCAATGTTTCCAAAACAGTAATTGGTACTTCAATTAACTTAACTGCAACAGCCGTAAATACTTTGTTTGGGAGTAGAAACACACTACAAACAACAATTACAATAATAGGTAGAGGATCAGGAGCTAGATTGACCATACCAGTAACAATTACTAAAACTAACTAATTATGTCATACAAAAGATTTGATACAGAAGACGTTGTAGTAAGTGCTGAGTCAATCACCTCACCAGTTTGGTCTGGAGATCAAGTAACTCTAAATAACTTTTTCACGTCGTCAACACAAGTAGGTGGTACTTCTGCCGATTACTATTATAACTTATATCAAACAGGTTCTGAATTAGATGGTGCAAGGATACAATTTGCCATTGCATATGCAGACAAAGACGGAAAAGGTACGTTAGATTATAATACCAATGTATCTGGAAAGTCACCATCTTCAACTGTTTACGGACAGTATAGAAACCTAATACAAGGAGATGAAGATGCACAGTTTACGTTTGGTGATGTGACATCTGATTACTTTTACGTCATATCAATTGATAGAGCAAGATATAAAGAAAAATTACTTCCTGGTACACTGGAACTTAAGTTAGCTAAATCAGGTAGTACTAAGTATTTAGAATTAATCGATGATAGTAAGTATTCAACTACTACACGTTTTACAGATGCCGGTAGAGTTTATGAACTTATTTCCGGTTCAATAAACGATGGAAAAAACGACTCTCAAAACGTAAATGGATATTCAAATGCTTCAGGTTCATATGGTAAACTTTTACCCGATGTAGGTGTAATACTACTTAACGGTAGTGCACTAGATGCTCCTTCAGGTTCAGGTGGTATTGAAATTAACACAAATAGAAATGCCAATACCGTAGGATTTAACACACGTAGATTCTATAACGCAATAGATTCTGGTAGTCATTTTAGAATACAAGCAGAAGAAACGATTTCATCTAATTTTGTATTTGTTAGAGCTCGTAATAGTGAATTTAACTATTCAACTAACCCTTCTCTAACTTCAGGTTCAGGAGAGATTCGTCACAATGTAATGATTGACACTCCACAATCGTTTATTACTACCGTTGGTTTGTATAACGACAATAACGATTTACTTGCTGTAGCTAAACTTTCTAAACCTCTTATTAAAGACTTTACAAAAGAAGCTCTAATCAGAATCAAGCTTGACTATTAATGAATGAGCGCTTACAAAAAACTAAACCGTCAAGACGTATTTATATCGGACTATACCGCTAAAAAGCAGTGGACTGCTAATAGTAGGACGTTAGATGAATACGATATTGACTTTATTAGAGCGTTTTCAAGTTCTTTTTGGAGAGATTATCCAAATGATATATACGACGGTAGATCGGCTCAACTTGTTTGGAATAGTATTAACCAACTTTACTACGGAGATACTTACGGTGAAAGTCAATTCTCGGGATCAAGAGAACTTTTTCTTCAAACATCATTAAATGAAAGCGGTTCAAGAGTATTAAGAGAACAAGCAACTGTACTATCGATACCTAGAAAAAAAATAGGTGTGGGTATATCCCCTGAAACTTTTATATTATTCCCTGAAC
>Ga0222719_10004175_pt1 | contig 12702 bp, 10 predicted proteins | sample C33_34DmetaG_FD_165039 | JGI IMG/M metagenome (GOLD analysis project Ga0222719, IMG submission 165039) | Estuarine water microbial communities from San Francisco Bay, California, United States - C33_34D | ecosystem: Environmental > Aquatic > Marine > Unclassified | place: USA: California...
TTATCCCTGTAAGTATTGGTCCCATTATGTCATATTCGTGTCATCAAAAAGAAGACCAACCCTCAGATTGACACATCTTTATCTCATTAATAAAAACGAAATACGTGAGATTAGGGAGTAGCTAGTCGTCAAGACGAGCCCATCGTCAAGAGTTATTCAGAGAATACAGAACAAAGAACGATCATGGGCAGTGCATGGCCAACGCGGATTCTCTCCGTCATCAAGACGGTTAGTCTGATTCTTTTTCTCACAACAACACCCGTGGCATCGTACAACACTGGTGTGCCGTCCCAAACGAAAATCGTCGAGCCGTCAACCCAACTCACCCGACGCAACATTCTTTCCGGTGGCACTGCCTTTGCGGCTGCGACTTTGTGGGGAACAGCTTTGGTTGCGCCAGCCCAAGCCTTTAGTGGGAGTGGATCGGCAGCGTACTCGGGTCGAGATCCGGCCAGTAAATCGGCCTTGCAGAAATCCTATAAAGATCGGGTCGTCGCCGACGTAACAGACTTCCGACGTCTTGGGAAAGTTATTACGTCTTCATCAAATATTGATACCAAATCTGATGTTTGGGTGGCCTTTTTTATTCCCTTTGCTCGCGTCAAGGCCGATGCGGTTGGACGAACCTACGCGGCATTGATCGATTTGATAGGTACCAAAGAGGAAGGAGGAGGATGTGGACGATTGTTGGCGGCAAGTTTTTCCAAACCTAACAAACCACCTGACAATCTGCCATCGGTCAAAGCTTTCAAACCGCTTGAAAGCGGTAGTCTCTTTTACGCTATTAAAGCGGCTGCTGAACAAGGAGACGTCGCGAAAACGAAGGAAGCCTATGACAAGGCCGCAGTCGCACTCTCGGCTTTCTTGAAGGAAGTAGAATTGCCACCCGATTTATCGGACCCAATCTACAACTAGAAAAAGGCTTGGGGTTAGATCTGTCTTCGTAAGAGTACACCAATCATAGCCTAGCTAAATAACAAATCGAGTAAGGCCTCTTTCACACTGCAATATCACTGGTTGATAATAATTGTTCTTGAGGAACATTATAGTTCCACACATTAGCGTCTGACGCGTAGCAAAATCACCATTTATGACGCCGCATTCATCCCTGGATCTGTGTACAGCTGTGTCGAAGCCCTTAACGATCCATGGGTCGCACCATTATCCATCGTATCTTGTGGCGGAAGAGTATTGGGCTGACCAGTCATTGCCAAAACCCGCTTCCAAAATGTACTGTACGGATTCATGTGTCTTGGACTACTCTCCACCAGCTGGGGAATAGGGATGTAGACCACCTTGTTATTGACAAGACCCACACTGAAACCTGTAAACCCACTCATCGCTCCATGAACGGCATTCTCTGCCAGTTCACTGCAATACAAACTGTCCGAGGCATTGGCAGGGACAGAACGGACCAAGTACGATGGATCAATGAATTTCATTCGAGCCTGATCCCCTTGACTAGTAAAGTATTCCAAGATGCGGTCTCGGATCCATTCGGCAATCGCCGGGAGTTTCTTGTTGCCACTTCCTGCTTCTTTTTCGGCTGTTTCACCCAACAACTCTTCGCCAGCGCCTTCGGCCACCACCACAACGGCATATTTCTTTTTCCTCACACGTGCATGGATAAAGGGTAAAAGTCCGTTAGGTCCATCCAAGACTATGGGCACTTCTGGAACCAAGACGGCGTCCACGACACCGGATCCCAGTGCTGCATAAGCCGCCAAAAACCCTGCCGATCGGCCCATTAACTTGATGACTGCAATACCATTGGGTAGCGTACACTTGGCTTCGACAAAACCGGTCCGGATCGCTTCCTGTGCGGCCTCCACTGCCGACTGAAAACCAAAGGTGCGATCGGTAAAGGCAATGTCATTGTCAATGGTTTTGGGGATACCGGCGACCGCCACGTTAAGTTTCCGCGCCATACAGGCTTCGTGAACCTTGTAGGCGGCACGATGAGTACCGTCTCCTCCAATAATATAAAGCTGACAAATATTCTTACTCTGAAGGAACTCCACCGTCTTGTCAATGTCCAATCCGCCTCGACTGGTGGATAAGAATGATCCTCCTTGATGGTGAATGTCGTGAACTAGCTCGTTCGTCAATAGAACTGGTTCAAAATCAGGATTGTTCAAGTGAAAGCCATTCCAGCCTCCCGTCACACCCCATACTTGCTGAACACTGTAGAGATTGTACAAGGTATGCACCAGCGTCCGAATGACATTGTTCATTCCCGGACACAAGCCACCACAAGTGACAATGGCAGCATTGACGGTCGTTCGTTGAAAATGCAAACATCGACGAGGACCGGCCGCATAAAAGGCTCGTGAGACGGGATCCATTCCCGGTTTGCGTACGGTATCGACCAAGACCAAATGTTCACAGTCATCATTTCCACTGGGAGTTCCGATCAATTCGTGAGATTCAAAATTTGGCAAACTGCCGTCTTTGTGGTCAGCGCAACTGGTGGTAGACGACTTGTCGTCATTCTTCAAGGCGCTCAGTCTCTCTACTTTGGAGATGAGAACCTTGTTGATTTGACTGTATGCCAATGTGGTCGTAGTAGTTATTGTTTCGCCACCAAGCTCGTTCGAAGATACTTTCTCCGTCGTGTTTGTCTTCGAAACAACCGTCATTTTCTTGGTAATTTCTCTAAAAGTAGTCGGAGTGGAGTATCTATGGATACCTCAAAGGAAGGAGACTGGTAGAGTTGTTTTTCTTATTCCACAAACAGAAAGACTTGGTCTATGAATAGTGTTTACAGCGTAAAGGACTCGACAAAAGGAACCTCGACGACGAATAACACAGGAAATGGAGTTACGTTGATTCTTCGGGGGTGGAATCTTCTTTTCGTTTCGCGAGTCTTCACTCCCTGCAGATCAGTCATTTTTGACGTCGCTACCGTGACTAAAGGTATCGTGACTCCCCTCATCAGCATATTTATCATCATCCTCATCGCCGTTTAATTTCCGACGACAAAGCACTCTCTATTACGATGCAACAACAGCAACACCTTCATAAAGACAACCACAGCACTATGAGCAGTGTTACCAGTTGTAGTTCTTCACAACAACCGATCCTTCCCTCCATGATTGTCTTTGACTTGGACGATTGTCTGTGGACGCCTGAAATGCACGAATTGTACAGCAAACCGACTAGAAAAGTGTATGGAGTATTGAATCCTTGGGAACAAGATCAGTCGCGACACATTCAAGGCGTCGTTGGCTTGTCCAACAACCTTGGAGAAACGGTAACACTGTATGACGGAGCAAGACGAGCTCTCTTTGAGTTGGTCACCAATCCCAAGTATCAACAAGTCAAATTGGCCGTGGCATCGACCTCGTTGGAACCGTCGTTTTCGCATGCCTGTTTGGAAGGCATTGACGTGACGACGACCAAGACGATTCGAGATATTATACACTATCATCAAATTGGTCGCAACGGCAAATTGTCGTCTCGGAAAACAACCCATTTTCGAGAATTACATCGTGAGAGCGGTATTGCCTACGATGAAATGCTATTTTTCGATGGTATGTACACAAGACACAGAGTATGAATGCGTGTGCGTCTTTGCCGGGCTTTGCTCTTGCTCAATAACACTTTGTTGTTTTGATTGCTATCATAACTCTAGATTGTAACTGGGGAGATCATTGCGAAGACGTTTCCACCGAATATGGAGTTGTGAGCATGCGTACTCCAAACGGGTTACAGTATTCTGAATTTATAGCCGCGCTCGACAAATATCGCAATCTGGAATTGGAGAGTCGAGAAATCGTGTCCAAAATGGTGCGATGATTACCGATGCTTCACATATGGCCCAACTTGACACGACGAGCTTGATGTTGTCCACCAGCGTATTCGCTTGCAATACATTCGCCATAGGATTGGCAGTCAACACGACTTCAAACCGACCCAGGCGGAATTCGGAAATCAAAAGGCCCATGGTGCCGTATTCGACACTTTTACCCAAGTCCAATCTTGCGGAAGATCTTCCTCGGAATAAACACGCAAAAAGATGACAGTTGCTTTATAAATCGCTGTGTACAAATCAAAACAAACCGTTGCTCCTCTTGAGTCCCTTCTGCTTCCACTGCGGAAGTGCCATGAAGGCGTCTTTCGTCTTTAGAAAGTCGAGCAAAAGCAGTAAAGTCTGTCAGTAAAAGTCACATGGAAGCTCAACCTCTACCATATAGAGACCAGGAGCAATTCTTTCACTAACGTATAACTCACCATATTGAAAACTTCTTGACAATCTTCTGGCGACATATACTTCTCCCGATGGGCGTAGTCTAAACCTGGTACAGACATCGATCGTAGCTGTTCTAACGTGTAATATTCGCCACCGCCGCCTTTAGCATTTTCGGTGGAATCCTCCACCTTGGCTGCCTTGGCCTTTTCTTCCTCCGCTTTAGCGGCTTTGGCCCGGTTTTCCTCCGCCTTGACTGCTTTGGCCTGGTCTTCCTTCTCCTTGGCGTCCACGTTGTCTGATGCCGTTTGCTTCATTGCCTTTTCTTTGGCGAGCTTTTCGGCCTTTTTTGCTTCCACCATTTTTTCGGTCTGTGATACCTCTTGCTTTAGCCTGTCAATCTCATCTTGCTTCTTCTGTTTTTCCTTCGTACCCTTCTGTTTAGCGAGCTTTTCTGCTTTCTTTGCTTCCAGCTGTTTCTCAGTATTCAATACTTCCTGTTTCAGTTTGTCAATCTCTTCTTGCTTCTTTTTCTTCTCCATAGCTTCCTTTTCCTTTCGTTCCGATTCGAGCTTAGCTTCCAATTCAAGCTTCTGGATCTGTTCGCGCTCTTTCTCCGCGGCATCTGCTTTCCGCTTTGCCTCTTTCTTCTTTCTTTCCTTGGCAGCCCGCTCTTTTGAAGCCCTTTCGAGAGCTTCGATTTCAAGCGCCAGCTTTTCCTCTTCGGCTTTTTGCTCAGCCTGTTGCTTCGCCTTCCTTTCGTCCAATATTCGCTGACGCTCGGCAGCCTCCTCCTTGAGTCTTTCAAGCTCAGCCTGTCTTTCTGCTTCGGCCGCTGCTTCTTTGGCTTTCCTCCGCTCCTCCTCCTGACGAAGTAATTCTGCTTTCTTCTCCTCCTCCTGCTTGCGAAGTAATTCCGCTTTCTCTCGTTCGGCTTTCTTTTTCGCTTCTTCCTCCTGCTTTTTCTTTCGCCGTTCTTCCATCACCTGTCGTTCAAAAGCCTCCAATTCCTCCAATTCTTTACGAAAGGCTTCTTCTCTGGCCTCTTTCTCCTTACGATGGATCTCCGCCTGCCGTTCTTTCTCGGCAGCAATTTCTAAAAGGATTCCAATTGGATGGGGATTATCATATGAGATCGAGCCGATTCAGGCAACATCCGAGATAACAAGCCATTTACATAGGCACTTGCTTCTTCCTTTCCGCCAATATTACGCACAGACGATAACCGAATCAACACGTACCTTTTAGTCGTTGTATTTCCGCTTCTTGTTCAAGCCTTCGTTTCTCTTCCTCCTTCGCCTTCTTCTCCATTTCCTGTTGCCTTTGCAATTCCAAAGCTGCAAGTCTTTCCTTCTCCGCTTTCTCCGCTGCCTTTGCTCGACGCTTCTCCTCCTTCCGTCTGGCTCGTTCCTCCTTTTCAGCACGAGCTTTCTCAATCTCACGCATTTCTGCATCGAGTTGGGCCATTTTTGCCTCTTCCTCGGCAATTTTCTTGAGTCGTCTTTCCTCCGCTTCCTGGAGCTTTTTCTCCGCTTCGGCCTTAAGCCGCTCCAATTCCAACTGTTTGAGTCTCTTTTCTTCTTCTTCTTTGGCCTTTGCTTCCGCGGCCCGCTTAGCCTCTAATTCCTCCTTCTTTTTACGCTCCGCCTCCTCCTCTTCCGCCTTTTTCTTCGCTTCCGCCGCTTTCCTTGCCTCCTCTTCTTTTTGTTTCTGCGAGGCATGGTGGGAGAAAACGGGCGAAATGTAAGACACGTAAAAATGTCAAAAACTATTTTTCGAAAAGTGTGTGTCCATCATTTGAGTATATACCGACACTCACGTACCTTCTCTCTCTCTCGAGCAGCTTCCCTTTGAAAGGCTTCGATCCTCTCAAGTTCTTTCCTCGCTTCCTCTTCGGCTGCTTCTCGTTCCAGACGTTTCTTTTCCGCCAATTTCGCCTTTTTCTCCGCCTCATCCTTGAGGCGCTGTATCTCGGCGTCCTTTCTTTGGCGCTCGATTTCCTCCAACCGAGCCTCGGCTTCCTTCCTTTGTCGTTCCCTTTCCTCTGCTTCTTCCTTCTCGATCCTGGCCTTCTCGGCAGCTTCTCGTTCCCGCTCTGCTGCGAGTCTTTCTTTCTCGGCTTTGAGCCGTTCCTGTCGTAGCCGTTCCTCTTCCTCTTGTTTTAACTTCTCCATTTTCTTACGCAATTTTTTCATTCGCTTTTCGTCTGCCTCTCTGGCTAGCCGTTCTTCCCTCTCCCGTTCCTTTTTCGCGGCGGCCTCTAAAATTAGCTTCATCTCAGCTTTGGCTTTTTCCTCCTCGCTTGGACCTTTGAGCATTATTGCATCTAATTCTCTCTGTCGTTGCTCTTCCTCCTCCCGTGCTCTCCTTTCCTCCTCCAACCGGGCCCGCTCAGCCGCCTCAGCCGCTTCTCGTTCCGCGGCCTCTCTTTCCTCTTTAGCCCGCTCCTCTGCGACTTGGCGCTCGATCTCTTCTCGTTGCTTTTCAAGCTTCTTCCTCTCTTTCCGTAATCGTTTTTCGTCCTCTAATTGCTTCGCGCGCTCCTGCCTTTCGGCCTCTTTCTTGGCCGCTGCTTCCCTGATAGCAGCGAATTCATCTTTAGGATCGTTCGACTTACCTGATATAATCGCAAGCAATTCCTCCTCTCTCTTTTCTTCCTCATCGCGTTGTTGGCCTTCCGTATCCAGGTTGGTCTGTTGTTGCTCGTTGTTGGGTCCTTCCTTCTCCGATTCTTCATTATCATCCCGATGATTGTTGCTTTCTTTCGAAGCATCCGCTTCTTTAGACTCTTCCTCTTCCTCGGATTCCTCTTCGGACGAGGATTCGGACTCGTACTCGGACGATGATTCGTATTCAGACGATGACTCAGACTCGTATTCAGATGAATATTCTTCTTCCCTTTCAACATCATCCTTTTCCGACTCGGATGATTCATTGTCAATAACGTCTGCGGATTTCTTTTTGTCCTTCTTCTTTTTCTTCTCTTTCTTTGTCTTCTTTTCCTTCTTTTTCTTATCCTTCTTTGATTTCTTTCCCTTTTTGTTCTTCTTGTCCTATTGAAAGGATCGGATGATGCGCAAGCACGAACAATTCGCACGCGATGGCAGTCAGCATGGGTCGAATTGAGCAAAGGACCTTTTCTATACGAATGAGATTGCAAACGCACCTTTTTGCTTTTCTTCTCCTTTTTACTACTTGACTTTTCCTTTTTCGCGTCCTTCTTTTTCTTTTTCTCCTTTCGTTTGGAGAAAGCTAGCGAGTGAGCAATATTGCAACTTAGACGACTGTCACTAGCACAGTTCTTAAATCGATCGTACCTTTTTCGAGTGTTTCTTCTTATCCTTCTTGACGTCGTCCTTGTGTTCCTCGTCGTTGTCACTCGTCTCTTCTGTGACTGTTACCTTCTCGACGTCGACGTCGTCGTCGCTCGATGATGACCCCATTGTCGGTGCTATCGTATCTGTTGGTCGCGTAGCAGTATTCAATGAATGCCGTGTTCACCAGAGCTTCGATAAGTTAAAGTGTGCTTCACGACGAAAGCTTAGTGGTAGGATCTTTGAGGCGTGGCTTTGATGCAACTCTTCCTGTTGGACTTCATCTGTTGGTAAAAACCGAAACTGTCACGATGGGCATCTCGTTAGAAGGGGTTTCGATCGACAGGGGATCGGGTTACATTTAGTCATTTTTATGACGTAAAGCACGTGAATCAAAGTTATCGTGACTTCGCCGCCACGTCGGGATTCTGCTTCGTCAACGAACTGTGATACAAGCTGCACCAGTCACATAACCACTGAATCAAACTGGGATACTCTAGTAAAAACGATTTCCATCCAGGATTGCTTTAACTCTATCATTAGAAGTACTACTCATGACTCAACACGTCGTTCTCTCTGACGCGAAATGCAGTTCCACGTATTGTGTGCCTTGAGGAGTACAATTGAGTACCACTTGCGAAAGGAATTAACCCGAACTGGGACACTCATCACTCATCCCAGTCAAACTTCCGATCGAAACTTTGGGCAACCGACAATTTGTTCTCACAATTTCAAAAAGCTTCAAGCCGACAAACAATCATCCGCAACAATCAAACTCTGCCGACCAAACGCTTACTTCAAAATCTACCGATTGCCAAGATGATTTCGAACATGTTCAAACTTGCCATGATCGCCGCGACTTCGGGCGTCCTCGCTTCCGCCAACCAAGATGCTTCCGACCGTCTCCTACAGGGAGACTTCGACTGGGATGTCATGCCTGAAGATGGATACCCCATCATTGGATTTGATGACACCACTGAGACCAGTGAAGTTGTCTTCAAGTACAACTACACTGGAACTCTTTCTGCATCCAAGACTTTGACCTACAATCTCTACCAGCTTGACTGCACCACCCCAGCTGACAGTGCTCTTGCTTCTACCAACACCATTGTGGCTGATGAACTCACTGTTGACATTGATATCATCCAAGAGACCATCACCAACTCTGTTCACTACAATGAGATTGACAACACTGCTGCTGAGATTAACTTCTGCATGCGTGTTGACTACAACTTTGTTGGACCAGATGGTACAGAGAGCATCAACTTCCATGAGACCAATGTTACCATTGGTGTTGACTTGCTTGCCAACTTTACTCTTGACAGCATTGTCACTGACCGTACTGCTGCTGATGCTGCTGATGCTGAAGCCACTTTGGACTACCCAGTTGAGGCTTACATCTGCCAGGATGACAACAGTGAAGTCCTTACTCCTGCTGCTTTGACTCAAGGAAGTGTTCTTCAGTTCTGTGTCAAGATTGATGACACTGTCACCACTGAGAACATCCTTGTTGAAGATATTTTGACCTTTGTCTTGTCTCAGCCAGGTGGTTCTGCTCCTGACAGTGTTCCCATCACCAACACTCAGCCTGATGCTTTGACTGACAAGGCCTGCCGGGAGAATGGTATCTGTAACATCCGTACTCAGTTGGCATCCAAGTTCTTTACTGAGGCAAACCCCCAGCCTCTCCGTGTTGATGGAGTTGCCATTCTTGCTTTTGGCAAGGCCTCTTCTATGCCCAGCTCTGCCCCCACCTCTGCCCCTACTCCTGCCCCTGGTGCTCGTCGTCTTCGTGTTCCTATCAGTGGAACCCTCAGTGCGGACCAAGTCCGCAACTTGCTTGAGCAGCAGCAAAAGGCCAGTGAGAATGTCATTGAGTTGCCCGCTCGTGAGCTCCAGGACGCTGGTGCCCAGTCCCCCTTCGACCTTGAGGTTCCTCTTGAGTCTGACGCTCCATCCGCCGATGTTCAAGCGACTGCCGAGTCCGAGAGCGGAGTCTCTGCGGCCGTCATCGGAGGCGTTGTTGTTGCCGTTCTTCTTCTTGCCTCTGGACTTGTCTGGTATTGCTGCTTCTACAAGAAGAAGAACCAGAAGACTGTCGAACAACAGAGCAATGTCATTGTTTCGCACCACAACGACCCACGTGTGGCGCAGTTCTCGCAAACCGCCCCACAACAACGAAGCCAGTCCCAGGTCCACACTGCCATTGTCAACTAAACGTTCGTCGCCAAATACATCACTCTCGGGTCTACTAGAAATGTAAAGTTTATACAAAGGAAATAGAATATTCAAGTTAAATCAAATCACTTTCTCTACTCTTTAACTCGGATACCGATAAAGCTAACGAATTGATTGTCGAAATCAGCATTTTAACGGGTAGCTGTCATTTCGAGCTCTGCTTTAACAATAGCGGGTATTGAAGTGGTGGTCTTGGCCACGTACATGGTTCGCACTTCGGTTTGTTCGTTAACGTCCGGGGCAGAAGGATCCCTTGGTCGTTCGGTGAGTTGGCGCGGGGGCGAATACGTCGATGACCTTTCATTCTCAAGATGCTGGTCTGAGACGACCCGTGCCGCTAGCTTTCCCGACAAAATCGCCCCTTCCATAGAAGCCAAATACTTTTGCTTGGAAAAATCTCCGGCACAGAAAAAGTTGGGAATAGGGGAGGTTTGCAGCGGACGCGCTTCTTCGGTACCAGGAAGTGTTTCGTACACCGAAGTTGGTGTTCTGACACACGTGAACTTTACAACTTTCGCCAAGCTACCGTCGGCTTTGATTTCCTGAGGGAATAGAGTCTCGAGCTCCTTTAAGGTCACTTGAAGGATCTCGTCGTCTTAGGAATGGGGTTGAAGAAGAGCGCAAGTACAAGAGTTGTGAGAGAGGAAGAGAAAGAGAGGGAACCTTAATCCGCGACATCTACATACCTGACTTGGTCATGTAATTTGCTGCTGGTGCGAAGACCAATTCGAGCATGGATTTGTCTTTGCTGGAGTAATCCGCACAGGCTTCGGACATATCCGCATAAACAGATAATAGAGGTGAACGACTGAAGATGAGGTTGTCAACGGTCGACAATTTTCGATCAAACCAAATGTGCAGATTCATCACGGGTACCCCCCGTAGTTTTTTCATTCGTTGAAAGTAGTCCAAAGGTCTCCATGCGTCGGGTGTTAATTTACGTAGGGCGTCGACGGGCATTGCATTCACGTAATAATCTCCTGATACAACTTCGCCGCCTTTTAGCAACAGGCCGGCGACACTGTTCTTCCCATCGTTGTTGACCAATATTTTCTTGACGGGAGCATCGGTTCGAATTTGACCTCCCCGAGCTTCAATGTACTCTTTTAGTGGCTCACAAAGTCGTTCGGTTGGAGATCCATCCAAAAAGGCGATACGTGATCCACTGGTTTCCTGTAAGAATCGATTTAAGGCAATGAGGACACATTGCATGGACAATTCTTCTGGACCGATAAAACCCAAAGCCTTGGACATTGCCAGAAAGACTTCGTCCGTTACACGATCTGGGATCCCTCTTTCGTCCATCCATTGCTTGACCGTAACGCCTTCCTGTGACTCGACGTAGGACTGTCCCAGAATATAGGCCGGAATCAATCCAATTCCCAAACGAATCTTTTCGGGCCAGGTCAACATATCGCTGCAGGTTAGAATTGCCCACGCCGCATTCAATGGGGCTGGAAGTGCCGAAGGAAAGTCAAACACAGCAAATTCTCTGGTAGGCCGACCCGGTTTGGCAAATAACATTTGATGGCGTTTCCATTGCAACCGATCTTCAATTCCCAGGTCGCTGAAAAGTTGGAGCGCATTTGGATAGGCTCCAAAAAAGACGTGCAATCCCGTCTCGGACACGTCTCCGTCCTCGTCGCGCCAGGCAGCAACTTTGCCTCCCAACAAGTCCCGGGCTTCCAAGACTATGGGCTGATGACCCGCGTCGACCAAATGTTTGGCCGTGGAAAGACCCGCCAATCCACCGCCCATGACCAAAACCTTGGCCGATTGCTTTGGTCGGGGCAGACTCTTTAAATATTCAACAGCTTGGGCTGCTTCAATAAACGATCCAACGTTGGAAACATCCGGGGCAGGAACGATTGTATCACGAAGAATGACTGTCGAAGTTTTGTGCCGTGCAGTCGTAAAAGTGGATGGGACAAAGGCAGTCACTGCCGAGCAAAGATAAGTGGACACAAGTATCGACGCCACAAGCAGTGTTGGTTGGCCGTGAAAGGACTTCATGACTCTGTGAAAGGTCTTCTACGATCAATCTCTCCTGATTTCTTGGATCCTTGTTGTTTGGTCTTGACCGTGTGACGAAATGCCCGCGACGAGTTGTCTCTCATCCATCATGTTTCATGGTCAATTTTCTTCGTCAGCAGAGGTACTCGGACGATAGATGAGATGTTGATGACGTCACGTCTCTTCATTGACCGCTTAGGGATGGAGACACTTTTGATGGCCCCGAAATCCACCTCAGCATTCGTCACCATGGACGAATGGCTCTTGGGGTACGTACGACGAGGACAAGAGCGAAAGCAGTTGCGTATAGGAAGACGAAATAGCACCACATCCCTTTCCTCTTTCTGTTCACATCCTCTACGTCTTTTCAGACCAACTTCACTGCAGGTCTTAGAGGGAACAACACAAGAGACGCCGTAATGATCAGCCATCTCCCTTCTGGTCGGCAACTTTTACGACGACGAGGTCGACGACAATCGTGGACGACCAACCTGCTGATGGTGGCCATCATCTTGGTCGTCGAAACTCAAGTTTATCGGGCAGTTGATGCCTTTTCCTCGTCGTCTGCCACGATCACAGTAGCAAGACAAAGACAACTATATGCTTCTTGGCGGCCGACCTTTGTCGTCATGCGATCCAAAAAGTCACACGATGACAAAGACAAACCAGAAACCCGCACGGTCGAATTTGAACTCTTGTCTTCGATTCACAATGTGACTGCCGAATGTTGGAATTCTTGTCTGGTCAATGAAACAACCACATCTAAGGGTCGCCGGACATTTTCGTCTCCGTTTTTACAACATTCGTGGTTGGCCGCCTTGGAAGATTCACAGTGTGCCTGTGGAGAAACGGGATGGTTCCCGGCTCATGTGTGTATTCGATTGGATGGAGATATCAAGGGCTTTGTTCCAGCTTATATAAAGACCCATTCCATGGGAGAATTCATTT
>Ga0222719_10004176_pt1 | contig 12700 bp, 7 predicted proteins | sample C33_34DmetaG_FD_165039 | JGI IMG/M metagenome (GOLD analysis project Ga0222719, IMG submission 165039) | Estuarine water microbial communities from San Francisco Bay, California, United States - C33_34D | ecosystem: Environmental > Aquatic > Marine > Unclassified | place: USA: California...
CATGGCACTCTTCTATTTCCGATTTGCTGACAAGTAGATTGGATCCTCCCACAGCAACACCGACCACCATACTGGATGCCTCGAATAGTTTTGAAGGTCGTAGCGTTGGTACCGCTTTGTTGCTTCGCTTTGCACACGCAGTCGCCCCATCTAACAGTATTAATTCCTGCCTTCAATGAACAAGATAGAGTGCGAACGACTCTACAAGATTGCCGCTCGTACTTGAACAGGAAAGAGATGTGGAGGGACAGATCAAGTATTCTCGTGGTCGACGATGGATCAAGCGACAACACAAAAGTCGTCGTGGAAAACTTTGCCGACAATACATCGTCGAACATTCCGATTCATTGCATACGTACGCAAGAAAACGGTGGGAAAGGTGCTGCTTTGGCCTTCGGCATTAAAGAGGTGGAACGATTGCACCCGATCAGTCTTATCTTGACTACGGATGCCGATGGGAGTGCAGATATATCCGGCTTACAACTTTATTACGAAGCCATCGTATCTCTTCTTCAATCTCAGTCTGGAACTAACGACACTTCCGTGCCCTTTCACCTTCCTGCGCTCGTTAATGGCTATCGAACATATCGATCGGCGTCGGCGTCCCGACTCCTATTTCGATGGGGTTTCCGGACTGTGGTCCGACTCATTTGCGGAGATCTGGGTGTGAAGGACAGTCAGTGTGGATTCAAACTCATGACAACGTCTGCGGCTAGCCAATTATATTCTGGTTTGAATTTAAAGCAATGGAGTCATGATGTTGAAGTCTTTTACAAGGCAAGGGAGCTCCACATGCCTGTGTCAGAAGAACCAATAAAATGGCAGGACAAGGACGGCTCCAAGTTGGTAACGTCGCCTGGGGGCGTCATCGTGGTAATTCTGCGCATGTTCTGGGACGTGTTAATCCTACGACTCTCCTACGTTTCCGGGCGATGGCAGTTGTGATGGCTTCCGTCTAACTGGGAAGGCATTAAAGGTCGTGTCATGTTCGAATCTTTCGACTTATTTTTGATTATCTCAGAAATGATTGCTTTGACTTGTCGAGGTATTCTATGCTGAAGCACGGAAACAGAATGACACCATCCTTCCATCGCGTGGGTTGTCACCGTCCGAGAGAAGCATCACAATCTCAGCGCCACCCACCTCACTCGAGTATCGCATTACAGCGTCAATCACGTAGTGACCCACCGATTCGAGAGCAATCAAACTCAAATCGTCTTCTTCTAGCTCAAAAGCTGCAATCATACCCTTGCGGCGCACAATAACAACAACAATGTTGCCAATAGAGCAGCACAGCGCCTCGGGGAAAGATCCCATTGCAAGATCGGGCGGTTCATACGTTTCATTGTCGAGACTAGAATCTTCAATCACACGGCTGACTTCGATCTCACCCAGTTGCACTGACCCAGCTTTGGGCTCTGTCACAGAAATCACATTCACATAGATTCCCTCCTCAAGTTGATGGACAGTGAGTAGCAGTGGAAGGAACGGTCCGTCTTCGACAAAGGGTGGCTGACACAAGCAGGCTCCCATGACATCATCTGAAACTTGACCCGCTTGAGAATCGCCACCCACTGGTACGATCCATGCTTCGAGTGCACCACCGCCGGCAGCTTTCGTGACCATCACGAGACCCACTCGAGACATGATTTCCGGACCATCAAGTCCATTCGAACCACCTTCTTCATAATTAACGACTTTCTTTCCTTGTAATTCTGCCCCACGTTTCCATACTTGGTGAGGCCTGGGAGACTCCTCCAGGGGCATCCAATGAAAGCCACCGACCGGTGTGATAAGCATAAAACAGAGGGTGTTCTCGGCTGCTTCAGGTGGCAGATATCTCCAAAAATTAAGCTTTGTAGTCATCTGGATCTCCACGACAATCGTACGGGACTGGAGCTCAAATACGACCATCCTTTTCTCCTTCGCCAAGAAGCAACATAAAAATTCACTTCCTTCGTCGTCCATAAGATCGCTGACGATCGCACCACTTGCACCGATAGGATACGTCAAAGCGGGCGGGTCTTCGTTGTCGCGCCAAACAATTGTCTTCTCCGAGCCACAAATAGCAATGCCGCCAACGCCGAATCGTTCCATCCCAATAAAATCTGGTAGCCCTCCGCGATTGCCACCAAAGTGACGCGCCGCCGGGGGGCCGCGAATCAATGCAGCAGCAGCAGACGACCGTACCTGTTGGGACAGGGGCAACGCTGAGTCCCATAGAGTGACCGGAACATCTTCTTCTCCTTCTTCCAAAGTCTGTGCCTCCGCTGCGGGCTGGGCTGGTGCATTAGACTCCTCGGCAAGAGCGGGCGGATTGTTGTCAGCTTTTCCGAAACCTTGTCCGAATTGGCCAAATTTGGCTTCAAAGCCTGCATTGGGTGTCGTTTCGGGCTTCGATGGTTCAGACTGAGTCGCAGCGTCTGGCCTCGGGGGTGGCGCAAGGCTAAGCTTGCCGGGTTCGTCGTCCTTCTTCGGTGGCGGAGCGAGAGAGAGAAGACCACGGCTTGGCGCCATCATGCTCTTGGTCGGTGCCATCATTCCTCGCTTGGGTTCGAGACCAGTCTTGGGACCCGCAAGCAATCCACCACCAAATGCCCCCACCTTACCTCCTCCTTTCTTTGAAATCTTGACTTTAAACTTCTTTTTCGCTTCTGCGGCTGTCAGATACTCGTACAACAGTGACTGGGTATCTTCAGCGCTGCGCTGACAGGCCCACACTCGAATTTCAGTGAGACGGAAGCCGGGAGCGTGGTTCAAGCCGAATACGACGTAAGACTTTTTCATGATATCGTCAAGTGTAGCAGCGCTGTCCAAGTCATTTTCGTCAAATCCAGGAGGTATCATGCTCATGTCTTTGGCTGCAACTTCTTCTCCTTTCATGTACATGGCGACTGAGCATGCTGATACCGAAGTCGAGTCTTTGGACGTCAAGACAATACAGACGTGATTCCACCTTCCGTACTTGACGATATCTTTCCTTTCTATTTCGGTGTCGGAATCATCTTCGGCGGCGGCGGCGGCAGCAGCAGCTGCTCCAGGATCGTAATTTTGAGACGACAGGAAACCAGTACCGGTGCAGCATCGAAACTCCAGCTCGCCACTCTGTTTTAAGACAATTTCCCATAAGACACAATCCCGATGAGACGCTAGACAAGCTTTAGACAAATCGTCACCCGAGGGACCCATCGTACGTCTCACGAGCACGAGATCGGCAGGGATGCTCGCGGCGTCCGGCAGATAGTACCAGAACTCAAGTGAGCACTTCAGTCGGGTCGTTTTTTCAGGCCGATGAAGTACTCCAATGTCGACGCTTCCGCCTCGATGAGCAGATATTGCGAGTCCCGAAGCGAGTCCTTCTCCTGACTTTTCGAAAACGAGATCGAACAAAGCTTTTACTTTTCCAGGCTCCCCTTCATCCACGCTAGAAGTGGTTTCTTGCAAGGTAAACGAGTCGTTGGCCCCCACAATAATCGCTTTATTCTGAAACGAGGTAATGTCACTGAGTCCCTCACTTCGCCAGGGACTATCTTCGTCCTCTCCTTCCGACATGCGGAAGTAGGCAGATAAATTAGCCTCGTCTGATCTCCCTTCCCCCACGCCGTCAACCCAGCCATTCGTTTCACTCTCTAAATCACTCTTCCCTCCGAAGGAGTCTTCGTCCGTCTTGTTCAGAATATCCGCGAGGAGCTTTTCGCCGCCATCTTGAGCCGCCGAAGCTCCTTCCTTACCGAGAATGACTGGTCGTTTCCTACCGAGCCAGTCTTCGATTTCATCAAGCATGAGAAGATTCTCCTTCTCTCGACGTGGTCCCTCATTCCTGTTTGCGATGAGGAAAGATTTGGGTTAGCCGCTACTGGAAATACTTTGGTCCACGAGCAATATGATACTTACCAGACGTGTTTTGACTCGTTGCATGAAGAAACCCACAGAGGATCCGACTGGTCGTCGATTACCTCACCAGCACTGGTGAGATCCGCTTTGCTGAGGATCTTTTGCCGTGGACGTGAGAGACTTGACCCGCGTCGAAGGGACGGAGCCAGTGGTTTCATCCATCGGTGGATCTGGTCGTCCTGCATTCCTCCCCCGGTATTCACGCGACATGATACGGCGAGGGCTGCTAGAGCCGATGCTGATTTCACAGGCGCTGTAGAACGAGAAAATCCGGAGTCGTCGTAGCCACAGATGGACTTCAAGATGGGAGTTACATTCTTTGAGCCATCTTTGCTCAACGCCAACGCCAAAGTGACAATCAAATTCTCACTTGACTCAGAGCCTACGAGGTCCAACATTTTCACCGCGTCCAAAGGTCGACCATCTGCCAAGCTGCTCAAGGCGTGCTCGTGACTGATGTATGCTGAAGGACCTGATGGACGAGGAAGAGACGAGGCTACGTTGTCGTCCGGGGCCTTAATGTATTCTGAGAAATACTGATCCCCATTCGCAACGAGATGAAGAAACGCGTCAGCATTGAGGCACCCATTCGCCTTTGCGCCAACTGGAAGCCAAGGAGGGAGAATTTTGCTACTGGCGGCTCTATCAAAGAGAACAGTTCCGGTCAAAAGCCATGAAGCAGCCTGAGCTAGGCCGTAATGTTGTAGCATCTCGAAAGTTCTCGGTGTCAACCCGGCCCCGATGTTTCCAACGCCCTCCTCATCGCCGTGAGTAATGGATGCCATCTTCCTCCCAAATTTTTCGATCACCGTACGGAGAATCGGTGTAGATAATGGTTGTTTTCCTCCTACACAAATCGCATTCGCTACCAAGGGCTCGAGCAAAAGAGCTGGCCTTGTCACAGCAGTCGGCAAAAGGAAAGTGTTCGGACTAGTACCGTGTTCGACAAGTCGAACACCCGAGTGCCACTCACTCGTGAGAACTCTATCAGGTCTGATTGCCACTAGATGACACGGTCCGGCTGCACTCTTGGGGGGCAGAGTTGATAGAACGCCAGTTGCTAGTCGACCCTCCAAACAGCTCAAGTAACGAACTTTGTCAGAGGAACAAAACGCAACGGCGAATGAGCCCAGAGGAGCCAGAGCATCACTTGAGATGCTAGAACAGGTCGAGCCTGATATTTCCATGGCAGCGGAGACAACCAATACTCGCCGGGACGTGGCAACCGCAAAATTTCGGTAGCCGCTGTCATCGTGTTCCAAACCAATAACCGAAAAGACATGTTCGAAATCTTCGAAATAAAGTGAACGCCCGGTAACGATATTGGGCACCAAAGCCTTCCAGGATTTCTGGTTGATGCCTGCAGAAGAACAGAGATCTCCAGAAACAAGACAGCTCCTGGAGTCACGGTGCCTTGTCCCAACAACGACAAGACCCGTCATAGAGGCGCCCGAGAATGCGAAAACCCGACGACATTCGACGTAATTTTCATCCGTGTCTACTCCGATTATCGGCCGGGAGGAAGATCCAATGTTGCACATTCTCTTACTGCTGTCCCAGGAAAATGAACTTAGTGTTGATCCGTCTTCGCCCAATATTACGCCCGCTGGGTTTCCCGATCCTTCGTAAGGGAAAAAAGCAAGGTCGCGGCCTGGTCTGACGTGAATGGCTGACGCCGACCCCGAGAAATCAACTACAGCTATCCTAGACGCATCCTCGGAGAAACCCTCTGGCTTTCCAGATTTCGAGCAGACAGATAATCGGTACAAAACAGCACATACATCTGTTCCAGGGCAACGCACGATCCGACAGGGCGAGAAGCCCTCGAGAGATTCGTCAAAAAGCTCACAGATCATATCCGACGATGCGCCTCCCGTGACAATGTCATCCCCACCGAAACCTCGTCCATCTTTTGAATCAGCAGTTGCGGCCGTTGACTTAGTATCACCAATAAGAGTTCGACACAGCCAGTGGCGTCGCCTAACTCTTGACCAGTCGTGCAAATTAGGATTGGCGGGACTTTTTTGCCGCTCGCACTGATCGACCGTAAAGATATGGAGTACGCCATCCTTGTCGCTAGCCGTATCAGACAAAAGTATATCTCCGGTGGAGTTGACACCTGGGGGTATAGATGCGACCGGAAACCGCAAGTCAAGAGCGACGGACCCCGAGGGAGACGGCGACACCTTCACTAATTTGTTTTGGGAAGCACACAGGACGGAATGTCCTCCGGCACTTGACTGTAGTAGATCAACCGGGAACAAACTCGAGTCGGAAGGGACTATCGTGCTGGTCAAAAAGTCCATCGCAATTTTGCGCTCTTTCGGTGGAGGACCGCGTCGGTAGAGGGGTACTCGCATGCTCGATAGTACAACGCGGGCCATCTCTCCATTTCTGTCCTTTGAATGGAGTAAAGTCACAAGACAAAGGTTACTGGCCGGACCAAGAGCCAGCCATGCTGAGAATGCACGCTCGTGTTTGCCACGCCATCGCTTGATCGACAGGGGACCTATGATCGGAGTCTGTTGTATCTGTGTCGTCTGGTTTGGCTCTGGGAGCGGCCGGTATTCTCCTGTCTTCTTGTCTGCTATCACAGGAAGACCCACGTTAAAAACCGCAACACCGTTCTGGAAGGACGCGGCAAGTAGAGATAGCGAACCGACCGAGTGCAGTGAAGGAATCCACGCAAGATGAGTGCAAATACCAGCATTCTTTGCATCTGCAGAGAACGGCAAAGCGAACGGTCGTGAGGTCTAAGGTCTAAAGCAGGAACAATTTGTAAGAAGAAGACGTACCCTCTTGACCCGACTTGTCATCGAAACTTGTCGGTGGAGCCTCCCCCAAACTTGTGGTTTCGAAGCGACATTGCGGAAACAGCCACCTCTTGGATGGCTCGTTTGCCTTGTTAGCTGTGCCAGTTACAGCAGTCCTGTAGGTCCATAGCGAAACCGTACCATCACTAAGTGCCACAGCTAAAAAGGGAAAAGATCGTTCATGGTCAAGACTTACGGACATCGCTGTCACTTTGCCAGAGCCGGTGAGAAAATTGGCCGACCAAGTCTCCCGAACAGTCGGTTTGCACATGAAGACACACGGCCCTTTTGGAGAAGCTCCGGCCATGAACATGATATTGTCAGCTACTTGAAACGTCTTTGGATCGTAAGTGAACTCTCCACCACTTGGAGGTATCATGACAAACTGCAACGAAATAGGACTAGGTGAGGCATAACCCCACTGCCAGAGAGCTGCAACTCTCATGACATGATTCGTTTCGAGTACCCTGAGGTCCAATATTGCCCCTACACGTAGGCGAGCTTGACCATTGGCACAATGGATCCCAGCCGTCAGTGATACCACATCCTCAAGGCCAAACGCAGAAACGTTGTACTTTGCAGCTAGTCGACGTTGCATCTCCGTAGAGATTACCGGTGTAGAGGCAACCTGCAAGTTGTTTCTGGACGGATCGATCTCATGCAGAAATGCACCGCCCCCGGACATGCTGCAGAAAATCACATTGCCGTTGAGAGGATTAACAATTGGTCGGCCTTGAAATGCCACAGCAAAAGCAGGCTGCACAGACAGCTCGAGCTTTGATTCTGTTCGTACTGGCACATCGGTCAAAGGGGTGGCGTCCCAGACTGTCTCCTCCGGTTGTTCGAAAGATGGCTGGGGCTGCGAAGCGAACGGATTCTTGTCGCCTCCAAATGCCCCGCCAGAAGATCTAAATCCAGCATCAAAAGCACCAAAACCAGCGTCGAAGGCAGAAGAATCCGACAATGAAGAAGCTTTCTTTGCCGTCGTTTTCGCTGCAGGTGTCGGCGAGAACTTCATGTCATCAAAGTTTCCAAAACCTGAACTTGATGATGCGAACCCGTCAGCTCCCACTCCTCCTGCATCGATCTTGTTTTTTGCAGTTGAATCCACGGGGAAGGCCGCAAAGGCAGCTCCAAAATCCGATTCACCGGACGGAAACGCCGACATATCCGACCACCCAGCTCGGTCGTCGCTAATACTTTGACTCTTTCCTGACTGTTGCCGCTGTTTCGTCTCCGGGCCACGATGTGGTTTCACTGGAGGACGAGCCCCGTCATCAGAGGAGTCACCAAGAGACTGAGAATCGGAACTCCTGGTTCGGCGAGTTGATCGCTCTCCTACTTCGGCTGACTCATCATGGGATGGTCGTCTTCGACCACTCCTGCGCGACCCCGATTTCCGCTTACCGTCTTTGTCGTAAGAGGATACCGAGTCTGCCCGGGAGCAATCATCACTACTGTCGCCGGATCTCGAGCCCCCTGCAGTGCTAGCTCTCCTTCTGCTCTTCTCTAAAGACTTTAACGATGTACTCGGTTCATTGGACGAAGGGAGAGCTCCAACGCTTGCTCGGCGACTTCCTCGTGACGATGACTTTCGTTTTGGGGATCCTGCGGACCCTTCGCTACTGCCATGGCTTTCTACAGAGTGGTCGACCGAGATATCGTCTTCATGAGAATGACGTCTGACATGTCGCTTCGATCTCCGTGGTGGCGGTGAGGCTGTGGTATCAGTGGATGCCTTGGCTCTGTCATTCGAGGACGAAGACTTTCTTGGGGATCCACTCTTCGATCGTTCAGTTCTCCCCTGAGAACTTTGCGCCTGTTCCCCCCCTCCTCGGTTGTCGTCGTCATCATCATCTAACAAGCCACGACGCCGTCTCATAATTTCCTGCAGATCTGAACTCATTTCGACGGCCTTTAGTTCCGCTTTCACCGGAGATGATGCAACCCTCTCGTCTCTTCCTCCTTCGCTGTGATGTGACACAGACGCATCGTGTGCGGAAGTATCATCCTGACCTTCTCCAGAGGCAGCATCCGCCTTTTTACGACGGCGCGCCATGATAGCTTGCATCTCCGAGTTCATGGTAGAAGACGAGACAACGGCGATTAGGTAATAGGAGACAGAAGATAGACCGAAAGAGGAAATCTACTTTCACTTTCTACAGCGCGACGATTATTCTTTTTCGTTTCAGCGCTCTCAGTATCCTCGTCGCTACTATCACAACCTCTCCGGCTAAAAGGGCCGAAGAATAGTTTAACGTGCGTTCTTAATACTGTCAATGGATAGCATGAACCACAAGAAAGACGAGGACTTGTCGAACCTCCTCTTCCATTGCAGCGCCATGACATCATAACCCCAACCTTAATTAAATGGTACACAACCCTACGGTCTACGGTGCTCTCGTTCCTTCACACCTCGTTGTAATTGGAGACGGCGAATGGCATAAAAGTAGACTTGAAAGATATTTGGGAAGAAGAACTTCTAACTGTATTATTGAAGCGTGCTTTATTCTGTTACCCTAGCTAGTTGAGAAAGTCTCTCTACTAGCTAGTAGAGTGAAGGTGATAACAACTTTTGTTGGTAATAATCATAATCATATATATGTTTATAGTTGAAATGTAGCTCCCCTCCAATGAGCTTCATTGGTGTGATATATAGTGTTGCTTCCCTGGAGGCCGAGGAGACCGATTTTTTCTTTAGGTATGAATCAACGATCACGGCAAATCATGGTTCGTAGCGCCCGGACGTGGCTCTAGGATTGCCACAGCTCTTGAGATCGACGACTACGACCGCGAAGTTGTCCGACGAACCGCACGATCTTGCGTGTTCACATAGATTTCGGGCAGCCCACTTGAATCGATCAGTGTCAATCTTGAGCTTGCCGTCCTCCATAGCGCAGGACGATGCAATAACAACATGAGCTGCCTCTTCATTGTCCATAACATCCCATACTCCGTCACTCGACAACACAAGGAACAAATCGTCCTTGCCGACATCGTATTCGCATATCTCTGGTTCTGCCGTGATGTATGGTTTCAAGGACGCATCCCCGATACTTCGTGAAACCGCCAGGAGGCCTTCCACTCTCCAACGTCCCCAGTATATAACACGACCACCTAACTCTGAGATACGACGCGTTTCATCTGGCATACCAGGCTTGTGGTCCCGACTGAGCCTCACAATTGATCCGTCTCTTCTGACCACGATGGCCCTCGAGTCTCCCGCATTAGAGCAAACGATTCTCCGGCCTCCGACCATTGTCACGGCACAGGCTGTGGTACCGTCCGTTTGCCCAGTGGCGACAAAGTCGTCATCGGCTGTCGTGAAGGCATTCTTCATCGAATATCCGAGGTCGTAAGGATACGACTGGTCATTGCGAATATAAGCCGACATCCAATCTGCGCAGAACTGGCTTGCCTTATCTCCACCGTGGCCATCGTACACACCGAACAAGGTCAACGGCATGGTCAATCTTCGGGCCTTCTTGGGTCCATAGGTGACTTCGACGTCTTCCGAATTCGACTTGACTGCTACAGGACTCACTTCGACTTGTACGGCATCCAGGTCTTCAATAACGTAGCTGCAATGATTGCATAGGAAAGAAATGATTAAAGAATGCACAGTGAGAAAGAGGGTCAAACCCAGTAGCAATTTTGAGCGAGTCGAGAAAGATCACTTACCGATCTTCCATGTAGGGTCGTCCACCGGTATCACTCCAGTGACTAACGTTAAGATGTACGTTATTGGGACGAAGCTCTCGTCGTTCCATGACAGTGGGGCCCGTCGGTTGCTTCTCGGCTCCGTCGGTGATGGACGACCGCAAGGAGTATCGCACGCGAGTTGCATTCGGCGGAAGCGAAGCCGGGATTTGTCCAAACAAATCTCCCATTTCCGACTGCATCGGAGACGGAGGAGCAGTGAGGACCGTTTCTCCTTCCCCCGATGCGAATGTCCGACTCTTACTGTTCTTCAAGAATCCGGGAACTCCAAGACAAGTCTTGGTTCCGATACCGTTCATCTTCATACAATGTTGACGATAACTTTCACCCGGATCTGAATCATAAGGATCAAGATCCTCGTCTTCGAATTCATGTTGTTGCCTGGAGTGAGACCTTGAGTTTCTGGCTCTTCCACCTCGCATCATTCTGTCTCCGAAATCCTTGTCAGGTTCATCATGATGATTGTCGACTCTGGTCTTTTTCTCGGAACGTCTTCGGCGACGATCCCACATCGAGTTGGAAGCTGCTTTGCTGTTTTGTCCCGAAAGGTCATTTCTGGACCCACCAAAGGCAACCATACCTCCACGATTGTCTGCAGGGACTGCCGGGAGTGTTCCGGAACGATACGAAGGAGCCATGGTGTTGTACTAAGAAAGTAGTAAAGAAAGGGAATTCGAGATCTTGAAGAGAACTTGCTGTGAGCGATGGTACGGATCCAATCTGATCACAGAGATTGCTCTGCTCAAGGGGTTTCAAGATAGATGGACGGATCCTCGTTCTGTGCGAGTAGTCTCCTGCAGGTGCTGTCAATACCTCAAAGTAAGAGAGAGAGAGAGACAGTCGCAGACGTCCGTGAATTATCGCGTGCGTTTGATTGTTTCTCAGCAAGCTCTGACACTGTTTGTTGATGCTGCTGACACTTGAACAGGACGTAGGGTACTGTAATTCTACACGAGTGGAGTAGAAAGATCCTTGGCCGAAATCTTTTAGGAATCACGGATGGAGTTCGAGCGAAGTCGAGTCGTTCTCCGTTGATTATTTTCGTCGAGCAGCGATTGCTCCGTTCTATTTCTGGCGGCTTAAAGCTCTCAACGAATCAACAAGCGATGGAGAGATACCCTACAAGCACTCAACTTGCTCAACAACTACTCTGCTACAACTGAATGATTTACCACGCAAGTGACAAGGATGTCTTGTCTATTACAACAACTGCGTGAATAGAGTCGTTGGTAGAAGTAGAAGTGCTATCTTTCTCAACTCCGAAACTCTCGCAACGACTGCCTTACATACAAATGGCGAGCGGCGACGCACTCCTTCGCAAGAATAACTGGGTCACAAAAAAAAGCAACGGGAAGGCGCAAGCAAACAACATTCAAGTTTTTTCGTGTAAGTAAAGACAGATTGCTCTAAGTATACTTAAATTACTTAAAACCTTGCCGGCTTGGATCGATTTGGTTAGCGATAATTTGAATCGACTAACTGGTGCGGCGCGCAATGCGCACTCTATTTCGATTCGTGCGGATCTTAACTTTAACCATAAATTAGAAATTTGAAAGGGACTACTCAAGGGTAACGTTAACCTTAGTAACTTGTGGTTAGGGTGAAAAGCTGCTTCTTGTGAGAGAGAGACATGGACGGAGGACTGACAAAGGCATTGTCAACGTTGGCATCCTATTGCACAAGCGAAACGCTTCTATCAATAGAATGCCAAAGTCAAAGAATAGGAATGCGAGAAAGAAAAGATCCAGCAAAGAAGCAAAGATCGCTGAGGAAGACGACATTGACGACATCGAACTTCAACTTCGTCGTCAGCGGGAAAAACAAAAGAAAAGTGGACAGAAACCGCATCAAGTGAATGAAGAAACAGATGAAAAATCAACGAAGCAGCGCCTTGGGAACTATGAATACTGTAGAAAACGTAAAGCATACTTCCCCGCTGGGTACATCGCCAAGGAAGAGTCGAAAGGAGACGATAGGACGTTAAACAACGAGAGGCACTTGTTGTCGGCTAGGAATATACTTCAGATCACTCATCCGTGTCAACCCCTGACTCCCATATTTACAGAACTAGCTCAAGGTATCAGTATACCAGCTCCCACCCTAGCCTACGCCGCGTGTATTTGCTCCAAGCCCCTAAGAAGACGAAAACTCGTTGCGCACTTGAGAGGGACCCTTTTGCTCGAATCCATGATTAACACGCCAAACGCTATTGATTACGTTGATGGCACACCTAGTCGTCGTCAGCATCGGTGGGCGTTCCTGTCGGACTCCTC
>Ga0222719_10004179_pt1 | contig 12695 bp, 15 predicted proteins | sample C33_34DmetaG_FD_165039 | JGI IMG/M metagenome (GOLD analysis project Ga0222719, IMG submission 165039) | Estuarine water microbial communities from San Francisco Bay, California, United States - C33_34D | ecosystem: Environmental > Aquatic > Marine > Unclassified | place: USA: California...
TCTCTAGCTCTTGATTAACTTTATCTCGATAATGTTTCATATCACGAGTTACAGCAGATAGTATCTTATCTTTGAATTTTTTTCTCATTTTAACGAGACTGTATTTTGCTTTGCCTTTTTCTTCGATTATATATTTTTTAACAATAAATTCGTTGTCTGGATGATAATTAATATCTTTTACTGCAGGTAAATGATCTATAAGGCTTAATAAAAAATGTGCGATTTCTTTATTGTTTAATAATAATTTCATTTTTAATATTTTTCTAAAATGTTCCAAGCAGTTCCATTAGTAATTTCTTCCATAGTAAACTGTCCGTAGGCTAGGCTTCGACAGTGTTGCTCTATGATATCATTAGACGGAAAAAACGGATCATTGAGTTTAGATAAATCAGTATTTGCTAAAGGAGTTGCTGAACAAGGGACTGACACAAACGACGGAATGCCATATAATACTGATTCCAATGATGCTATACTATTAAGTGATACAGTAGCATATACCCCCGAATCAAACGCATCATATATAGAATATCCGTGATTTCTTTCGCTTCTAGAACCTTTTATTCTAATTTCTACAGGAAGATTAGTATATTTTTTAATATCGTTAGTAGTTTGTTCACACCAAGTGTCATAATCAATATTATATGCTTTACAGGCTTTAGGATTTGGCATTACTAGTAATATTTTCTTATCGTAATTTTTTCTACCCTTGAATTCCAATCTAGGATCTTGTGCTAATAGTTTTTTCCATCTATCGTCGGGGACACTTCTTAATTTTGAAAGTTGCATTTCATTCTTAACTATTCTATGCCAAATCTTTTTTCCACCAAGGTTTCCTGGACTTGGAAAATTACCTAGATATCCTGTATCGATGTAATAATAATCTTCGTTATTTTCTTTACATCGATTCATATGATCTATTTTAATCACACCTCTATATACGTTAATATCTTTTCTTACTGAACTTTTAAAAGTATCTTCTATAGAAATTTTATCTTCTCTCATTCTGACTCCATCATGTTGTAGAGCTCTTCTTTCCATTCTCTATGATACTCGCAAGTTCTATAATTTTCAAACCATGGTCCGCCTTCGGTATAATGAATTAGTTTAGGTTTTCCGTTTTCAGGTTCTTTATACCAACCTACCAACCAATTCCATTCGGGGGATAGTTCTCCAATTTCTTCATCTTTTAGCCAACTAAATCTGTGTAGGTATTTTCCTGTTGTATCTGGATTATTAATTAATTCTACATTTAAATTTTGATTACTTGGATGACTGCAATTAAACAACATAACGCTCGACCAGTTTTTTCGTGGGTATACCGTCTGTGCTTTTCCATCCATTTTGATTCCTTTTTTAGGAGTGTAATCATGATGTACACACATCACAGCATACTTATTATCTGCTTGCGAAAATAATTCTGCAATATCCGTTTGTAATATCATATCGCAATCCATAAAAACGGCCCATCCATTAAAATTACATAATTCAGGAACCAAAAATCTTGTAAAAGTAAATTCTGTTGATGCTAGTTTATCAACCGGTCTGTCGTAATATCCTTGTTCTCTCAATTCTTTTTGAATTAACGGAGTTACAACAATGTCTTTATTTCTTTTTAAGATACTATGTTTGCAAACCTGATATGCAATATCTTCTCTTGGGTCGTATCCTACAAATACTTTCATTTTAATTCCTCTAACATTTCTTTTGCTTTGCCTGACTTTAATTCGCTAATATGAAATTGTCCATAAGCTAAATGGCAAGCCCATTGATATCGCAGATCGTGGTCTGGATAAAAAGGATTTTCTATTTTACTTAGATCCTGTAAAGATACAGGACTAGCCGCATTTGCAGGCGCTAATGTAAAAGAAGGTATACCGTGAAAAATAGACTCAACAGCCGCTACTGAATTAAAAGTTACCAGTGCAAAAACATCATTGTTTAATGCTTGTTCTAGAGTATCGCTTATTATTCTATTAGTTCGTAACGGGTCTCTTTTTCTTATTTCAATCGGTCGATCGGTATGCTTTCTAATTTCATTAGTCGTGTCACGAATCCAGTCGTGTAAATCTATTCCGTAAAACTTACAAGGTTTTTCATCAGGAACGGCAAGTAAAATCTTTCTACCGTGTTTCTTCCAAGGATTAATTGATTTTCCGAATTGTTTAAATCTATCAGATGGTCTTGAAATAATTTTTCCATGCTGTAAATCATTTTTTACAATTCTGTGCCAATATTTCCAACCGTTAGGATTACTTTTTGTTACTTCATTTCCGAAGTAGCCGGTATCTATATAATAGAAATCTCTATTGTCTTTCCAACATTGTAACATGAATTTTTTCTTTAATATTCCACGTATTACTAATGGATTTTTAGAACTGTCATACTTAAATGTATTAGTGTCGGTTGTTCTTGTTCTACATCCCTCTGCAAACATATTAACATATTCGTCTGAATGCTCTTTACTTAAAAATATCCAGTCGGTCATGATCTAATAATATCCTCTTCTATGCATATATCTCCATACTGTATTTCTACTACACGCAACGGTTCTGTAGTTTCATTAGATAATTGGTGCCATTCTTTTTTATTGATTGTGGTATTTTCATGTTTGTGCATGATAACAACATCGTTAGAATCATTTCTTTTAAGAGTAGCTATACCTTCTGATACTATCCAGTATTCATTTCTGTAATTATGATACTGCATACTTAAAGATTTACCAGGATCTACAGTTAATTCTTTAACAACCATAGTTGGTTCTAATGGACCATGGACTTCGTGTAGAACTCTATAATATCCCCAATTTCGTATTGTTTTGGGTGCTTTATAATCTTCTAGTATCCATGAACTAGAGTTCTTTTTGTCTTCGCCTCCAACTCCAAATACGAATTCAATATTATCAACACCACTATCCATTTCTGGAATATTCTCTTTAGTTCTGTCTCCACCATTTGCAAAAATAATTTTATCATCTGGATATAGTAGTCTAGCATTACGTATCGCTTCCTTAGCACTGCCGTCAGAATCGTCAAACAACACTGTATGATCTACCATCTTTAGATGTTTTATGATGTTAACTCTTTCCGAGACGGGCATGAAAGATCTTCCTTTTTTACGGGATAACCAAGCATCACTGTTCACTCCGACTAATAGAATATCTCCAAGTTTTTTAGCCGATTCGAAGTATGCGATATGCCCAGAATGCAGAGGATCGAATCCTCCTGTTACTACTACAATAGTTTTCATAGTGATATTTATCTACGCATATTATATCATAGATAAAAGTATGAATAACTAAAGAGAGGCGTCTTCTAGTCCTGCTGTTCTTAGTTTTACGATATTAGATAATTGCCATTGTTTAATGTCTAGTCCTTTGATAACACCTAGCCATTTGTTTCTCAACAACGCAACTTCGTTGATTATTTTTTCAAAGTCTACTACTTCCGATTCACCATCCACAAACTTTTCACAGTCTCGAGAACTCAACGAACGCTGATAATTCTCGAGATACTTGCGAAAATTTTGACTACGTAATCTACGCAGTTCGATGTTAAGATATTCGAGGATCGCTTCTATTTCCTGCAACTGATTAAATCTATTTTCTACTATGCCGGGCATCTGTGCTGATGCTTTTTCAATACTGCCTGATACTTTGACATCTATCTTGGCCTGTAATAGCTCAGCTTCGTAGTATGCTACCGCATCGGGTATGTTTGAGACATCCTTAGAAATTTTATCGTACCAGTTCAATTAATCCTCGTCATCATCATAGTATTCATCATCGCTCTCTATTTCTTCACCATCAATCGCATATTCTATCGCTGTGTCAAGATGTGGATCGATGCCTTCGAGATTTGCGAGAGCAGATTCTTTTATATCATGATCCAACAAAAGATTAACGTATTCCATAGCTGTTTCGTCTTTTGCTTTCTCAGGAAGTTTTTCAACTATCATGATCCAGATATCTGCAATTAAATCTTCATTCATTCTTCGATTGTCTCCGATGGTTGTTGAGTAGTTTCAATAGTTGATGTGTGAACGTCACCGTGTCCGTCTACAACTTCTTCTACATCTTCATTTACCTCTTCGGCATCGACCATGGTTGGTTTTTTGGCTATATCTTGCATCACCATATGTAATTTCTCACCATCCCAATTTTTGCGATATTCTAAATGCACTTCACCGTTAAGGTCAATGTATTTAAGCCTATTGCCGTCTTTTTTCAGTAGTCCTTTTGCTTCGAAAAGATCAACTAAACCACTGTAAGGATTCATACCTGTTTCATATGGAATCTTAACTTGTACTGATTCGAATGGTTTTGCGTAACGTGTTTTCATAACCTTACAAGCGGCTCTGATACCACGTACATCTGTAACTTTGTTACCATCCTCATCTTCTTTAAGTTTAAGTTTCTTCATTGCTACAACGATAGAGGATGCATAGATAAAGCCTTGACCACCACTAATTTTGTCATCTGGATCAAACATATCCTGCGATGCATATGTATGATTAGTTGCTACCAGTCCTACGTTAGCGGTTCCGAACATATTAACGCAGTTTCTAACAAGCGCTGTTAGTGCTTTAGGCTTACGGCCCATATCACCTTTTAAGTCACCTGCTTCAAACTGATTAACATCTGTAGGAGTTAATAACATACCTAGAGAGTCGATAACGAACAATACTTTAGGACGATCTTCATCCGCCATTTCTTTATACTCTTTCATAAATTCAACAACAGTTTTTGCTACATCGTCGATCATCGCCATATTAAGTTTTAACAACTTATCTTCTGAAGTATCTACATTGAGTGCTTTCAACCATGCTTCGTCTAATGCGTTTTCGCTGTCAATTAATACTACAAACACTCCCTGTTCTTGTGCGTGTTTGATGATATTTCCTGAACAGATATATGATTTACCTGCTCCAGACTCTCCTGCGAACACAGTTACTTTACCTAACGGAATACCTTTATTGAAATCTCCACTAATTAGATAGTTAAGAGCATAGTTACCTGTTGATATCCAATCTGTAGGATCGTTGAATCCGATACCTAGTCCTGTGATACTTTTAGTAATACTTTTTCTAAATTTACTTACATCAAATGCTTTTGCCATAATAGTTCCCTAATAAAATGTGCGGGCGAACCCGCACTATTTTTAATTACTTCTGTCTGTTTCTGATCATTGCTAAAATATCGTGTGCTCTGCTTTTATCTTCTCCGCCTTCTGTTGATACTTCTTGTGTAGGAGTAGATTGAACTGCTGGAGCTTCTTGTACAGGAGCAGGAGTTTCTGTTACAGTAGTTGCCGGAGCCGCGGCAGGAGCAGACGATTGTGTATTTGGATCACCTGTTTGTTGTGACATTCCTGCTGGACGGAAATACTGTCCAAATCTTTCTGGATCATATGCTTCACCATCTACAGATGCTTGGAACATTTCATACATCACTTTAAGTTCAACATCAGTTGGCTTTTTAGGAAGGAAATCTGACAAATTGAATAATCCGTGTGCATCAAGCGCCGCTTTTTCTGCATCATCTAATGCACGTTCTCTACGTGACCATTTTGATGTTGAATAATCTGCAAATCCACCTTTTGATGTTTTAGCGATTCTAAAGTCAACGCCACGTAGGTAATCTGTAGGCAATTCTTCTAACTCTGGATCCATCAATGCAGATTTAATAATTTGGAAAATCTGTGGTCCAATAATAAATCTACGGATTGGATTGTCTGGAGTTGTATCTTCACCTAGTGGATCCTCAACTACAAATCCTTGGAAAATGTATGAACGTTTTTTCCAATACTTACGACCCATGTCTTCTAGTGATTTGTCTTTGAACCAACCACGCACTTCTGATAAGATTGGACATGCTGTACCATCATTGTACATTTCTACACATGGTACTTGTACCTGTACTGGACGTGAATCTGTTTCACCCTTGATACCTGCGAATGGTAATTTAATCATCGCACGTTCTGCCCAGAAGAAAGTGTTGTCTGTATTACCGTCTGGTAAGAATCTTAGTACCGCTTCTTTGTTTTCTTGCATGTTCCAGTGTGGATAGATTGCGTTATCACCACCTGATGTTTGACGGGTACCGCTTGTATTGTTTTGTGCTTCTTGAAGTTTTGCACGAATTTCTGCTAATGTTGCCATTATAAGCCTCCTAAATTTAGCCTTATTGTTAAAATGTAATATGCCTTACGCATAAGTTATATTATGCGTTATCTATTTAGCATTGTCAATAGTAATTTGATATTTTTTTAGACTTTGTTTGCCAAAAGAAAAGGTATCCGAAGATACCTTTCTTTTCTACGCTTTAGTGCTTCTTACTTCACCGCTAGCTCTTTGATACGAGCTAATTCTTCTAATTCGTCAGCGCCTTGTTCTTGATGTGGTGCCATACGTTCTACAAATTTACGTGCCACTGATTCAGCCTGTTCACCAAACTTTTTGCCTACCATTGTGCATACACCTTCTGGGCCTTTTGGAAAACTACTTGATTCTTTATCATAAAAGCTCATGATAAATTCTGCTAATTCTTTTGTGTTTAATCGTTGTGGCTCATCTGTTTCTTCCTCAGATGATTCTACTGAAGTTTCCATATCTCCGAAATCTAATTGATCTACTACTTCTGGAGCATTGTTTTCTAGCCAAGTTTTTACTAAAGTTCTGCCATCGCTATCTGTATCTTGTTTTGATTGATCTTTGATAGCCTTGTATAGTTCAGGATCTTCTATAATGCCTTTTAAACTATTGATAGCATTTGAGCCATCAACTCCTAATGGAAATTCTTGCCCTACTAATTCTTGTAATTCTTTTACTGCTAGTTTCTGTTCTTCAGGATCTTGGCTGGCAATAGCACTGCCTTCTCCTAAGTTCATAGCCCATTCTTCGAATTTTGAAAATACGTCTTCTTTTTCTGTTTTTACATCCTCGCCTGCGACCTCTTCATCTTCTGTTGTCATAGCGACTATGTCGTCATAGCCTATGGTGTTTTCTTCCTGCATCAATCTATATAGAACTGGGAAAACACTAGCGATATCTTCTTTGAAATTTTTCACTGTAAATTGTTCTTTGAATTGTTCTGCTATTTCTTCTGGAACATCATATTGTGGTTTTGCCTCAAATGATTCTTTATATTCTTCGTAATGGCTTTGCTTGCTTAACTTTTGAATTTTTTCACGCAAAGCATCTAACTGTCCTTTGCCTCTCTCTACTAATGAGTTAGTATCGCTGTTCATTAAATCGTTGCGTACCACATAGTTAGTGAAACTTTTTAATTGTGCTATTTCTTCGCTCATCTGGATGATGCTTTCACCAATCTCGTCATACGGTAAGCCACCGTTAGCAACATGACGTTGCATAGCACGAGCGCCTGCTAGATGAATGAATGGATATTTAAATCTTTCACCTTCTTGATTCTCAACAAACAATGCTGAAATGTTTCTCGATCTAGCACCCGGTTGCTGATCATCTTCTAGCGTTTTGCTGTGTTTGATGATTAATCTAGTATCTTCTAGTTTTTGGAAACTCTGTGTTTTAGTTCCATATAAATTACTTTCGTTCATTACACCTTCTCCGACAGGTTTTTGTATTGCGTTATTTGATGTTGGTTGTGGATTAGCATATTGGCTTAAAAATGCGTAATCTCTTTTGTCTAAACTATCTTTAGCGATATCGCGTGTATCAAAATTTAACAGTCTGCGTTTAGCAAATGCTCTTAATTCTTTTAAGAAACCGTACCATTTATCTTTCTGTTCATCGTCCATGCCTTCGGTGATACCGTTGCTGAAATAAACTTTCATAGAATTAGGCTCAGCAAGACTAACTGTTACGTGTCCTATTGCGTTCTCGCCTTCCATGTAATTAAAGTCAAAGAATCTAGCTTCTTCAGGGTTGATGGTAATCTCACCTGTTTCGGCACCTAGTTTTAAACCTGAAAATCTACTTCTTACTTTGTAGAATAAATCAGTCGCGATATTGTTTGTAGCATCCATAGTAGTATTTATCAATAACCTCCGCTAACGAATATTGGCAATGGTAACTCTTCGTCGCTCATCTTATCCGTCATTTTTTCATAGATCTTAGGATCCCAATCACTTAATACACTAGCCATCCTAATAATCAACAGCATAGCAGATACTAGATCGTCATGTTCTCCAGTCTTAGCGCCAAAGCCTGTGCCATGTGCTACGAAAGTTTTAAGTTCTGAAATCAAAGGCTTGGAATGCAATGACATCTTGCGTGTTTCTAATAGATTTTTAAGTTGGCTACAAGCACTTATTTTAGTCCTGTGTGTGGTATTAAAACCTTTACGGAATCTACGCACATGTCCTTTGCGTATGGGTTCGCTTAAGAACAGCCCGTGTATATTTTCTTCACCCATGTTATCTATACAGACGAGTGCGGCTTCACCTAAAGTATTGTTTTCTACAGAGTAATAAATCTGTATGTTACTGTTTCCTTTTTCTACAGCTCTTTCATGTATATGTCTTGTTATATCTCTCAAAACTTTTACCTGCTGTTGGATCGGAGTGAGATTGTGTTGCCATTCTGCTACCTGTTCCATGCTAGGCATTTCAAATACTTGTATGGCACCATAGTCACCGCCCGTGCCTAAACTAGGATCTAAACTTACTAGATAAGTTGATTTCGGATCGATATCTTTATACCAGCGTGTCTGCCCCATAGTGCTTACAGGTTCTTTTCCTTCTAGCTCTGCTAACTTAACACTGTTAATTAAAGTTTCATCGAAGATCAAGAACTCACAGTCAAACTCACGTCGGAAACGTTCTTCACCGATTTTAGCACGCTCCTGCTGAGCCCACGCATCGTCTCTATCAGGATGATCAGTCCAGGGAGCGAAATAAGGGTAGAACCCGTTTGTTCCTACTAGCTGGTCATTACCGTATTCGTCAAATTTTTTGTTTGCTTCTGTCCATAACATAGCAAACTGATCTTCGTCTGAGTTTGGTGTTGATGTAACTATACAACGACCGCCTGTTGATAAGGTTGGAGATAACGCAGTCCAGAACTCTTTGGCTTTTTCAGGAGGTTGTACGAAAGCAAACTCGTCACAGTATATCAATGAAAGTGATTTACCACGACCAGTGTTTTCTGTTGTAGTGGTTGCTTGTATCCTAGCACCATTATCAAATTCAATGGTATTACGGTTGTAACTGTAAACACCGGCACGTATAAAATCAGGTAAGTTCTCATAACCAAAACGATATCTATTCATAATATCTTGTGCGCCTGTGTATTTGTGCGCGGCTATTAGTACCTGTGCTTCAGGAACAAACATAGTGTACCATAATAAGTAACCACTAGCACAGGTAGTCTTACCCATTTGCCTTGGTAACATAGCGATAGTATATTTGTGATCATTGTAAGCACGTATTAAGTGTTCTTGGAAGCCGTAAGGAACAAAAGGAATATTACCTAATACTGGATGTTGAATTTTTAAGAAATTTTTACAGAAGTATAGAGCTCCTTCATTTGGATCCATACATTTTTCTAGATGCTCGACTTGCTCAAGTGTATACTTTTGAGCTTTGTGTGCTTTCTTGATTAAATTACCGTCTAAGGATTTTGCCATACAAGTATTTACAGAAAAAAATAGGCTCTGGCGAGCCTATTTGGAATTTCTAACGATTATGCAAAGTTGAATGATGTTTTAACTAACGCTGATACTGAAGTATAGTCAATTTCACCATCACCACTTAAATCTGTTAATGCGATAATCTCATCTTCGATCTGTTCAACTAACGTTTCAGCGCCTGACCCGTCCCAATCTAACGATTCGTTAGTTTGTTCAACAGCAAATGCCATCACTTGATTTGTTGAATGTAGATCACCGCGGATAACTATAGTGGCGTACTTAGATACAATACCGATAACTCTATCAATCGCTTTACCTGGTGCAGTTTGGCCATTTACTGCTGTGCCAAAATCTACTTCAAACAATGTTAATGGTTTATTACCATTGTATGATATTGATGTTACATCAATAATTGGGTTTGATTTAGTTACCGTTGCCATTATTCAGCTCCCTTCTTAAGTTCTGCAAGTCTTTGTTGTAATTCTGCTTTAATGCTTTCTCTCATATCCTGCATTGGGTTATCACCACCTGCTACTTTAGGATATGTGCCTTTTTTCTTGTTAAGATCATCACCGTTATGAACATTATCAGAATGTTTTACTTCATCTGGTTCATTTGAATACGCTTCTTCTTCTTTATCGTCCATGTCTAATGGAAGTTTAACTATTTTAGGCAACTCCATTGGTTTTTCAGGCTGATTGATCATATCTGGATTCACTTTAGTAAACAGTTTCATCAATTCACCGATTTCTTCAACACCTTGAGCTGTCATAGTAACATTCATAGTTGGCTTTGGCTCGTCGTGTGCTTCTGGACCCATTGACATTTCTCCTGGGCATTCTTCAACACCTTCTTCTTCTACTGTTTCTTCTGTTTCTTCAGCTGTTTCTTCTACTGCTGGTTCAACGGTTTCTTCAGCTGTTTCTTCTACTGCCGGTTCAACGATTTCTTCAGTGGTTTCTTCTACAGGTGCCTCAACTTCTTCATCTTTGATTTCCTCAGCGATGTCAAGTTCACGCATCTTTGCCATTAATTGATTAAAATCCATAATTAACTCCCCATAGGGCTTTTAGCACCCTCTTTAGTTTTAACTTTAGGTGCAGACCCTAATACATCAGGCTTGCCCTTATCCTGCCCCAATTCTTTTTTACGTTCTTTAGACACTTTTTCTAATTCTTTTAAGAATGATTTGTTGTAATCATTACCGAAATAGTCTTTGTGTTTTGCTACTACAGCATCTTCCTTGTAAGTTGGATCAGACAACTTTGCGGCACCTGATGGGGTTTCTTGCATAGTCATTTGATCTACTTCTGACGGTTCCCCTGCCCCACGCACACGGAAACAGCAGTCATCTAATCCCATTTCTGTAAGATGCGTAGCGATTTCGTGTGGTGTAATTGGGTATTCACACATCATATCGAAAATATGAACTTCTTTATTTTCTAATTCTGGAAAATCTAAAGGAAGTTCTTGTACAGGAGTAGTTGATATTTTCTCAAATGTTGCTAGAGAGCATTTGTCTAACTTTGCTTTCAAACTTTTTTCAAAGTTTTCAGGCAATTCACCTGCTACTTTTAGTTTAAAACTATAAGTTTTTTTGCTTTCGGCGAGATATTCTTTAAATGTTTTCATAGTAATGTATTTAGTCCTTTTTACCTAATTTTTTAAGTAACTCATTGCGGTCTGATATGACATACCCTTCTCCAGGTACTATATCATCGTCACCATCAGCTGGCCTGCTTCCTTGATCTATCTTATATTTTCTTAGTTGTAGATCGATGGCTTTTAATTTTTTATCCATCTTAGATGTTTTAGCATCCATAGCGTTGCGTATCATTGAGCTAGCTACTTCAAATATTCTACCACTATAGCGAACTTCTACATTCATACCGAGATCCATTAAATCGTCATAGGCTTGTTCAGCTTTTGCCGCGAGGTCGTCTAATTCTTTATCGTCTAGCTGTTCTAATTCATTGATAGCAGGTAAATCTCTAGTGATTTGTGCTATAGCATTCGCTTGTTGCTCTAAACTGCGCACTTGCTCGTGCGCCGCTTGGGTTTCTTCTGGGTTTGCTGATTTCTTTTCTTCAACAGGTTCTTCTTGAGAAACTTCTGCTTCTTGAGCATCATCTAAATTGAATAATTCTTCTAATTTTTTAGTCATGTTTATATTTAGTTGGTAGTATGTCATCTAACATTCCTTTTAGATTAGGATTTGCTTTTTGTCCACCGCCTGTTAGAGACCAAATTTTTGTATTTTTATTTTTACTAATGAAATTATCTATGGTTGCTAGATTAATAAAGTTTTCGTCTATAAAATTTTCTTGTAATGCCAAAGACATACATACTTGATCAAGTGCATAAAGATTCGCCCTTTCTATCTTGGGCATTTCTGATGTTATTCTATCAAAATCTGTATTCTGTAATCTTTGTTCATATATTTTAATAACTATTTCTAGAAAAGATTTTTTCCTCCTAGATACATAAGAAATATTTGCTCCGGTTTGTTTCCATAAATTATCTTGAGAAGGATAATATAAAATTCCTAACTCTTTGTCTTTAGGTATTACTATATGTTCATTAAAAATAATATCGGCATCGGTTATGAATGCTCCTTGTATTAGGTCTTGATCAAATAAATGATTTGTGATATAATACCTTGAACAAAAATAATAACTTTTTAGTTTATAAAAATTTATATCTGTATCTATCGATTCTTTACTATATGAAAATTTTATTTTTAAATCGAGATTATCAATTTTTTTTAAGAATTTATCGGAAGGATTAATAAAATGTATATGTACATCCATATTATTTTTTTCACAGGATGCTAGGTTGTGTATTCCATAATTATTAAAAAAGTTTTCGTCACATTGAAATACAACAGGGTTATTAGAAGATGGTACTTTTATTATTTCGTAATTTTTAAAAAATTCCTGCATCTTTTGCCCAATCTCGATATTCGATTGTATGAAATTTAATATCTTCATTTACATACCATGTTTCATAGTGACATTCACCATACCAAGATTTTCTTCGACGCATAGCAAATACATTATTCACAGCAATCTTATAACCTCTGGCGTGCATA
>Ga0222719_10004181_pt1 | contig 12693 bp, 20 predicted proteins | sample C33_34DmetaG_FD_165039 | JGI IMG/M metagenome (GOLD analysis project Ga0222719, IMG submission 165039) | Estuarine water microbial communities from San Francisco Bay, California, United States - C33_34D | ecosystem: Environmental > Aquatic > Marine > Unclassified | place: USA: California...
TGCTCGGCTTAGTCTTCCAGATACGGTTTCGGCAGGACTACCGCCAAGAATCGTGTTTACTAATTGATCAATAGCAAGGAACGGATACAGAACGGTCAGGTTAATTATGTACTGACCCACTGGGTGTTTGGTGTAAATCTCGTACAGTTTATCACTAATCATCTTATATACTCTTAATCAACGATTTTTCATATTCTGCTTTGATTTCTGGCGTGTGAACAATGGCGCATATATTCTCTATGCCATTTTTTTCTGGACAAACTGTTAAGGGATCACAGCATGGCGTGATCTGTCTACCATCAATCAATTTTATGGTCTTTGTTTTTGGGCATAAATCCATGATGCCAAGATCGATTAGTTGCTCTTGATCAAGTCCCAAACCCAACAAATCATTAAACCCTTTTCCAGTTTTGCCTTCACATGCTTCAAGATAGCAGTCAATTGCATCCTGTTCATTGCCTCCTGCTTTTATATACACATCATGGGTTTTATTGGCATTGTCAGTGACAATGTAGTAGTTGTCTTTTATGTGTTCTGCTTTCATAGCTATCCCTAAACAAATGTAATTTGAAAGTTTTTTGTAAAACCAACACGATTCTCAAAATGTATTACACCTGATTGAATCCCGATATTTACAGACCCGTTAGTGCCACTTGTGCCAGTTCTCGCTGCGTTGGCAATGGTGACGTTTGTGCTTACTGATGTTTGAATGGTTCCGCTTAATGAACTGCCAACGTCATAAAAGAATAATGCTGATGATGTGTTTCCGGGTGTCGTGCTGTCACCGCCAAATGTAAAGATGCACCATCCACCGTTTCGGGGTGGTGTTACGGCAGAATAGGAATCATCAGCAATTGTTATCTCTTTTGTTTCAAACCGATCTGATACAGTGATATCGCCTGAAAGTAGATTTACATCCCCAGTAGAATCATCAATTTGAAATAAAACCGGATTTCCTGCGCCTAAATTACCATAGAAATTTATATTTCCATTGTCTGAGCCTAAATCAAACCCACCTTCTGAATTTTGAAACCTTATTCTTATCGATGCTGTTGTATTTGTGTCCGATATTGTAAGTTGATTTGCTAGTGTGCCTGTGTTGGCTGTGTCTCCAATATGCGTTTGTCCTAGATAATTAGTAGCACCGTTGGCGTAAAGCCCTCCGGCTACTAAATCCAGATCGCCACTTGATACAGTGAGATCGCCACTCGATATAGTTAGTCCAGCAAATGTCCCTGCACCTGCGCTTGAGCCACCAATGGTAACTCCATCTATTGTGCCAGAGTTTATGTCAATGCCTGTGATCGGGGTAGTTCCATCCAGCAGGTCATCAATGCTGTCCAAGTTAGTGTTTAGCTTGGTTCCCCATGTGTCATCTGAAGCCCCAACCTCTGGCTTGGTTAGAGAATATGTGGTTGTTGTTGTATCTGCCATTATTTTAGCCTCAATTTAATTCTGTCCAGCTTTCACTGGTGTTTGTTTGGTTTGTCCAGGTCTTGCTTGCAACAGCCTGAGCCGTCCAGCTATCAGTATCAATCAAATCATCTACCCATGTCACAGTATCGTCTACCTGCCCTGCCCATGTGTCAGTTGGTGCGCTGTCATCAATCCACTTGAACCTTGCACTGCATGACGTTGTTGATGCTAATGAATCTAAACAGGATGCACTCTGCACACGATTAAACGATACGTCTAGTATAACAGAAATTTCAGCACTAGATGATGCTGACAAGACTGTTACTGCATTTGATGTTGAGGTGGTACTGGAACTGCTTGTAGCTGTCCCCAACCTTACCCTGACACCTGATGCAGTCACTGCTGCGCTTGATGATATTGTCGCAGAGCCAGATTTTACTGCTACTGCACTAGCGGTTACAGATGATGAAAGTGCCTTTGTTAAGCTGGCATTTTGTACTCTTAAAGCAGAAACAGTGGCAGAAGATGATAATGCTTCTGTTGCCGAGCCGTTCTGTATTCTCTGCGCTGATACAGTTGAGCTTGATGATATTGCGCTGGTTGCGCTTCCAAGTCTAACAAGCTGTGCAGATGCGCTGGTGGTTAAGGTGCTGGATGATGTTGCACCAGCAAGGCGTACCCTAACGCCATTTGCCTGAGATACAACAGATGTAATTGAAGTTGCAGATGCGCCCTCAAATACCTCTGGATAGCCATATTTACCAGAGCTGTAGACTCCAGTGCCATAACCAAGCCGTAAGGCCATCAGTCTAGGGTGATGTCTAAGTCACCAGCAGGGATTCGGAAAACGTCACCACTTGCTATTGTTTTGCTAGCATCCAGAGCAGCGTGAACTATCATTGTACCGCCTGATGAGGCATCCATCACGCCTATGTGTGTGATAGTCCCCCAGGAACCCGTTGCAGCAGTAAACTCTACTGCACCGCTATTTGTTGCGGTATTGCCAGACACAGTAAGGGTAACTGCTGTTCTAGCGTATGAGCCTCCAGATACCTCTGTGCCTGCGCCAGTTTCACCTGGGTCATCAGTAAACAGACCTATATACCAGCTTGTTGGCCTGGTGGCTGAATCGGCAGTGAATAGCCATGTTAAGGTGGTGGTTTCATATGTGTTAGTTAAACTCATTTCAATAACTCCTGATTTTTAATCTTAATCCAGAGCCACCATATTTGGCTTTTCTGCTCGATTCGTTAATGGCTGATATTGCGCCAGCATACAGCATTGTCCAGACTTGCATACGGTTGTCATCTTTCAAGTATGGTGCTGACTGCAACAAAGCCCCATATAGGTAAGCGTCTGGATGGCTTGCAAGTATCCAGTTGCTTGTATTTGCGTCCGACAGTTTGTCAATGGTTGCATAATATAACATTTCCAGGTTATACGCAGCGTCTGGAGTGGGATACACCTCTATGCTACCACCAGTAATTGCGTAGCTGGTTGGCCTGCCTGTCGAGTCATTGGTGTTGTCCCTCAACTCCAGCATATCGTCAATGGTTATCAACTCAAGCCTGGTGCTTTGCTCTTGCAAGTGCATACGGATTGGTTCAATGAAGTCAGACGGTAATTCTGAGTATCTACTGTCTATTTCAGCAGTTGACCTCTTTTCCATACTGTAATGGCGTAACTCACGCTGCATCTGAGCTTCAGACAGTGTGATGAAGTCTGGTATGACAGACGTTAAGTCATCCCTGTTCAGGAAGTCTGCTATGCTTGTTTTCAGTTCTGAGTATGTTGTGATTGCCATTTCTATAGTCCAGTAAACTTTGTGTTAGTTTAACATGGAATTTGGATTTTATTGATTTATAGACCTAAATTTTTAAGAACCTTGTCAGTAATAACACCTCCATATGGCTTCATTACTAATGCTCTTACATCTCCAGATGACGGTGATCTAGGGTCTTTGTAGGCGTTTGTTTTTTTCTTAGCTGCTTTCCTAGCAGCAGCGACCTCTGGCATAAGTTGATAAATTTGGACATCCTCTTTTATCCTGCCAATCCCTTCTCCAGCCAATCCTGTGCTATATGTTGGATGTCCAGAGAAGTCGAGAAGACCCCTGCTCAAATCTATTTGCCCGACATTTTGTATACCTGTTGTTGGAGCAAGTAGCTGCGTCTGGTCTGAAACTAGCAATCTTGCTTCTGGTAAACTCAATGACCCTCTATCTCTAAAGGATTTATCAAATAATTCCTGTATCGCAGTTTTCTCTTTTGCGCTTAATGTATTATATAATTGGTCTATTGATTCTGGGTTTTCTATGCCCTTAAATTTTGGTATTTTTACAAGCACACTTTCAGTTATTGTTTTTTCCTTATCCGTTGGATGCGGTTTTGTGACAGCGACTTTCCTTCCTTCTTTTCTTATAACTCTGTTGAATTCTTTTATTTCTTCTTTTGACATATTCTGAGCAGCATATTTAAGCATGGCTTCTGTTGTTTGTGTTGAGTAATCTCCTCCTGATGGAGACATTCTCCAGGGTATGAACACAGGGTCTACCCCTTTATTATTTTTCTTTAAGGCTTCTGCATATTTAATAATTTGGCTTATGACATTTTTTTCAGATGCAGTTACTTGACCAGAGTTCATTAGGTCAAACATATAATCTTGACCTCCCCTTAAATTTACTGGGTCGTTTAAATCTATGTCATTTATTTTTGTCAATAAGCCTCCAGCAGCAGTCCTATCATACATACTTGTTATAAATGGCTTACCCTCTAAGTCATATATACTAATTTCAGGTACGTCTAAATTTCTACTTTCAACTACGCCAGTTAGCTTATTAAGTCTTTGAGCTTCATTGCTTACTTTACCGCCTTCTATATTGCTATCGTCATATATTATTCTGGAACTAAATTTTGGATCAATTTTATTAGAGTCTATATTTATATTTTGAGTAGATTGATTTATTGGCTTTCTTGCTTTTATTGTCCTTTGTATTGCTTTTGGTGCTTTTAATACCGTACCAAGAACAGGAATTGCGCTTGCATAGTCACCAGTAGCACCCAATCCTTGCAGTAAAGCGTCAAAATAATTGCCTTGGGATAAGTTCTGTTTGAAGCTAGGGAGTCTATCTGGTGCTGCATAAACGTCCATGATAGATTGTTCACCAGTTGGGGCTAATGGCATCTGCCCAGAGAAGTCTAAAGAGCCAGCACCAGGGGCAAACTGTCCGGCAAAGTATTGCGCCTGTGGAGACTGTGCTATATCGCTCAGCAGCCCACCAGCACCTCGATATGTGTCGATTATGTACTGAGCAACAGGGTCATTTGATACCCTCGATCTGATAGTGTCTAGTATTCCTGCCATGATAGGAATTATAACATAGATTTTTTATGCTATTCCCTGAATGCGTCTGCGAATTGGTGCGCCCCATTCATTTGCCGGCTTGTAGCCAACAGCCAAATATCTGAAGGCATCGGCTGCGTGTGATGTCCAGTCATGAAGTGGTCTTCCTCTCCATGCCTTATTTGAGTCATCCCAGTCCCGTCTATACTGCCTGAGTGCGTCTATCCCTCTGTCGCACTTTTCTTCATCAAACCAACACCTGTCAATCATGGACCTAACCTGCTGAATTCCGTCCTCAATAGGTAGCATTGGGCAGATGGTGATATTGTTTAGCCCTAAATTTTGCAACACTTCGTATCTGGATTTTCCTGTTCCCAGTTCCCTTACTCTTACGTCATGCGGAAGGATGTGCTGCTCATAGGTATATCCTTTGCCTCTCAGTATTGATACATAATGATCTAGGGCTGCGCCTGAGTTCTCGTAATAGTCAATTATGCGTACCTCTTTACCTTTACCGACAAACTGAGCAAAAAAGATGCTGGTAGTGTCTGAGATTCCGAGGTCCCAGGAGCTAACCACTGACAGGTTCTTGTCATATGGAACCGGACATATCCTACCTTCTGTCTTTGCCTTAATCATCTCGGTGGCGTAATAGCTGCCCTCAACATGGACCCTAAAATCACCCTCCCATATATGCGGATAGATGTCTGGTCTTTTTTCTTTATCTTCAAGTCTCGCTTGCTGGAGTACTGAAGGGAACCAAGGGTTATCACGCCAGTTCATCTCGACAATCTTCGAATTATCTGGTGGGTCTTCTCTGAATCTGAGGTTAGTGGCAGATTGTTTACTCTCAGGATTCCAAGTTACCCATATTTCTGAGTTATGCTCTCGGACAGTAGGTATGAGCTTCTGCCATGCAATCTCGGATACGTTCTCAGCCTCGTCTACCCAACATATCAAGATTCGGCTACGGGATTTGAGGCTGTCTACGTTTCGCCTAAGTCCAGCAAAGCTATAGTTAATCCTGCCATCCTTGCTGCGGATATACCTCTCACCTACCTCGTAATAGTCTCTCAGCCAATCGACTGATGATATAGCAGCTTTCACTTCCTCTAGAGATGATTCGTCTAGCGAATTCAGATGTTCTCTGGCACAGAGTATTATTCCCTCCTTACCACTTTTGCCAAGCTGGTAGCCCTTAACCGCAGTCATTAGTGCAAATGATCTAGTCTTGCCTGACCCTCTACCTCCAAAAGAACCCCTTATTCTCGCATCACCGCTAAAAACAGGAACTAACTTTTCTGGCAGGTCAATGTGGCCTGTATTCATCCTCTAGCTCATCGTCTACTTCTGCGGAAACACCCTGGATGACAATGTGTTGGGGTGCGAATGAGCCATCAGAAGAATGCTCGGTGTGTGTTTTCTCTGTCATGCCGTGATTAGCAGAAAGCAGGAAACGGCAGAAATTGCTGTTGTAATTGCCTGTCAGACCGTTGGTAATCAACTCCAGCTTGCTGGCTTGCCTTATCTCATCTATAGCGTTCATAAAGTCATCATTCAGTTTACACCATTTGTACACAGTTCCTTTTGTGACTCCTATATTTTTTGCGAATCGCTCTACAGTTGGTATCGCATCTGAGTATGATTGATACCCACCGTTAGCGTAGTCTAGTGCCTCCTGTATGAAGCGGTCCTCAAAGGAGCTTGGTCTACCAGGAGGTAGTATGTCAGTGTTTGTTGTCATCTGTCCTCCAGTTCTTTTGCTGTAACTGTTTTGGTTACACCTGCAATGAATGCTTTGTAATCTCTGAGGCTTACAATGGAATTTCTGTTAGAGTCCTCATCGAAAGAAATTCCGTAGCCATCTCTTTCAAGGACCCGTACTAACTTACATACTTGATCCAAGAACAATGGCGTAACAGGATATTTATTGATCCTTAGTACCTGGGCGATCTCGTCCCTTGTTAGAGGTGCAATGTCCAGCATGATGCTGAATTGTACCATCCTTGGTTCGGTTTGTCATTGTGCGGAATATTCTATCGTAATTTCTGCCAGTCCATCGGCATCTAGGATTGCTCTACCAATTTCATAGGCTATCTGTGGCACTATTGAGTTTCCGAGTTGTTTAAGTCTATCAGTTCTTCCAGGAACTCCTTTGCTGACTTTTGGCAAGCCGGATTCGTCCAGCCAACTGGATAGCCCATGAGATTTTCCACCCAATCTGGGTTTAGTTGACCCCCCTCCCTCGCCATTACCGCATGATCCAGCCTGTCGTTCTCCCTGGATGCGCCTGACTTCCTCGTCAACGACCCCTCTGAGCTTCCCTTGTGCATTGTCTGCGATGGTGTCGGCCACATTTTCTGAACCGCCACCTGTTCTGCCAAGCTTCCGGCAACATCCTTCCTGCCTATGCTGGCTCTGTATGCTTTCCTTTTTTCCCTTCTCCCATCCGTTGGCTCTATCTGCATCGTTGATGGCGTGAGCCAGAATCCATACTCTGTCCCGTCTGTGTTGGGCGTTTTTGGCACAAGCTGGAATAACAAGCGTTTGGTGTTCGTAACGAGAGGTTTCCAAATCAAGTAGACAATGCTCGAACACCACCCCGTCCTCGATACTAAGTAGTCCACGCACGTTTTCAAGGATGCACCATGTTGGTTTGACAAGTTGTATAACTCTAAGCAGTTCCGGCCAGAGATAGCGGTTATCGTCTTTGCCTCTCCTGGCTCCAGCAACGGAAAAAGGCTGGCATGGGAAGCCGGCTGTGATGATGTCGATGCCGAATCTTCCGGCTGAATTTTCACCGAGTCTGCCAAGTTCAGACTGTACGAGTTCTTCCCGTCCTTCGTCTTGCGCCTCCCCGTTTCGGTCAGTTCCGCAAGCGGGTGTTCTGTTTCCTGACCAGTGGGTGTTGGATAAAGTTTCCTCATTAATTCCCCTTATATCGTCAAATATAGGCACATCAGGCCATCTAAGCCTGAGTATGTCCTGTGCTTTTTTATCAAACTCACAAAAGGCCACTGTTTCAAATTGCCCTGTAGCTTCAAGTGCAAGGCTAAATCCACCAATTCCGCTAAATAAGTCCAGCAATTTCATTTTTAGTCACCAATTAGGAGAGCGATCACTAGACCTTACCCACTCGCCACCTGTCCACCTATACTTGAAATTATGTCTTCCGATTTTCTTCCATGACCCATTTTCCCAGAATGCGTCCTGGTCTGGCTTAATGCCACCAACCTCTTTACCTTTTAAATCATATCCGGATGCTTTTGATTGCCTTGTGCATTCAGCGCAGGAACTGTGATAGCGAGTGTGATAGCGATTGCCCCTTTTTTTGTAAAACGAATCCAGGGGAAGCCACTGTTTACACCCATGCACACCAGAACAAAGTTTGTGCGGAATGCCGTTTAACATTCTGTAGCTTTTAACTTTGGGACCTCGTTTCTTCTTCCCACCTTTGGCTTTCTTCCCAGAATAACTGGATTTCTTCGTGCTTTCTTTGAGATTGTTCTTCCCGATCTCTCTCAAAGTCTGTCTGGTCGTAATATTCGGAGTCATTATAGTTCACCTTGTATTTTTCCTTTAATTTGTAAGTATTTTTGTAAATATTTATAAAACGATGATCGTTCTCCAGTAAGACTACTGGCTTTTCGAAATAATCATGGGAGTAATAACCAGCGCATAACGACATCAAGGTTACACTCCCAAAGACCAGTAAATTTTTTAAAAAACCCTGCATTGTATCTGGCGAGTTTGGCCCGTGCTATCAACATAGGTCTCTCCACATCCCAACGACCAAAGATATACCGAGCCAGCAAAAAATACTGCTGTGATAATTATGGAGGCAATTTCCTTAAAATTTTGCATGAGATTCCTCCCAGATTACGTCACTTGTAACCTCGTCCAACTGATCCCCAAGAATCTTCATCATTTTTTCAGACTGTGAAGGATCATTTTTGCATATTAAAATCATTTCCAGAACGTCCCCCTTGTCATCAAAAAACCTGTCTACGATCTCATCTAAATCTAAATCCAACTGAGTTTTAGAATACAGATAATCCGATAATACTTTACTGTGCATTTGTTTATCTCCCTTATTTATGCTGACAATTCTATATAATTTTTGTTTTTTTCAAGCTTTTCCCATGTGGAGCCGTAAAATTGATCAGACTCCAGCAATAGAGGTGAACAAACCCCACCAAAAACTGTTCCAGGTATATTTTTCTTAATCAAATTTTGTGCTTTTCTTGAAGTATCTGCATTTACTTTCGCAGAAAGATAATATTTTTTTTCAGGGTAATCACCATACCCATACTCTGGGGTGTTGTCGTTCTTCCATACCCAATTAACCAAATAAAATTCTTTCATGTTTAATCTCCTGTTTTTTTAAATGATGTAGACATTTTACAGGGTGTGAATTTCCTGTCAACACTTTTGTTTACTTTTTTTATTCTGTTGTTAACTTTTTTGTAGCAAAAAAACCACTATATTCAGGATGGTAGTGCATGAACAGCCTAGAATAGTATGCGATAAAATCGTTGTTTATTTTGTAATCCTCGCCCGTTGTCTCTATAGCAGTCTCCCACCGTATCCTGTTGACGATTAGCCACGCAGAGAGCTTCTTATGCCCCTTATTTATGGCAACAAAGCTATAGTGTTCAAATAATTGGTAGAAGACTGGATTTTGCTTATGCCACTTCCACCATCTTTGTTTTTTTGTCATAATTTTTCCTTTTTTTGTGCCTAATGAGTGATGATGTCATCCAAGCCTCTGCCTCTGGGAGAGGTGTTTTTTTCAAGTCAACTTCAATCTTTCTAGGCCACCTGTCGAATCTTGATTTGTATAAATATGCAGCGTAACCATCCTTGTACCCACGTTTCCTGCAGAGTGCCAAAAGGCTTGAGTAGTATCTACTCATATACCTTCGGTCTTCAGAGGTTGCCTTGCCACCTTGGATTCTTCTCAGAAGTTCGTGAGTGGTTTCGATTTGTTTCATGACCATAAATTGAAATCCGCATACGCATTTTGAAGTATCCATAACCCTGTGACATTTCGGACACTCCTTAGCCTTTTTCTCTTTTGGTTTGATTTGATTTGACTCTCTGAACCTCTTTTCGTCCTTCGACAGACAATCTGGTACAAGCCACTCGACCAGTCCATGCCTCTCTAAATTTCCGGCATGGTCTAGATAAATAGCTGAATCCTTGCCAGGTGATATTCTCATTGTTCTTCCTGCCCTCTGCTGAAAAAGAATTTTACTTCTTGTGGGGTAGCAGTCAATGAGGCACGATGTTGTCGGTGAGTCATAGCCGACTGATAAAAGCTGAGAGCAACTAAGTATTTTTATGAATCCAGAATCGTGCTGCTTAAAAAGCTTTATTCTTTCCTGAACATCAGTGTATCCGTCAATGTGTGCAGCAGGGATACCACTCTGTCTAAAAAGGTCTGTCATATATTTCGAGTGTGCAATTGATGGAGAGAAAGCTATTGTTTGCCTATTCTCGCCATACTTTAACCAGTTCTGAATGATTGAACCTGTCAGTTTTTTGCTTTGCTCTGTCAATGCTTTCTCCAGGAGTCTAGGGTCAAAGTCGCTACCGCCTGTACTCAAGGCTCTAGTTTTTATTCCACGGATGTCAACCTTTGCGCCACCATAATAAGTAATAGGTGTCAGGTATCCAGCATCCAACAGTTCCTGGGTTGTAGCAGGCACAAGTAAATCGTCATAGATTAAACCCATGCCTTTTGCGTATGGTGTGGCAGACAAGCCAATAATTTTTGCATCTGGGTATCTACTGAAAAGCTGGCTTATTGATTTTATTGTGACATGGCATTCATCTACAATAATTAAATCAGGTTGTGGGTCGTAACCCTTCTTAACGCGCCTGACTAATGTCTGTGCAGATGCCACTTGGACAGATGCTGAATAATTGGTGCAATGATGCTCTCCCTGTATTACACCATAGTGGATTCCCCAATCATCGAAGGCATCTATCGTTTGGTCAACAAGTTTTATTCTGTCGCAGATAAAAAGACCTCTTTTGCCTTTGTCCTGGCAACCTTTTATCAGATATGCTGCAAGGTGCGTTTTTCCGAAAGCGCATGGCGCAGCCACTACTGGCCTTATGCGTCCAGACTTGAATGACCGCTTTATCATGTCAATGGCTTTTATTTGGTGAGGTCTTAATTCCATAATTCAAATAATCTTTTAATCAAATAATAAAATACAGGAAATGTAATAAAACCAACTACGATTCCAGTAATGAATCCTATATAGATATAATCTAGTGGTGCTTTTTTCATTTCTTCACCATTGTGGCTACTTGGCTGATGACAAGATCATTCCAGTGGACACCATTTCTGGGATATTCGTTAAATATTTTATCTATATATTCACTGCCCTGGGATTTATCGAAAAGAGAGGTGACTGAAATATAGCGCATCATTTCCAGCTTATCTTCATAAGATGCTGGCTTAATGATCTTGTCATACACATCAGAAAATTCGTCACTATCACGCCTTAGAATGGGAACCCCAAGTCTCAGCTTGCACTCTCTTTTAGCAAAGCTCTCGTCATTACCATAAAGCTGTTTAGCAATAATTGCGTACATTAGATGTTGAAGCCTGTTCTGCGGAAGTGTTCTCTCGCCAGAAATAACATCAACCACGAATGGCATTTTTTTTGCCTTGAGGTCTTCGACCAGTAAATCAAATGACTTTTCGTTATGTACAGCGTACTCAATCCCCATTCTTATCTCCTTTAAAAAACTCCCCGATGAAGGGGAGTATTATTATTTGTCCAGTTCAAGCATTTCCTCGATTGACAGCCCGAAAAAATTAGCCAATTTCAAAGCTGTATTTATTTTGCAATCCTTGTTAGCTCTAAGCCTGGTCACTGACTGCCTCGGCAATCCAAGGTGATTTGCGATGTCTATATTTCTCATTCTTCGCATTCCCTGGGCTGCTCTAACACATTTTGCAAAGTCAACTTCAGAACGGGACATCTTCTGACACCTTAGTTGCGCTTGGCTCACTAACAGCATCTTTTGCTTTGATGCTGAATGACAGAACCGGTGACCTGTCACCATTTGGCTCTTTACGCCAAGCAGAGACATAATATTCTTTGCCTTCCACATTTAGCGAGCCTGTGAAGTCTGGATGTTTGTCAGATTCCTTCCTTGAATTATTCCAAATAGCACCCCTGTTTGTATTATCATATTGTTGCATTTTCATCTTCTCCTCTGTAGTTTTGTATGATTAATTTTCTTAAATACCAATCTTTAAAATTTGCGTCTTTAAGGTGTTCAGTGAACTGCTTGTGAGACATCTGACCTGACAGAAATATCTCGTAGAGCGTTTGATACTCATCTTCTTTTGCCATTTATCTCCTCCATAAATATTTTCGAAATTTCGATTGAATCCTTGACAAGTTTATCTGCATTAATTTTGCTAGTTTTGACTACCAATGTAAGCAGGACAAGTAAAGCTACTGTTTCTTCGTCACTCATCTTTTTAGCTCATCAGAAAGAATTGCGACCTGTTCAGATGCTTTCTCGGCAAGGTCTGCCAATGCTTTTATATACTTTTCGTCTCTTTCAACTCTGACAATAAGTGACTTCATATCAGGGTGATAAGCGAAAAAGTATGCGTGACTGCATTCCGTAATCCAAAGCTGTCCTTGCACCTGGGGGATATACTTTGCAGGCAAAATATCATCTCTCAAGTATTGGACCATAGTGGTTTGTACTGGGCATTTTATTTCCAAAACTGCATTTTCATCTTCAACAATACCGTCAGGTGAACAACCGACATCTAGAGTGTCGTGTTTACAAAATCCAATTTCTTTTGCATCTATTCCTGAGATAAACTCGAAATAGTCCCTGGCTTCAGCCTCAAGGTCAGCACCACGTTGCATTGCGTCCGTTACTTTGACAAAT
>Ga0222719_10004185_pt1 | contig 12688 bp, 13 predicted proteins | sample C33_34DmetaG_FD_165039 | JGI IMG/M metagenome (GOLD analysis project Ga0222719, IMG submission 165039) | Estuarine water microbial communities from San Francisco Bay, California, United States - C33_34D | ecosystem: Environmental > Aquatic > Marine > Unclassified | place: USA: California...
AGAAACTATCCAAAGAAGTAAACACAGAAGACTTCCTTATACGTGTTAGGCCATTCGCTAATGATGATGGTACGTGGTCAGGTGAAGTTGACATATCTATTATGGCAATGCCAGATAATCCTATGGATGATGATGACTATTATCAGGTGATGCATCTTGCTAAGATGATGTGTTCTTCCGTACCTGTCATGGAAGAGATAGAAGAATTTCGTAATATTGTACATGAATATGTAACAAAAGTTATTGACACAGAGATGGATATTGATGTAGAACTAGAGGAAGAAGCTGGTGTAGAAAAAACATACGATGGTAATGTAGTACATCTTCACTTCAACACAAAGACAGGAGGTTCAGCATGAGACATGAAGCGTTTATGAAGCAGGCTATGTCGCAGTCCGATAGTAAACAGATGTGGCCTGCGGAAGATGCTGTTGATATGGTCAACAGTCCACCACACTACAACCAGACAGGCATTGAATGTATACACGCTATCTCTGCTGCAACTGGTGACGGGTTCAAGTACTACCTGCAGGGTAACATTATGAAATACCTATGGCGTTTTGATTACAAGGACAAACCACTTGAGGACTTAAAGAAAGCACAGTGGTATCTGGACAAGTTGATTGAAGAGGTAATGGCACATGATAAGAGTTAAGATGTTCATTACCCTTGACGTAGACGAAGATGAATACCCTATCCCTGCCGATGGTAGAGTAGGTGAGGAATTAGAAGATGGCATTAACGAATACTTCTATGATATAGAAGGTGCCACTATCAAAAACATTAGAACAGTAACGGAGTAACCAACTTATGATTAGCAACACATTACCAACAGACTACCAGAACTTCATAGCACTTTCCCGCTATGCAAGATGGAAAGAAGATGAACAGCGAAGGGAGACATGGGGTGAAACTGTCACTAGATACTTTGATTATATGGCTAGCCATTTGCGTACTAACAATGGCTATAAGCTACCAGACACACTAAGAGGTGAACTGGAAGAAGCTGTACTCAATCAGTCTATCATGCCTTCTATGAGGGCATTGATGACTGCTGGGCCAGCACTAGATCGCTGCCACGTAGGTGGATACAACTGTTCCTACGTGCCTGTAGATAGCCCTCGTGCCTTTGACGAGTCTATGTACATTCTTATGTGTGGCACTGGCGTTGGCTTCAGCGTTGAGCGTCACTGCATTGAGAAGCTACCTATGGTTAGTGAAGAGTTTCACGATACAGACACAGTAATTAAGGTAGGTGATTCACGTCCGGGTTGGGCTAAGTCGCTGAAAGAATTAATTGCTATGTTGTACAGTGGACAAATACCTAAGTTCGATGTCAGCGAAGTACGTCCTGCTGGCGCACGGCTAAAAACATTTGGTGGTCGTGCATCAGGTCCACAGCCCCTTATTGAATTGTTTGAGTTCTGTATTCAAAAGTTCAAGGGTGCTGCTGGACGTAGGCTGTATCCAATTGAGTGTCACGACATCATGTGTAAGATTGGTGAGGTTGTAGTTGTCGGTGGTGTACGCCGCAGCGCACTCATCAGTCTGTCTAATCTCAACGATGACCAGATGGCACATGCTAAGTCCGGTCAGTGGTGGGAGAATGAAGGTCAACGTGCATTGGCTAATAACTCTGTAGCGTACAAGCAGAAGCCTGAGATGGGTACATTTATGCGTGAGTGGATGTCTTTGTACGACAGTAAGTCAGGTGAGCGTGGCATCTTCAATCGCCAGTCTGCTAAGAAGCAGGCAGCTAAGAATGGTAGACGTGACACTGACCATGACTTCGGCTGCAACCCTTGCAGTGAAATTATCTTGCGTCCATATCAATTCTGTAACTTGTCTGAGGTAGTAATACGTGAGTCAGATACTCTTGCTACACTAAAAGAGAAGGTAAGATTGGCTACAATCTTGGGTACATTCCAAGCTACACTAACTAACTTCAAGTATCTGCGTAAGATTTGGCAGAAGAATACTGAAGAAGAACGGTTGCTTGGCGTGTCACTGACAGGCATCATGGATAATTCCTTGACTGCTACTTCTGGTGGTAAGCTAGAGACTTCACTTGAAATCTTACGTGCAGAGGCAGTGATTGTTAACGAAGCTATGTCTAAGCAGCTTAAAATTCCACAGTCTACGGCTGTCACTTGTGTCAAGCCTAGTGGTACTGTGTCGCAGCTTACTGATGCAGCCAGTGGTATTCATGCACGTCACAACCCGTACTACATTCGTACAGTACGTGGCGATAACAAAGACCCACTGACACAGTTCTTGGTTGCTGAAGGTATCCCAGCGGAGCCTGACGTAATGAAGCCTGATAGCACTACAGTGTTTAGCTTCCCGATGAAGTCACCCAACGGTGCGGTAACACGTACTGGTATGACTGCCATTGAACAGCTTGAACTGTGGCTTACCTACCAGCGTCATTGGTGTGAACACAAACCTTCAGTCACTATCTCAGTCAAAGAGAATGAGTGGATGGATGTGGGTGCTTGGGTGTACAAACATTTTGATGAGGTGAGTGGCATCAGCTTCCTACCCTTCAGTGAACACACATACCAGCAAGCACCATATCAAGACATTGATGCTGAGCAGTACGCTGAGTTCAAGAAGAAGATGCCTAAGAAGGTTGACTGGACTAAGCTGAGTGACTTTGAAAAGGAAGACACTACATCAGGTGGGCGTGAGTTAGCCTGTACTGCTGGTGTCTGTGAAATAGTTGACATCGCAGCAGCTTAGTGGTAAGTTAGTGTGGAAGCGTGGGGATGGTTGGGTACAGTTTAACCCCCCACGTAGTCACCCTAGCTACGAAGAATGGCAGAAACTTAAACAGAAAGAAAAGGAGAAAGAGAATGAATGAAGAGAACCAAATGATTACCATTGATGGTAAAGAGTACAACTTTGAAGAACTAGAGGATAACCAGAAGGCTATGGTTAATCATGTTGCTTCGTTGAACAACAAGATTGCACAGGCTAGGTTTGAACTAGATCAACTTACTGTAGCGCAAGATGCTTTCAGCAAGATGCTGGTAGCTTCTGTAAACGAAACCTCAGAGGCGCAGCCAGAGGGAGAATAAGATGTTGTTTAACTTTTTGAAAACTAAAAATTGTATTGACTGTAATACGGATTTAGTAATAGGAAGTAACTGGACATCAGCTAGACAATCTCAGGGTAAGTATGTCTGTAAGTCTTGTTGGAGTAAACGAGATGCAAGCCGAATGTATGTTAATGGAAAAGAAGTTTCAAAAAGCCATCCGTTACATAAGCCCGGTAGGTACAAAGCATTAGATGACGCATGGTCACACCAACAGATTGAACGTACTACTGAAGGTGAAGTCTACATCATTGTGAATGATGCGTGGAAGGATTGGGTCAAGGTAGGTAAGGCGGTATCGTCTGATGACAGGCTTAATGGCTATCAAACATCTTCACCGTTTCGTGACTATATTGTGGTAGCTACCATGAAAACAGAGAATAGACACACAAAAGAAAAAGAGATGCACAAAATCTTTGAGCATTTTTCTGATGAGCGTAGAGGTGAGTGGTTTAAGATTGACAAATTAGCGGCAATTAAATTATTCAACTACCACATAAAGGAGATGCAGGATGCGGCGTAATGGTTTAAGTAAGTATGATGCACCACTTAGGATTCAGTTTGAGTGGGGTCAGGAAGCATTTAAGAGGGGTAAAGTAACTTGTCCTATTGATTCAAACACAATGCAAGCAAGGGAGTGGCATAGAGGTTGGAACACAGCATACCATGTGAATCTACAGAAGGTACAACGGAATGAACAAGCTAGAGCAGGAAGTTAAACAGTGGATGAAGGAGAAACAAATGAGTAGCATTACAGCAGCAGACTACCAACACAAAGCTTGTAGCACAGCAATCTTTCCAAAAGAAACAGCCCTAGCGTACTTGACGTTAGGACTGGCAGGTGAAGCAGGTGAGATTGCTAACAAAGCTAAAAAGCTAATACGTGATGGCGATAACCCAGCTAAACGTTCAGAGATTACGAAGGAGTTAGGTGATGTGTGTTGGTACATTGCTGTACTGGCACAAGAGTTAGGAGTTAACCTTGGTAAAGTTATGGAAGACAACATTGAAAAACTTGCAGACAGAAAAGCTAGGGGTATGCTAGGCGGCAGTGGAGACAATCGCTAATGATAGCAGCAATAATAATAGTGGTATCATACTTAATACTTATACCGCTAATGACAGAGAAAGAAGGGGGCAATTAAGCCCCCTCTTTTTATAGTTTAGTTTCTTTGATATATTCTAGCATCATTCTAATGTGATCTTCATTAGCAAAGCTAGGTTTTTCATCACCCCTACCTACTTCTTGTAACAGATTAGGTAGTGCGTTTCTTGCGGCACGTCTTTCTGCAGGCTTCATTCTACGTAGCTTTTGCTGTGCCTCAAGATAACCTTGCAGTCTTACATCAATAGGATTGCCAGACTTAGGGTCTACAATACCAGTTTCTTCAGAGCCTGTGATTACAGGGTCAATAGCAGCTTTATAGTCTGCTAGTATTTCTGTGATACGTCTTGTCTGTTCGTCTTTAATAAAAGCATCATCAGACTTTCTGTTACGCTCTTCTGCGCTACGTTTACGTGCTTCAGTGCGATAGATACGCATGAAGTCCGGGCTTGTTACTACGTCTACCATAGTAGGTAACAACTCACGAAGCACTTTAGTTTCATACCTTTGGAAGCCCGGTGATATTGTTTTAGTACGCATCTTATAATCACGGAAGCCTAGTTTCTCAAGGAACTTACCAGCCTCGCTGGACTCTTTTGATAGGCCAATACCAGTGAACACTTTAAGTAGCGGCATCACACGTTCACGTGTTTCACCTTTTTGAAATAGCGTTTCGGTAAGTGGTAGCTTTTCTTCTTCTTCTGGTGATAGCAAAGTAGAATACCCACGTCTAGCAAAAGGTTCTGCTACTTCACGTTTAAATGATTCAATGGCTGTCTCAACACCAGTTTCACCAAGCACAGGCTCTTGACGTACATCTCTATACTCTAACCCACGTTCACCTGTACCACGCTGTGCATCAATAACTTGGTTCAATGGTGTAAGATAAGTAGCAGCGTACTCGCCAAAGATAGTACCAAAGGTACTGCCGATAGTCTCACCACTCTGTGCATCAGCAGTTTCAATCATCTTTGCAATATCATTAAAGACTGCATCACCTGCACCAGTACGCACGTTAACACCAAGGAAGGTTTCTTTGGCATCCTTATGGTCATACCAGTTAGATAGTGTACCATCATCATATCGTTTAGCAGCTTCAGCAATCCATAGAGCCTGTCGCAAGATAGGTGACTGTGGTGTTGTATCCATTAATGTATCATCATCAGTACGCAACATCTTGTAATCTGTTGGTGCGTCTTCTTGTCCACGATACATCATTGCCGCTGGCAGTATAGCACCGACACCTATCATATTACGTGATAGCTGTTTACGCTCTTTGGCGGTTAGTGGGCCTCTACTTTTTCGTGTAACTACGTCTGTTGCTTTACGTAGTAGAGGGGCTGCTGCCCCGCCAGCATAGTTACCAAAGAGTTCCATGCTATTAAACATAAAGCGAGGGAACGGTGTGATAACAGTCAGACCATTGTTAGTAATGAATGATGTAATGTTCCTGAATACTTCAGTGTCTGGCTGCTTGGCATAAGTAATGTCAAGTGCTTTTTCTGTAGCATCAGCTACAAGCTGCTTGAAAGGACGCTTATCACCAATAATATCTGGTGCATCGTTAAGTAGATCATTTAACTTTCCAGCATTGATTGTTTCAATCAAGTCAATACCGTACTCATTCTTTGACAGACGTTCTAGTTCAGCTAAAAATGAACCACGTCTTACAAGATATTCCTGCCAACGGTTAGGTGTGTTAAGTACGTCTACGCCATCCTCAATAAAGGTTAATGCTTTGTCTAACTTACCCCCGGAACCTGCACCTGTTGCCCTACGTACTTCGTTAATCTGATTATACATCATATCAAATTGCTGGCTCATGCCGGGGCGAGAAAGAATAAAGTCAGTATAGCCCTTTACCTCACTCATATTCTTAGGATTAGTCATGTAGCGTATGTGTCTAAAACTATCGTTCCAGTTCGCTTTAGATACTAATGACTTTGCACCTGCACCAATACCTTCCTGCCCCATGTTATACAGAGCAGTATCCATTACGTTTTGTAGTCCTTCTAACGGCGCACGAATACCTGCTGATGACAAGTTACGTGCTGCAGTAGCGATCTGAGATACAAGCAGTCCACGGCGAATGTTCTCAGTTCTACGGACAAACTTCATAATGCCATTCTGATTATCCAGCAGTGCAGCATTACGTATGTTATCTATTTCGCCTTTAGGTTTGATGCGCTTAGATAGTTGTGAGAATTTCTGCAGCACTCTACCTGCATCACTAGCAGAGCCAAGTACCATAGTGGCATAGTCTTCATACGATAAGTCATATTTATTAAGCAACTCAAGCAGTTCATCAGTCTGTACAACCTCTTGATTCACAGACATATCAAACAGATTATCTACCAAGCGTTTCTTTGGATTGTATAATTCAGGTTTCTTTGCAATAATATCTGCAGCAGCAGCTGTAAAGGCATCTAACTTTTCAGGACGTATGACATTAATAGTAAGCGTGTCACCAGCCAAGTCTAAGAAGTCTGATACTTTATCTTCACCTTCAGCCATGTTGAGTAAGTTAATAGGCGCACCATCAATGTCTTCTAGCTTTTGTTTACCAACAGCACGTGCTTTCTTTTCGTCAATAACAAGCTGACCATTCTTTTCAACAGAGATTAGTTTGGCCTCGTCAATAACTTCGTTAATATCGTCTTTATTACGTGCGCCAATCTTCTGCTCAAACTCTTTAATATAGTCTGTAGTAATCTGTTTGTTTTGTGCAGCAACATCTTTAGCCAAGGCAGCTTTTTTATCTGCTTGTTGTTGAGACATAGCTTTAGCCATTTGAATATTTAATTTACGACTTTCTTTTTCTACCTGTTTAGCTGCCTGTTTGAAGTCACCACCTAGCTTGGCACCTGTACCCAAAGCAGGCACACCTTCAAGCATAGTTAAAGTATTTTCTGACTCACGCATAAGTTTCTTTACGAATGTGTCTTTACTTACCTTACCGCCGAACACAAACTTACTAACATCTTCGTATGTATCTGGATTGTTTTCAGCAAGAGACGTAACAGCATCATCTATAAAGTCGTTATAGGCTGCAGTACCTACATTAATCTTTCCACCAACAAAGATAAGTCCCCGCATAAATACAGGCCCGGCAATTGGTGTCTGCATAATCTTTTTCATAAGGCTTGGGCTACCATTTTCATCAGCATCCCCATTAGCATCTACTTTATCCGGCATACTTGGTACAACTACATCACGAATAAACTCATGCTCTGACATACCTTGTTCTGCTGCACCACGTGAAATAGTCTTTGCCGTTTCTGCATTTTCTTTTCTTGCTCTACCTACACGTGTATTAAGGTCTATCTTAACATCAGGTATAGCCAGCCCAAGTTTTTGCATCTGCTCACGTGCCATGTCTGCAGGTGTAGGCATATCCGTTTCAGCATCAGCAGCTTCATAGTCTATAGTAGGGTCTATAGCCTCTAGTTCTTCTGCTTTCTGCTTCTCTTCTTCAGCAGCAATATCTTCTGCAGTTACACCTGTAGGCACAGACGGTCCTGTAGGCGCACTAGGTTGCGCAGCAGGGGCTGTTAATGTTTCTTGTGGGGAAAGTGTAGCCACGGCAGATGAGCCTGCTTTACGCAGGATACGTGGCCCCTTAACAGCAGGTTGCTGCTGCTGTGGTTTTTCTACAGGAGTATCTTCAGCCGTGTCAACAACAGGTCCGTCTTCATCCTCTTGTGCTTTATACTGCTCTTCTATTTCAGGAGATGCATAGTTGAGTATTTTTACCATTACAACCTACTCCAAGTAAGTCCAGTTACTACCCATCCATACGGCTGCTGTGTCCCCTACATAAGTATTATTTTGTGGATCATAATACTTAACCATGCTAATGTCTCCTACTTTAAACAAAGGTTTACCTTGTGCGTCTGTGGTTGCACTAGGTTCAACGGCAGGATTAGTGCTGATGATCTCACCTTTAGCATCAAAGCTAAATGCTTTATTTTCTGGGACGTTTCTCTGAGAGAACTTATTAAGATATGTTTGAGTGTTGGTAGCAAATGCACGTTGCTCTACACGTAAGAAATTCTTCAGTGTCTCATCGTTATTATATGCTGCAGTTGTTTTTTCAATCTCATCAAGAACAGATGGCTGCGCAGCAAAGTAAGACTTATATGAATCTGTGCCAGATAGTTTAGCCATAAGTTGTTCACCAACACTTTGTGTAAACTCAGCATCATACATAGAGTTCTTTACTTGGTTAAGAATCTTAATACCAGTACTAGGTGTTAGTGCGGTTGCATTGTCAGCATTTTCTTTTTGTTTCTTCTTTTGTAACGTATCCATAGCCATATCATAATAGGTTTTACCTTGAGTATGCGCTGCACTTCCAGGCTCATTTGTAAGCATCAACTTTTGACCATAGGCTAATATGTTTTCTGTATTTTTAAAATCTTCGTCTTTATTTTTGTCATACTTAGAAGCAAACTCTATAGCTTCATAGCCTTCATCATATCTGATTTGTGCTGCAGGTATAGCCGAAGTATCACGTGGTGCCATATATTCTTCGCCTAAAGGTATAGTGCTTTCTACCTGTTCGTTTAAGTCTTTGCCTAAACGCATACCAAAAGCACCCATAATACCTTTGGTTTTTGTCATAGCTTCTGGAATCTTTACAGAGAAATCTTCATCGGGTCTAAACCGATTAAAGTTATCCACAAGAGTACGTGGGTCTTTTAGTGTGTCCTCACCTGCAAAATCAATAAACTTACCGACATCAAATTTAGACCCTAGTTTTTTACGGTTTTCTTTTAAATCGTTAACAAGTTCTGCAATAGCATCAGCAGTACCGCCAACACCTTCAGCTGCCATGGCTGCTCTGCTGTGGCTTCCTGTCAGACTAGCGAGTTCTCTAAGATTATCTTTAAGTTCGCCGCCTTTCTTTTCTGCAGCAGCAATCTTTTGCTCTCTTCTTGTGAGAGCGTAAGTTTCAGCACGAGATAATCTATCCATGTTCTGTTTTAAATCAAGCTGCAGCATTTTATCAAAGCCGCTAGCTAATCCTGTTATTACACCTGTACCAAACCCCATTTACGATCTCCGTGCCATTAAGCCTTTAGGCTCTTCTTTAATAGACATTTCTTCTTCTTCAGTATCCATAACTTCAGTTTCTTTTTCGTCCATTTCTTCTCGCAACTCTTTTATGATTTTAGATATTTTAGCTGGACTTACTTTATCTTTTTCAGGGTTATCTAAACCAGTTACATATTTTATATCAGCACTATCTGCAATAAACATAATCATTTCAGCAATGACAGGGGACACTAGAACACCCACGTCCACAGTGTGTAATCCTTCCATTACACTAGATGTTTGTATAGTGTCTGCAATATCAACTACTGATACACCTAGTTCAAGAACATCTAAAACTTGATCCATAAATTCATCGGATGTTAATCTATCCATGTAATATTTAATAGCTTCATCTACGGTTGCGTATTGCGGTTTTGATTGCCACGGACGAGAGCCTAATTCCGCAGTTAAAGACTGACCCGGAATAGGCGCATCAAAATTAGGTGTAAAATCAAGAGCCATTTATATTCTCCCTACGTTCACGTATAGCTTTTAAATGTTTTTTGACACGGGTAACAGGCTGCGATAAATCCTCATCTGTACTAATAGGCATACCATTTTTAGGAGCAAGCAGCCCACTAGTCTGTCTAGGTTTTTTTATTTCAGTTTCTTTTGCACTCATATTATAGTATGCATTAACTACAGGATTAAACTGTCTGGACATTTAACTTTTTCCTTTTACTTTCCACTACTAAATTCATAAGCTGTTTAGTACACCATTTAAGTAATGGTTTATTACTAATAAACTTAGCGTATTTTTCACCATGTGTCAAGTATAATTTATTAAACCATCTAGGAGCCTTATGGTGTAGCCATGTACGGAATATGAACCAACGCATGTCGTTATCACCATATACCTCACGAGCAACCCAACAAGGAAATCCACCGAGAGCTATTGCACCTATGGTTGAAATAAGGCCACCTACAGCAGAACCAGCGGCTGATTGAGACTGTTCATTTGCAATTGCACTACGTGTTGATGCGTCTAGTTTTGCAATGGCAAGAGCATTATTTCTATCAATTTGATTTTCTGCAGAGGTCCATGCCCACTCCATTGTGTCGCCATAAAAATTCCACAGATTATCATACGCATTTTTACTAATGTCTAAAATGGCACTAGCGTTCAATTCATTAGCACGATTAACTGCTGCAGTATCTGCAGTAGCAATTTGCCTGCGCCACTGCGCATTAGCCTGCGCAATCACAAGCTGGTTCTGTGCGTTAAACTGGTCACGTTGATTGTTCAACTCAGCGTTAAAACGTGCAACTGTATTCGTCTGACCTGCATTAAACTGTGACTGTGCATTTTGCTGTGTCGCATTAAACTGTGATACTTGCGCACCCAAGCTAGCAAAGAACTGGTCAACTTGGTTTTGGCTAGATGCATTAAACTGGGCAGCAGCATTAGTAGCAGCTTGATCTGTAAACAGTGATTGTACACGCTGTTGTGCTTTAAACAGTTCAGTCTGCTGCCTGTTAGACAAGTTAGCCATATCAACAGACAAAAAGTTTTGTGCGTTCTGCACTGCAGATTGTTGGCGATTACTTAGATTAGCTGTATCTAGCTGTGCCAATGCAGACGCTTCAGCCATGACCATTGCCTGTGAGTTAGACAGGTTGTTCAGGTTCATTGTATTCACAGCACGTGAGTTCTCTAGCTGTACCTGCTGTTCTGCAGTGAAATTCATGTTAGCTATGTCACCAATACGTGCAGAGTTTTGTACACGTGACTGGAAGGCTTGGTCAAACTCTTGACCCATAAACTGCGCACGTTGTTGTGCAGCGAGCATGGCACGTTGCTGTCTGTTAGATAAGTTCTGTCCTTCAAACTGTGCTTGTGTTTGAGCATCGGCCTGTGCAATAGGCAATGCACTTTCCATAGCGGCCTGTATAGCCGCTTGTCCTGCAAGACTAGATGCACCAAGACCACGTGCCGCCATTGCTTGTGCTGCTGCTCTCATTGCACCAGATGCCCATGGTGGAGTTGCGCCACCTTGGAAGTCCATCATTAGGTCTTGTAGTTGCCCTTGTACAGTAGCTTGCTGTGAAGGCGTAGCTGTGGCAGCTTGGATTTGCTCAGTAAACTGTGAAGCTACCTGTGCGTCAGCTACACCTGATATCAACTCACCTGATTGTATTTGACGTTGTACAGGATTGTTAATAAGTGAAGCATTACCTTGTGCAGCAGTCAAGTTACCCACTGATGAGGCAGTTTGTTGTGCTGCAGTAATCTGCGCACGAGGGTCTTGAGGATTAGCCTGTGCAGCTTGTGTAGCGTTCATTGCACTGTCTACACCCGGTGCAGCTTGTGCAGCCTGCATTGTATTTGCTTGCGTTGTTGTAGGCTGACCAGCTTGGGCTGTTAAGGCCATAGCTGTAGGTGTAGCAACTGTGCCTGTTAAAGCACCTGTGCCTGCAGCAATATCCTGTGATGCATCATAGCCAATGCCTTTAGCTACAGTTTCACCACCTACTGGTACACCGGGTGCGTACATTTGCTGTACAGTAAAGTCTGTTACACCGGGCTGACCAGTTGTTGAAGGGGCAGGCTGTGTAGCAATAGGTGTACCAGTTACACCTGTTACACCTGTAGTGGCTACTGTGCCACCGACTGCATAATTCTTACGTGCCATACCACCTTTAGCCATCTGCATAGCTTTATTGGTATACAAATCCATCTGTTGCTGTTGAGCAGGGTTGTTAGCTAAATAATCTTGAAAGCCTTGCATATTACCTTGATAGCCCATAGAACGTGCTATCTTCTCCATGCCACTAGGCTTAAATGCTTTAAACATTGCCATTCACTTAATCCCTACTCAACACTTTGTCTAACTTATCTTCAACACGATGCAAAGCATCCATAACTTGCCGCATGTCATCACGAAGTTCCATGCGAGTTGCATAGTCTTCTCTTGTTTTATTTAACAAGATTTCGATGCGCTTCTGTTCTTGGCTCATACCATTAGCCCACCACGCACCACCAGCCAACACTAGGCCAAGTAACATGTCTATCAAGCTGGTCATTTCCATCGCTTACCAACCAGCAGGTACTTTTTGTACAATAGGTGGATTAGCAAGGTTCGCAATTTGACTGTCGAGGTTTGCCTGTAGTTCAGCTTCTGTTTGACCCATGCTTGCCAACACCTTCTCCTTGCACCAGTCCTTTGTCACACTGTCAAATGCTACGAAGTTATCTGGGTCTAGTTCGGGGGATGCTGTGCCATAGATACTTGCGGAGATAGCATTGCCATCTGCGTCTGTTTCACTGTCACTGACAGCAGTGATGCGCCAGTGAATTGTCTTGATTACGTCTGACAAGCCATCTTCAGAAGGGGCTGTGTCTAATGTTGGGAAATCCCATGTGTATGTGTTAGCCATTTTTTTTTTC
>Ga0222719_10004189_pt1 | contig 12685 bp, 19 predicted proteins | sample C33_34DmetaG_FD_165039 | JGI IMG/M metagenome (GOLD analysis project Ga0222719, IMG submission 165039) | Estuarine water microbial communities from San Francisco Bay, California, United States - C33_34D | ecosystem: Environmental > Aquatic > Marine > Unclassified | place: USA: California...
CATAATAAAAAAGCAAACAGGTAAAATTTATTTTTGAAAACTAACACGCATTTCTCCTTTTTGATTAGTTAATTTGATAGTGCTATCATCACATAACTTTTTAAAAATTGAAATTAGAGAATTATCTGTATAATAAGATACCTCATTTATTTTTTTAACGCCATTCGGATGAATAAAGTTTTTTGGTTTTGGATCAATGTTAAAGTATGTCATAAAGAATGGAAGATATATGTTATTAGGGAATAATAATTTCCATTTTAATAATCTATTTGATGGATCCAACCTACTACTCTTGGTAATAAAATAATGTTCTTTATATTCATTCAATTTTTGAACTTCATCATCAAAATCATTTTTATAGGTTTCTAAGCAAATATCAAAATATCCTTCTTCTGCATTTTTCCAACTATTAAAACGATTCACCAGATGTGTTTTACCGATCAATCTTAATATGATCGTGTAAAAATTTGAAATCGGAGCTTTTTCAAGAATTTCTATATAGGGTCCTTCTGAAAAATATATTAAAGCATTTTTAGGATTATGCTTTGATCCGTATTCAACTTTAAATCCCTCTTCTTCAAATTGTTTAACAGCTTCTGAAAGATTATTTGATTTATATAGTATATGACTGAGCTTCATTAATAAATATTAATATAATTTTTGCTCTATAATAATTTTTATTTTTTGAAACGCTTTCTAAACTTCTTTTTCTTTTTAGATTTCTTGATTGGTTGCATATCGTTAGTTAGTTCAAAACCTTCCACAGTATACATTGGTAATTTTTGATTTAGAAGCTTCTGAATATCTCTTAATAATTTTTGTTGATCGCTACAAACAAAAGATATGGCTTTCCCTGATTTTCCCGCTCTTCCTGTTCTACCTATTCTATGAATGTAGTCTTTTGCCACGCTTGGAAGATCAAAATTTACTACCTGGTTCATATTTTTTATATCTATTCCTCTAGCTGCAACATCAGTTGCTACCAATATTTGAATATGATTTTTCTTAAACTTATTTAAGGCTTTTGTTCTATAGTTCTGTGTTTTGTTGCTATGAATTGCAACTGCCGTAATCTTGGCATTAATAAGTTTTTTTGTAAGCCTATTGGCGCCATGTTTTGTTCTAGTAAATACAAGTGCTTGATTCCATTTTTCCTGCTTAATTAAGTGAATTAACAGCGTTGCTTTTTTACTAGCATCAACAGGATGACAGTAATGCTCAATATTTTTTCCAGTTTCATTATCTTTAGCTACTGAAATTTCAACAGGATTATTAGAAAATTGCTTTACCAATGATCTAAATGGGTCAGAGAATGTAGCGGTAAACATTAAATTTTGTCTTTTCTTAGGAAGGTATTTATCAATTTTCTTTATATCGTTAATAAAACCCATATCTAACATTTGATCGGCTTCATCCAAAACTAAAATTTTTATTTTGCTAAAATTGATTGCTTTTTGATGATACAAATCAAGCAATCTACCAGGGGTAGCGACAATAATATCTACGCCATTATTAATAGCATCTTTTTGATTAACATCTGAAACCCCTCCATATATTGCTATGGATTTTAATGATAAATTTTTTCCGTAAGACTTGATATTGTCTTGTACTTGCGAGGCCAATTCTCTGGTTGGCGTGACAATTAAGGCGTTCAATTGATGATGATTTTTATTTTCTTGAGCATTTGATAAAATTTCTAAAATAGGGAGCGTAAAGCATGCTGTTTTACCCGTACCTGTTTGTGCTGCAGCCATTACATCTTTTTGTTGAATAATTGATGCTATTGCCAACTTTTGAATTGGAGTTGGTTCTGTATAGCCTTTTTGTTGAAGCGCTTTAAGAATAGGTTCTTTCAAACCAATGTTTTTGAAGGACATAATTATTTTACTACCATATGAGGTGCAATATACAACAAAGCCAAAACTATCATAGGCTTTATTTAAATAAAAAAGGACTATCTAAATAGCCCTTTATTTTTTTTACTGCTTAATTAGGTATTATTTGCTTGTGAATTTCATTACAACAAAAATCGCAATTCCAATACCTAGCCCTACCGCATAATCTACAGCAACAGCAATTCCGCTACCTACTCCAACTGCAATTCCTGTCATAGCTCCAAGTGATAATTTTTTCATTTTGCACTTCTTTACTTTCTCTTATCCATATCTTTAGTTATTCTTTCATTATAATCACCAAACTTGGATTTGATTGGATTTTTCTTTTCTTGCTCTCTCATTAGTTTTTCTCTTTTGACTAACTCATCTCTAAATTGAGTTTCCGAATCTACCTCGTCGTAGTTATTCTCACTATCTCTTATAATTTCATTATATTTCTTACTCATATTGTATCCAGTATAGATTTCAAGTTCTTAAAAATTACAAAAAATTATTTTAGAATGTGTGTATGAAATATACTATTACCCTACCCTGCCTTGTTTGGGATGAAGGTTGAGAATGTTGGTTGAGAAATTGTAGACCTAATTGTAGACCTATTTTTTGTCGTCTAATGTCGTTTTTAGGGTATGTTTAGATACAAGAAGGACTACCGAAGTAGTCCTTATTGTTGTCTTCATAGTTTAACTATTATAGACTATGTGGGCGATGAGAGATTCGAACTCCCGACATCCTGCGTGTAAAGCAGGATGTCTCACCCTAATTCTTCGAGGGAAACATGTATCTCTTTTTTTTTACTATTGTGTTAATTATTGAATTAACATTACAAATCTAACGATTATTCAGAGTAGATGTCTATTGGAAATGTTTTCATTCAATTTTTGCACCCTTACTACGATTGCAAGGAAAGCAAAGTAGTTCTAAATTTTTTAATGATGTAGCTCCACCTTTAGATACTGGTATAATGTGATCTATTTCTAATTGATTTGTATCACCACACTTCGAACACCTACCACCATCTCTATTCCAAATTGATTGTCTAAGATCGCTTGATATACTGTGCCTTTTATTATTTTCTACATAAAAAATAGCTGGATTTTTTTCTTTGTATAGACTTGAACATTCGTTGTTGCAAAAATTATAATAATCACCTCTAAATTTAAGTGTGAAAAAATTAGGATTTTCTTTCTTCTGTTTCGTTGATTCGCATTCTGAGCATCGAAAATTGTCCCTCCAATATTCTTTTGAGCAAGCTTTTGAATGAAAGATTAAGTTTTTGTCTTCATTGTCTTGCCAAACTGTATTACCATGTTTATAGCCACAGTTAGAACATGGTGTTCTAACGATTGAATAAACAGTTCCATAAACCATATCCCAAATCACCATCAGTGCGAATATTACGATAATCACGAATATTCCTATTAAAAGTACTTCCATATATCAATTTATTAAATCTTTATGAAACCTTACATATCAATATTCTTAGAGGAGAGAAGCGATCAATGTATGTTATTGGAATAATAAGATGAGCATTATTTTGAGGGAGGAATTCAAATTAATTAATAAATTATTTTTCTTTTCTTTTTTTTATTTCTTTAAAGACATCGTCAATAATTTCATTTTTATTATCTTCAATTATCTCTTCATACATCTTATGTAAAATAGGGTCAATCTCAGACTTATCTTCTTCACGAATTTTTTCAAGTTTCTTTGAAAGAAAAGATTTTATATTCTTTTCTTCAATTAAATCTTCTTCCTTCTTTAAATACCCAACCTCTTCATTAAGCCATTCACCACAATGTTTGCATTTAATAGCTTTTTCTTGAATTTCTTCTGCACAGTATTGACAATTTTTTAACATCTATACTATTTTAAAAAGTTTTTTAAAGCTTTTTTATCAATACAAAGTGGAAAAGTAATTAATAAATCTCTATTATCAACTTTGCTCATAATAATGATTGCTGAGTTTGGGTCATCAGAAAAATCAATTAAGGTTTTTGAAAAAAGCTCACTTTGTTGATATTTATCTCCAGCCAAACTAAATAGATGAACATCTCCAGTAAAATGACTTCTTAAAAATTCAAATTGTTTAAATGAATCAGCTGTAACTTTATTTACATCTTTAGCAACACCAATAGATATATTGCCTAATAAATATTCATACCAAGGCTTTTCCATCTCTTTTTTGTCATAATAGGTTTCACCACCTGGGGGTAAAAAATTAAACCTCATAAATGTACCACTACTATTTTTTTCAAATGAAATCGAAAAGTAAAAAGGCTGAGTAGTTGGTAAGTTTGAGTCAGTGTATAAAGATTTCAAATTTTTTGATGAAATTTCTTTTGAATCCACTATTAGACCTAAATTTTCTGATGAAACCCCTGTATTTTTTTTCCACTTAAACTCTGAACAATCATTTGCATCTTGACCAAATGCAAAAGAAAGTAAAATGGTTAGTAGTAGTATTTTTCTCATTTCATTGGTCCAGTAGCATCAAGATTATTTTTTCTACCAATAACTTTTGACTTACATTTTCCACATACAATACCAACATTCATTTCATTATTTATAGCACCACAATCACATGCATAGTAGTCTATTCTACTTGCTATAACATCTTTTTCTTCTTTGGATAGTGTGAGTTTTTTTCCACAATGCTTACAAACCTTAGCTTCTATTTTTATAAGCTCTGCACAATCAGGACACTTCTTACTTTCTCCTGATGCAATTTTAGCATTGTCAGTTTCTTCTTTATTTTCACCAGCGATAAGAACTGCAATAAACCCAATTAAAGGACTTAAAAGAAGTGAAAGTAAAAAATATCCAAAACCTGACCTTCCATTGCTATTTGCAAGAACTCCACATAGAATACTTAGTATAATCCAACCAGCTATCATCATAATTACCTATAATCTAAAACTTCAAATGCACCTTTGATCTTATCATCAAATTCATTTTGCTTTCTCACATTAAAAAAATATCCAATAGTCATGCTGGCATCATATGATTCATAAGCATCCATATAGCCTGCAGCTAAATCAAGGTATTTAGATTTTGCTGTATTATTTTCAATATCCTTAGCTTGATTTAAAATATCACCTGCTGTTTCAAGATAGGCTTTTCTCATTTCTGCACTAAGTTCTTCGATGTCAATATTGAGAGTAGAGAAAATGAAATAATTATTATATGATAAATAAGACTTAATTTTTTCAAACTTACTATAAGATAAATTTCCTTTAAATACATCTAAATGTTCTTGCTCGTTTGGATTTGTCAAAAAAGAAAATCCTAATAATAGAGCAATAATTAAACCAACTATTTTTTTCATTTGATTTAAACTTAAAAAAAAAGGACCACCTAAGCAGTCCTTTTTTTAACATTAATTAAACATAGGTTGGTTAACACCTATAAGTTTTTGCTTATCATCCAACAGATCCATGAACATTTCTTTATCATATTTCAAATATCGTTCTGTTGTTTTAAAACTGCTATGTCCCATTAATCCCTGTAACTCATAATTAGGTCTACCCATAGCAACTTGAGTAAAAGCGAAGGTATGTCTTAGATCATGTAATCTTGCTTTGACATCTGCTCTTTTACAAGCCCTATACCATGCAGTTGTAATTGATTTAACATTTACTGGATGTTTTTTTAATTGATACCAATCATCCAATAGTTCCGGATGCAATTCAACTGTTCTTTGCTTACCACCTTTACCATTAACTAATAGCCAATACCTACCCTGCTTATTATCTAATAGTTCGGTTGTAAACACTTCTGATCTCCTTAATCCAGTACCACGATATATTCTAAAATAATATCCCATAACTGATGAAACTGGCAATTGATTCATTACCTTATCAAACTCATTTGGATATAAGAATCGTGGCATAGCATCTTTTGGAGTTCTAATGTTGAACTGAATATTCATGTTGTTGATATATCTACCAACACACCAACTTATTACTGATCGTAAGCATCTTAACTTCATGTTTCTGGATGCAGTAGCATATCCATATTCATTAAGATAGTTTGCGAACTTGTCATATTGTTGTTGATTGAATTGTGATAGCTTGAACGAGGTCTTAAACACTTGTTTAAGGTTTCTTAAAGTATCATGGTAGGTTTCTACTGTTCTTTCAGTAATCACTCCCATTGATACCTTATTATCAATACACTCCTCAAATACCTTAAAGAAAAAGGGATCTGCTGCGAGTTTCATTTCAAGCCATTTATTTGATTGACCAATGACATCAAAGAACTGCCTTTGATATTCATCTGCCTTATCTGGATTGACTCTTGATTGTAATTCAAGATTGTCTATTTGCACTTTGAGTTTTCGTGCTTGTTGTTTGCTTTTAGTTCCTAATGTAAAGCGACCTTTGATAGATCCTATTTGTGTTAACACAGACCAGTTATAGACCTTTTTACCAGATCTGTTTTGGTATATTTGACTCATTTGTTCTCCTTTATATTTGGAGATACAAAAGTATTTCGGGCATCAATAATATACACAATAGTCGTATTAATTACCATAGGATCTATCTCTTGCAGTCATCCTTACTTGTAATTAGGACTTCTCGGTCTGGCTTGGCAATTCTGCAACAGGTCTATCATCAAAATCTAAATCCTCAATATCAAATACCTTTATAGGTTGATCATTAGGTTTCTCTACTGATAATCTTTGTGCCACCTTACCTTCTAATCGGTCTGCAATGAACTCTACTGCTCTCATATCGCCCCCTAATGCCTTATCGTAGATCACATGGACTAACTGTTCCAACTTCTCTTGGTTGTCCTCATGTTTAAGCATTTCAGTAATGTGTTTCCATTTAGGTCTGCCACCTTTGTTTATTCGTGGATCACCTTTCTTAAAAGGTTTTAGATTTTTTTCATTTGCCATTATTCCTCCTTATATTTTATTATGGATGGCTTTTTAATTGGTAGAATTCTTGGGATGATTTTGATTGGTTTTCTTCTTAGAAAACTAAGTTCATTTATCAATTCAGTTAAAACTAAAGAACCTGTTAACAATCCTCTTAAGATTAGAAGTGAGGATTTTTTCATTATACTACTTCTCATTATTCTTATTGTATTAGTTATTTCTTTCATCTTTTATCTTTTTACAGCAACCCCTAATATTTAGTTATGGGAGTTGAGTGGACTTTATTTGATGTATTGATTTTAGGTTTAATTGCTTATGCAATTGCGACTGCCACTTAATTACCACAAATCTACCTTTTCATTCATCACTTCTCTTAATCCACCATGCTCTTTTTCTTCATGATAACACCATTGCTCACAACTAATAGAATATTCGACTTGACCCATAATTTCTCGTAATACCAATGGCTCATCTTTATACTCATTTATTAGATCTGTATCTTTCATGAATCTTTCCATTTCACTTTCCTTAGATCTACTACAATCAACTATGTATCTTAATGGCTGCGATTTATCATTCATTTGCCATGTAATCATTCTTTGTTCATGTTTTAATTTCATTTTAACCTTCTTTCTTTTGTTTGGCTCACACAGAACAACGAAAAAGGGCATAACAACACAATAAGAATATTATTAGCCATAATGCCCTTTCATCACTATTCATCTTAAAAAGCGAACCTTTCTACTTCACTATGGTATTGAGTGTTATAGTTACCCTCTTTGATTGAATCAAGATTAGCTAACAACATCTCTATTTCTTTTTGTGCTTGATCATACATTAATTGAGCATCTCTTAGATCCTCAACTCTTGTTTGCGATTCTATTTCATCAAGATCTACAAAGCGAACTCGTGTCATATTATTACCACCTGTGGATCTATCTACAAATGTTCCATTAGCTTGCTTGAACTTGAAATTATAGTGTACAATATCACCTTCAACATCTGTGTAAAGGATTAACCCTTTATTAAATAATCCAGATCTGTTTACTTGTCTGAATTGTTCAGCTGTCATTTGTGCTACTGTTGATGCTAAGATCACATAACCTTGATCCTTATTTGATTTAACAAATTGAGGAAGTGATTGCTTAGGTCTATGAATAATCAAACCCTTCTTTCTCATATCCTTAATTGTCTCACTATTTTGTTGGATCACATCATATCCTAATTCACCGAGTTCATCCTCAAAGATTGGATTTTCTCTTAGTGATTCTTCTATTTCTCTTTGGTTCATCAACTTTGATAACCTGTTAAAGAACTCATTTCTATTCGTTGCCATTATATTTCCTTTTTCAATAATTAGGACAATAGTCCCAGTTAATATTCAACTTTGTCGAGGTAGTGTCATCCTTCTATTAAGGTAGGACATCAACTTGTTCTGCTTTGACAAATGAATCACATGTAGGACAAGTCATTGATAAATCTCTTGGACAATTCTTTGATAATACCTTATCACAACACTTGATCATGTATGTAGGAGTTTCACTTATATCTTTATATAAATTATTCTCTTTATACTCTTTATAATATGTTGTCGCTTGATTGTCGTTTGATTGACCTTTGATTGACACATGTTTGTATAATCCCTGCCATTTATCGTAGTTAACCACCTTTGCTACATAGGGGATGTTCTTGCCACGACCTACTGTTTTTGCAATCATATTGTTCTCTTTGAAAGTGTCTAAAACTGTTCTGACTTTCCTTTCACTTACCTTACAACTATGACTGATCTGTTCCATTGAAGTACAAAATTCACCTCTCTTTAAATACCTTTCCTTACGACCTATTTTTATAGGTTGCTGCGAATCGGTATATTGAGCAACACAGATCAAGTAGATCCAAATGATTAGTTGGTCTGGATCATCAAATAACCAATGCTTAATGATGTTTCTACTAACCTTGATGAACGATTCATTTAAAGGCATCACATAACTCCATAATGACTGATTTTTGAGCATCTGAACAACTGAACCATATTGTCTGGAACTCCATTAAGGCGATTAGATCTAAAAGCAGAATACGATGTCTCCCACCAATAGTTTTTGCCGGAATCGTATAGTCTTTTATTTTCCTTTGGATCGTTCTTACTGAATATCCAGTTAGATCACTTGCTTGTTTTGTATTTATATACTTCATAAGAGCATAGAGGGAGTCGTGTCTTTTTTATTTCTAAAAGGAGATGCACATTTTCAAACTCCCCCTACTTTTAACTGAGTTGAAAGATTTTGTAAAGATTATTCATTTAAAGAAGGATCTACTTCTCTACCTTCTAAAACTTCTACTGTCCCTTCGATATAATCGCCTTTTTCGTCAATATCAAATGCTACCCACTTATACACATCGTCAACGAGTTCTATGCTTTCCACTCTTGCTCTTACTATGTGTAATGGAATAAAATCTCTATGACTTCTCATAAAGTCTTTGTTTTCTGCTATTACATCATCACTTATTTCAAATTTCATTACTTGTCTCCTTTTGCTATTGTTTGAACTATTGAATAAACCTTTTGTCTACCATTTGGATCATCACCATAAACTCTTTCAGAAGTCTTACTATAAGAGTTGTAGGTATCTAACCTGTGATCATAAAAGTAGGTAGCAACTTGTCGCTGCAATTTGGTTGTACAATGGTTAAGTATTTCTGCCATTGGTATATAGTTGGTTTCATAGATCGGTTGATCTAATGGTTGATCTGATTCTTCAATTTGAACCTTTATTGGATTATCACATTGTTCTAACTGATCCATTAATTCCAGTTCTCTTTGATATTGTTGTATTAAAAGACCTTGAAGTGTTTGAATCATTTTCCAATACAACTTCTTATCTTGCTCTAATACTTTTATTTGCTCTTTGCTCATTAACTAAACTCCTTTTACTATGTTATACTCTGGATGATCTATTGCAGATCAAAGAAGGCATGAAACCTTCAACTCCTCTTATTCCATATCAGTTTAATTAACTATAAAATTTTATTGAATTAGGTTTACCTGACAAGCACTTTTTTAAAAAAAATACTATTGTGTAAACTATTGTGTTGACTATTGTGTACCAATGTCGCCTTCCGAGGACAATAATATACACCATAGTATACGAAAAAGGGGCTAAAAATAGCCCCTTTTTACTGCCCAAAATACTATGTTTTGTCGTCGGAAAGTGGGCGATGAGAGATTCGAACTCCCGACATCCTGCGTGTAAAGCAGGCGCTCTGACCAGCTGAGCTAATCGCCCGAGTCGCAAAGTTAAACTACAATGCAAAGAAATCCAAAAATTTTGAATATTTTTTTCATATTGACTCAAAAGTATGTTTTATGCTTAAACTTTTATAACAATGGAGGGAATTATTGTGGAAACAAGTTTAGCCTTTACAATCATTGCTGGTGCACTAACTTTATTAGGATTATTTAAATTTCTTGCTCCTAAAAAATTTAATGAAAATGCAATGGGAGAATTACATCAAGAAGCAATTAATCCTGCAGCTGCAATTAGAGCAGCTTTAGGTGGGGTAGTACTTACTGTTGCATTAATAGCATTTATGTCTCGAGATCTTGGACAAGCAGAAGCGAATACTATCTTATGTGCTATTGGAACTGGTTTAGTTACAACTATTACATTTGTATTACTTAATAAAGTAAGAGGATTTGCTACTGAAATACCAGTACCGCCACTAGTTCTACTTGGTACGCTTAGCATTATTGCATTTACTTCAATATCATATGATACATCAACAGTATCTTCAGAACTACAACCAGAGATAGTTTCACCTGACGTATATAGAGTATTATTTGAAGATGAAAATATTAAAGTCATTGAAGTTGAACATGAACCAGGAGAATCAGATGATTTTCATGGTCATCACCCAATGACTTGGTATGCTGTTCAAGGTGGAACACTAGAAATGACCGCGGAAGATGGTTCGGTAAATGTTGTAGAAATTAAAACTGGTCAAATAGGAAGGCCGCTTCAAGGACAAGTTCATAAAGCAAAGAATGTCAGAGATACAAAATTCAAAGCTATTTTATTTGAAGAAAAATAGTTTTTTGTAATTGAATTCTTATAAAAAAGGCTACATCTAGTAGCCTTTTTTTATTTAACATATTTTATCTAAGCTTATTTTTTAAGACTAGGAATTGCAACATCAATTACATCCATCACTTCTTTAGCAAAATGAAAGGTTAAATCTTTGGCAATATGCTTAGGAATTTCTTCAAGATCTCTTTTATTAGCATGAGGTAAGATAATAGTTTTGATACCAGCTCTATGAGCTGCTGTTACTTTTTCTTTAACTCCTCCAATGGCTAATACATTTCCTCTAAGTGTTATCTCTCCAGTCATAGCAACTTTGCTCTTTACTGGAGTATCCTTAAGTAATGACACTAGCGATGTAAACATTCCTACTCCGGCTGAAGGCCCATCTTTTGGTATAGCACCTGCCGGACAATGTACGTGAATATCCATTTTTTCAGCAAAATCTTCGCTTAATCCTAAAATATCTGTGTGTGATTTAACATAAGTAAATGCTGCTGATGCTGATTCTTTCATAACATCGCCAAGCTGCCCAGTAAGAGTCAAAACTCCCTTACCCTTCATTTTACTTGATTCTATAAATAGGATATCTCCACCAGCTGCAGTCCATGCCATTCCAGTAACTACTCCAGGTTTGGTTGTTCTTTCTGCTAAATCAGATTGAAATCTAGGAATACCTAAATACTCATTAACAGATTTCTTTGTGATGCTAGCTGCTTTAAGTTTTTTATTTACTACATCTACTGCTACTTTTCTTAACACATTAGAAATTTCTCTCTCCAGACTTCTAACTCCAGATTCGCGAGTATATGATGAAATAATTTCTTTAATCCCAGTTTCATTGAATTTAATCTGTTTAGGAGTTAATCCGTTTTCAGTAATTTGCTTAGGAATCAAATGTTTTTGAGCAATCTTTACTTTTTCATCGTCTATATATCCCCTAAAATCAATCATCTCCATTCTGTCGTATAACGCAGCAGGGATATTATCAGGATAGTTTGCAGTGGCAATAAACATTACTTTGCTTAAATCAAAATCTACTTCAAGATAATGATCACTAAATGCATGATTTTGTTCAGGATCCAATACTTCAAGCATTGCTGATGATGGATCTCCTCTAAAATCTGAACCAAGTTTATCAATTTCATCAAGCATAAAAACTGGATTATTTGTTTTTGCTTTTTTCAATGATTGAATAATTCTTCCTGGTAAAGCGCCAATATAAGTTCTTCTATGTCCTCTTATCTCCGCCTCGTCTCTTACACCGCCTAGAGAAATTCTGACAAATTCTCTACCCATTGATTTAGCAATAGACTTACCGAGCGAAGTTTTTCCAACTCCAGGAGGTCCCGTAAAACATAAGATAGGTCCTCGGACAGTTTCTTCTTTAGTAACCTTCTTTTTAAGGGATCGAACAGCTAAATATTCTAAGACTCTTTCTTTTACTTTAGGCAAACCATAGTGATCATGATCTAATCTTTTCTTAGCTTCTTTAACGTTAAGATTATCTTTACTTGATTTACTCCATGGTAACTCTGTAAGCCATTCAAGATAAGTTCTTGCTACTGAGTACTCAGGAGACTGTGGAGAAATTCTACCAAGACGGTCTAATTCTTTATTGGCAACCTTTGTTGCTTCCTCACTCATCTTAACATCTTCAATTTTTTTCTGTAATTCATCAAGCTCAACAGTTTGACTATCTTCTCCTAATTCTTTTTGGATAGTTTTCATCTGTTCTCTTAAGTAGTACTCACGTTGAGTTTTTGAAATTTCATCTTGAACTTCTGTTTGTATTTCTTCGCCGAGCTTAATTCTTTGAATTTCTTTTT
>Ga0222719_10004190_pt1 | contig 12685 bp, 17 predicted proteins | sample C33_34DmetaG_FD_165039 | JGI IMG/M metagenome (GOLD analysis project Ga0222719, IMG submission 165039) | Estuarine water microbial communities from San Francisco Bay, California, United States - C33_34D | ecosystem: Environmental > Aquatic > Marine > Unclassified | place: USA: California...
CGTTTGTATCCATCGAAGTTTTAAAGACAACTGATGTCCTTAATTCATAACATTCTCTTGTAACAGGCATTGCCCTATGCGGAATCTTTGCATCAAAGAGAACCATTCTATTAAATTTGTAACTTGCATACTTAATGCAGTCAGTCACATCTTTATCGTAGAATCCTGTTCCACCTTCCCAACTCACATCCCAATCAGCACAAGGATAATACAGTGCAGTAACACTTCCATCATCAGTATGAATGGAACCGTCTAAACCATATGTGTGGGAGTTAGAATAATACCGATCCATCTTATGCTTCACGCCAAACAATTCATGTATGGCACGATCTGTGTAATCCCACAGAGTGCGAATGATAGGATCGAGATTGTTTATGTAAGAGTCTGTGTCACCGAGATTTTGTACATCTGTTGCGACTGCACGATGCCAATTCCATTTTTGTTCTTGTTTTGGATCTAGACCTCTGTTCCAATCGCAAGACCATAATTTATCTGAGAAGAATTTTTCACTGAATTCTTCTGCATTGGGTTTCGGTAGAAAATCATCAATGACATGTATATCCATTATATTCCCATAACAAAGTGGTTGTGGGGGAATATACCCCCACTCCCTTTTTCAATTATTTAGATGTCTTAATTTCAATAAGACGTGGTTTCTTTTCTTCTGGAAGGATTCTTTCTAGTTCAATCGTAAGAAGACCATTTTTCATCTCCGCACCATTCACGACGATATCGTCTGCAATAGTGAATTTACGAGTAAACTTCTTGAAAGAAATGCCACGATGAAGAACTTCTGTATCGAGTTCTTGACTCATCTTGTCCCAAGTAGAACGAACCGTGATCACGCCATCAGCAACTTCCACTTCAAGATCATCCTGAGATAGTCCAGCAACAGCAAGTTCAATACAGAACTCTGTGTCGTTAACCTTGCGGATGTTATATGGTGGGAACCCTGTAGACGTGCTTTGATGATGTGTATAGTCTAATAGGCGATCAAATACACGATCAAAACCAACCGCATACGGGGTCAGTCGATTGAAGTCAAAAGTTGTAGGAAGTGTGTTTAAAGTCATAAGTTTTCTCCTTGTTAAGCGAGTTAAAATAAGAGTCCCGACAATTCGGCAACTCTATTATTATATAGTAACTTTCTATGAAAAGTCAATATAATTTTTAAGAATTTTTTTTGCTTCTTCCATATTAATTGGTTCACCACTTGGTTTTACTATTGTAAAAGATATACACCAACGTCCTATTGGGTCTGGATTATACGTAGAATGGAAGTATCCGTTGTCCATAAGATACGGTCCATGTGTTTTATATTCGCCAATCATGGTACAATCCTTTTCTGTATCGATTATCACAAGTTCGTCGTGTTCATCTCCATCCCAAATTCTACCCGTATAATTAAATCTTCTATAAGTTTCTTTAGAATATTTCACGTCATTATCAGGTAGTCTTTCCATGTCTATTTCCGACATTCTTTCTTCTTTTATATTCCAAAATTTAGTTACACAATTTTTTGCGCCAAAGTAAATATTAAAAATTGCTTGACTTGGATTATTCGGGACAAGAAGTTTTCCGTCCAAATCTCTGAACATAGCGAAATCCGAATGAGGCATTACCCCCCCACCATTAGGTCGACTGTACAACCTACTAAGTTCTAGAACTTGGATACCCTCAGAGTGTAACCATTCTTTTACTTTTGTGTATGTATTATCATTCTTTGTGGGTAGTGGTTTATATACTTTATGAGGTGATCTTGGATTCTCATTTTCATATTCGAATAAAACATCTTCATTGATTTCATAATCAAACGGTAATTTTAACTTTATTAAAAGTTCATTGTCCATTTAACACTACTCCAAGATCGGGTTCGAAGAAATTTGGTCCTTTGAGGATCTTACCATCTTCCCTGTATATTGGTTCTCCACCTTCTCCCAACTTCGACATATTGGATGCTTGGACTTCTTCAAAGCATTTGTCGAGATTGATTCCAAAAGCATGACCTGCCCCATAGGTGACATAAAGGATATCTGTGAGAGCATCAGCGATTTCGACGATGTCATCATTCTGTATTCCCTCTACAAATTCATTTAACTCTTCTCTGATTAAATCAATACGAAGTCTAATCGTATCTCCATCTGGCATTTCTGGTTTACTCTTCACCTCTTGCCCAAACGTTTCCATAAACAATTTCACTTTTTCAAAGTTTGTCATTATATTAATTCTCCCGATATATGCAATAACTTAATCTCATAAATTGGTTCTTCATATTGAAGTTGAATACTCACTCTTTCATATTCGTTATTCTTAAGGGAATGTTTAATTTGTGTGTTGAATGCATAACAACTTGAATATGGAACTCCGTCAACAGTTGCATAATTATTTTCGTCAGGTGCTAACGGTATAATTATGGTAGTGTCTCTCTTATAGATTTTTCCGTCCGTATGTGGAGCAACATAATCATTTGGTCTCACATATAAAAATAGAGCATTGTTGGGTTTATACTTAAACTGATCAACAACTTTATCAAGAAGTTTATTTTCGTCCTCAATGAAGAACAAGTTTGTAGGTTTTCCACTTTTACTGGAATAATGCTCTGGTGTATTTTCATAATCTTTTTTTGCATTTTCAATACACTGTTCAGCATAACTACCATCCAAAATCGATGAATCAAATTCTGGAATATCAAAATACTTCATTTCATCGAAATAACCTTCATCTATTATTCTATTCCACGGCACGTCAATCTTTCCTTTTTGCAGTCTTTCCTATATTATACTTTGCTACCAGATTCCACTCTTCTTTTTCTTTGAATGGCAAAACTTTAATTTGTGATAATGGTGCAACTGGTTCTTGAGATTTTGATGGATCAACTAACTGGACCAATCCCCACTCTGCAATTAGGTTTGCGATTGTATTCCGTCTTGCCGTATCTTCATCACCGAAGTTACTAGGTTTACCATCCAACGCAAATAGTTCTTTGAAATGAACAATATAATACTTGCCTTGCTTATGTAAGATATGACAAGACTGATAGATTGTTTTATCTTTTCGAGACGCAACACCAATTCTAGTTAGTGTTTCTCGTATTTTAAGGAAATCGTCATCATTAGAGATGACTACTTCTACTAAGTTTTCAAGCATTTCTGCCACCCTTTTCCAAAATTCTTTTTATTATAGTTAATTGATCTTCAGATAAAACGGTGAGTGCTTGAGTTGCTTTCAAATCATTATAATTAAAATATTCTTTCACAATCTCTAGGTCACCATGATTACTTTTTTTATCCCACTTTGCATAACGTTTTTTACTTCTTACGGTATTTAGTAAAAACTCGTATTGCAACAAGTGGTCTACAGTGTGTCGCATGTTCATTTCATTTGCTTGTGCGACGGTATCATGGTGATAAGACAATGAACGATTAGTCAGAAAAGGACTATAACCTTTCTCCATAAGAGAATCATTATCAGATCCTCTCATTAGATTTTCTTTAGTGTGCGTTATCGAATTCACATAATCAAACGGTTTGGTCATTTTTCTTTTTCTTTATCCTCTAACAATCCTTGGCGAACATCTGCAACTTTTTCTTTTTCGATGATGTCGATGATCAAATTTGTTAGATCAATTTCCTTTCTAAGAAACAACATCTTCTGTTGCAGTTTTTCGAGTTCTTGTTGGTAAAATTCTAACTCTTGTTCTTTCCTGAGTCGAGTTTCGAGTATATCAGTTAATATAATAATTTTAGATTCAGGCATTCCACTCACACTCCACCATCAACTCAGTAAACATTGCCATCATATTAATCTCATGATCGGCAACAAATGCTGACTTGTACTGATAGTCAGCAAGTGTGACAACCATTTGAGGTAGACTGTTTGGTTTTGCGATTTGACTCATACTGTCATACAACTGACGAAAGATAGACTGACTAGAATCGCCATCGATATTCTGTGCCACCCACTTACGAACCGTAGAGAATTCTTTATTCTTTAGTGCAGTGATCAGTGTTGTCAGATTCACATCTTGTAAGTTGACGAGGATACCAGAATCAATTGATCCTGTTGCAGAGTATCTCTGTAGTTCATTAAGAACCCTACGATTGTCAGGAAAGAACTTCTTGACAACCTCAGCAACAACCTTCTTATCATACTGAATGCTCTCCCCATCAAGTATGGAGATACATCTTTTGAAGAATTCTGTTGCCATTGCTTGCTTGTCATCTTTAGGAATCTTGAACTCAATCACCGAACATCTAGATTGTAGTGGTTCGATAATACGATTCACAAAGTTACAAGTGAGAATGAATCCGCAGTTTTTGGAATACTCTTCCATAAAGTTACGCAAGGCAGGTTGCGTCGACTGTGGATTCAGATAGTCTGCCTCATCTAGAATTACATATTTGCGTCCACCAGAAAACGATACACTACTCGCAAAGTTTCGAATTTCGGTTCGCAGTGTATCGATATTGCCATTCATAGAACCATTGATGACGATGTAATCGCAACCAAGTTCTTCGAGCATTGCTTTCGCAACTGTGGTCTTGCCCATACCCGCACCACCAGAGAGAATCATGTTTGGAACATTACCTTTGTCCACAAACGTTCGGAATGTCTCTTTTAGTGATGTAGATAGGATTGTATCACTAACTGTTTTAGGGCGATACTTCTCCACCCACAAGAAATCTTCTTGCATTTGTCACTCCATACATAATAAAAATAAAAATCAATTATACTGCGAACTTGCTTCTGTGGCAACCCAATATTGGACAGTTTCTCCCTTAAAGTGTGCAATACCTTTTGATGAGATCTTTACATCATAGTCCCCAGACAAGAACTTCAAATTATCTGCCTTGAATACGAACTGAAAATCTTTGTCAGTAGTTCCGACTTCGACATCAAACTCGTTAGATGACGGATTGTCTATATCAGTTGCAACCAAAGACACTTTTCCATTACGACCACGAACAACAACCTCACTCAATTGCAATTGATGCGCACCGTTGATAGTTTTGCGGAAATTTTCCTTGGTCATCTTGAATGTCACCTCTTGTGTAGGTAGTTCAAGATTCTTCTCAGGTGGAGTCGTAATCATTGAGGGATCAGCAAATGTGTAGTTTGCCTTTGATGATCCTTCATTGAGAGTGACTGAATTCTTACTGAATGTGAATTCAGGATCTTCGAATAAACTCTTTAGACCAAGAAACTGATTCAATTCATAAATCGCAAAGTCTTGTGGGAACGATTCTGACACAACTGCCTGTGCCAGAATATTCTTTTGAGGTGAAACCGTCCTTACGACATTACCTGCTTTGAATGCAAGAGATTGATTGATGCTTGAGAAGTTCTTCAATACATCAAAGGTTTTATCACTGATCTTCATTATCTAATTCCTCTTCGGTTTGTTTAACATCATGATTATACAATGCTATGATAGCATAGTGAGCAATTTTAAGCAAGTCTTTTCTTTGCTCACTTATATCACCCTTTTTGCCATAACGTTGCGCATACTTAATGATGTTCCCTAAACAGAAACCATCACCATGCCCACTATCGATAATAAACTCAGTCGATTGAAACTTATTAAACGAATAGTGCCCATCATAAGTTGACGAAACATAATCATATAGTTCTTTGATCAGTTTGTCTTCATTGTATCTAAATTTACTCACGTCACATCTCCATAATATATAAAAGGATTTACTTCTTCATTTTGCCAATCAGATCTGGATCTGCAGTTGCACTTGCTCCCAATTGGGCAAGGTCATATAGAGAACCACCGAAGGTATATGAACCCGTATGCATCAGTTTCATCCAAGGACACATCCACGTATCAATACCAACCTTTGTCATCCACTGACAGAACATGTAGTCCTCAGATAGATATCGTTTAGACTCTGGATCGATCAATGCTTGGAAGTACATCATAATCTCACGTGTACCATCAAAATGTTTCGTGCGCACATGATCAGGTTTGTATGAATAGTCTGGATATGCTTTATCGAATTCTTTAAATGCTTCCTTCGTAATCATCATAAATCCAGTACCGCCCTCAAGAACTTTTACTGGTTCGTCGAGTCGAACCCTTTCTTGACCTTTCGATGGATTGAAGACGTAGTCACCAACAAATCGCTCCAACTCTCCTGGATTTTCATCTGCATAACCTTTGTCTACTGCAGTTTTGATTTTCTCCCATGCAATCGTTTTCTTGGGATATGGTCCACACATGATATTCTTATCGTTTTTAGGATCATTGACATCCATCAGTGCCAACATCGAGAGCACGTCATTCGGATCGAAACCTATGTCGCTGTCGATAAACATTAGATGTGTGTAATCACTACGCATGAATTCATCGGCACAATAGTTACGTGCACGAGTGATGAGAGACTCGTTGAAAAGGAAAAAGAATTTACACTCGATTCCATAATGAGTGCATAGTTTCGTCAGATCTGATATGGACTTGGTGTACATACCATGACACTGCCCACCATACATTGGAGTTGCGACAAACAGTCTTTTCTTCTTCAGTTCATCAATTTCAATTTGTATTTCCATTAAGTACTCACCTATTATAAAATTTCAAAAAAAGTGCGAGAAAAATCTCGCACTACTATATAGTCACCATTTAAAATGCGATCTCATCTGTTGTAGAAGTTTCAGTCTGAACTTCAGAATCGATCTCAACATCAGAATCAATCTTACTATAGAGTTCCATGAACGATTGCTTAGTGTCATCATCGAAACGGTTAGTACACATTTCAATCGCAGTCATACGATCACCAAAGATCGAAAATGCTTTGGCAATGTGAACCAAACGACGAGTAGAGATGATTTCATCAACACCACCATCATAGAAAGTCTTGCGGATGATATCTGCCCAATCGACAAGTTTTTTAACAAACTCTTTATCCTTAACACCGAGATCATCGAAGACTGATTCTAAGATCTTGATCTCAATAGCAACACTAGGATAATCTTGCTCAAAGGTAACAGGGAAACGTTCGAGGAATGCCTCATTCAGAATGTTAGTTCCAATGAAACGACCATCGTCAGAACCCTTACCTTTTGTATTCGCAGTGGCAACCACCGTGAACCCACTAGTAGGTTTGATGTATTCACCAGTCTTCTTGATGAAATACCCCTTACCTTCAAGGATGGACTGGAGACACATAATCTTCGCAGGGTTACCAAGGTCAATCTCGTCGAGCAGAAGTACAGCACCTCGCTCCATTGCCTTGATCACTGGACCCTTGAAGAACTTGGTCTCGCCATTTACCAATCGGAATCCACCGATAAGGTCATCTTCGTCAGTCTCAACAGTGAAGTTAACACGAATAACTTCACGTTTGGTTTGAGCACATGCTTGCTCAACACTGAAGGTCTTACCGTTACCCGATAGACCAGTGACGAAAACGGGATAGAACATCTTCGACTGGATAACTTGTTTCACAGTCTTGAAGTTCCCGAATGGGACAAACAGTCCATCCTTGTCTGGGATTAAGTTCTCAGAAAAACCAGTTGTCTCAACTGAAAGTGACGACACAACCTGATTCGGTTGGAACGAAGCAGTTGCAGTCTCTACCTTTTTTTTCTGTTTGGTGGGTTTGCTCTTACCAGTTCCTGGTATACGATACAAACCACGTGAGACACGAAGATCTTTATTGCTGAAGATCCACGTAGGTGACGGAATACCATTCTCTTCCGCAACACTTGCAATCTGTTGTTTAGTCACAGTTTCTGACCCGAACTTCTCACCCAGAATATCAATAAGTTTTACAGCATTTTTACTCATAATAAAATTCCTCTCTCAATTTATATGACCATTTTACATGAAGTAGAAAGTAAAGTCAAGTTTTTTTTACAGTTGATATAGATTTTCTGGCACCTTAATTGCCACTACACCAGTGTCCAAGTCCTCAAAAAGTTGCTCTAGTTTTTCAATACGTTCAGCATTCTCTTTCTGAAGAAGTTGTAGTTTTTTATATGTGACTTGTGCCTCTTTAAGTTCTGCCATTGTTACCGATGATTTATAAGACATATTATGCACACTCCTTATTATGAAATAACGCAACCAAAATATCACGAACTCTTTCACGGTCCACACTATCCCCATCGCCCCACATTTCTGGGTAACGGTTACACTTGACTTCGTATAATGCAACCGCATCTGCGACATCTTGCATGGTAACACCTAAATCGTAAATACCACCGATACCGTAAAAATCGTAGCAGTAATTTATAAATGTTTTTTGTTGGGTCTCAGTCATCATCATTTCCTTTTTCTCAATCAATACATAATATTATACTCCGATTGAAAGTAAAGTCAATAGATAATCAAAAATAAAAACTCTTAGAATTCAATAACTTATGATTTTTTTGAAATTTTTTTTATCGAGATTGAAGATTTTTTGAGGAAATTGATCCCAGAATCGTCCCTATAATCATGGGAATAGTACACTTCGGATATGCCACTCTGATAGATCAGTTTAGCACAATTCATGCATGGGGCATGAGTGATGAACAGTGTGGCACCCTCACCAGACTCTGATGACTTGGCAAGTTTAGTTATGGCATTTGCTTCTGCATGCATCACTTCTGGTTTGGTTTTCAACTTAGAATACTTACCATTAGAAAATGTCCAACCTGATTCTGTTAATGCAACATAATCGTGCCAAGGATTATCTTCCATACTATCTGTTTCTATCTCACAGTTATTATCCCATCCTGCTGGAGTTCCGTTGTATCCAATGGAGATTATACGATCATCTTTGACAACGATGGATCCGACATTCAGTTTTTTTGCTGTACTCAATTCTGCAAATCTGAATGCCACATCCATATACGCATGAACAAATTTCTCTTTCATCATGCTACCATGTCAATGAACTGAGAAAGCATAACACGTGACTCTTTACGACTCTTATTTGCTTTCTTAAAAGCAGTTCGTATTTGCCCTTTAGACGCATCCTCAGACACCTCAATCGATCCATTTGATGTGGATAGGGACTTACCCCCAGCAAGTGCAAAGAACTTCGTATACCCACTGTTAGGGATCGTAATGAAACGATTCTTTTTGAAGTCTTGATAGGTCTGCTCCAAACGACTATAGTCACCAATATATCTACCCAGATCGGATGTTACCTTATTCTTAGATACGGGGATAAGACGATACCCAATAACGTTGGCACCAGTTCGATCACGTAAACGACGTAGCAATGCTCCAGTGATCATTAATGATCGACCACCAATAGTATTATTATCAATAGATAATCTGTAAGTCTTTTTAGTGACAGTGTCAGTCAATATAGTCTTTTTAGTATCGTATCGACGATTCGGTATAGCATCTAACACACGCAACGTTGATCTTGTCCCTTCCTCTGGTTTGTAGTGTATACAGTGTGAATCACCATCAGTTAAGAAGACCATATTGACAATGTCAAGACGATTCTCTTTTCTGAACTCGTTGAATAGTTGGGGTGACGCATTGATTGCCTGATCGAGTGGAGTGCCACCGAGACGTAATGCAGATGGAATGTAGTTATAACCGTAGTACATTTTAGACTTCAACCAGCACAACAAATTCAACATGTTGTTCATCTCACTACGTTTCATGCTTTTACTGTTAAAGAACTCCATCAAACGAAAACCCTTTTCATATACAGTAGTCTGGTTAACAATTTGCGGTTCAACTTTGTGACCACAGCATTCCCAGTATTCTCCACGATCAGTGAAAGCATAAACACGAAACGGAATCTGAACCTGTTTACAGAACATTACAAGGTTCAACAATTGGTCAATAGTGTTTGCTATATCTCGATGCATCGACCCAGACCAATCGAGGAACATGATTAGACCATGACTCTTGCCTTCAGGAATCACTGACATTTTTTTGAAGATGTCATCAGAGTAACGATAGTTGTTCATCAAAACAGGATCGATAACACCAGTCTTCGAAATAGAAGTTCGAGCATATTCAGATGCCTTCTTTTTCATTTCAAATTCTTTGACAAGATAGTTAATTGTCTTCTTGTTATTTACTTGAAACTTTTTGAAATGTTTTTGTCCACGTTCGAGATCATCCGAATCAACTAGGGCAAGAATTTCTTTTGGACTCACGATATACTGCGACACGTCTTCTTCACTCAGATTGATATTCTCGACAACTACGTCAGAAGAAAATTCATTAGAGATGTTTTGAGACAATGCTTCGTCAGTGATACTTATCGGTTCTTTTCCTTCGTAAGAGTATCCACCTGCTGTTGATTCACCTCTTCCAATATCTGCTTCGGTGTCCTCTTCTCCATAGTCTTTTGACTGTTCTGGAACTGTGCTCGTCTCCGACTCGTCTGACTCAAAATTCTCATCTTCATCATCCTGTTGCCCATATTCTTCTTCCTCCTCTTCTTCATAGTCTTCTGGTCCCATCATTTGCTGACGGAGTTCTTGTTCTTCTTTTTTCTTTTCTGATGCTTCTTGGTATAGACGATCAACAATCTCAACAACCTCTTTGAAAGTTTCGACACCTTCGATTTCTTTAGCGATCAATTGCTCATCACGATCGAACGAAATACCAAAAGATGTACCACACTTGAAGTATGTGTTGAGTCGATCGATTAGGGGAAGATCGTTAATCTCTTCGATGTTGGTACCGAAGAAACCATCAGCAAACATTTTTTTGTAAGACTTAACGAAGTCTCGACGAAGACCGGGGTATCGACGTTGAATCAATTTCTCGATACGTGCATCCTCGACTACGTTCAGATAAGTTTTATAACCTTTGCTCTTACCCTCTAGTGCTGACTCCCAATCTTTTTCGTTGGTGTATAAGGCATGACCTACCTCGTGTCCAACAAGGTGGTTGTAGGTGAAGTTTTCCATATCCTTCCAAGTGGGAAGTGTGAGCACACGATTCTTAACATCGAACGATGCAGTTTGTGCGTTTTTTTGCACGACAGTGATATTCTCTTGTGCAAGCAGTTTGGCAAGGATGTCTTTAGAACTCAACATAATTAACCTCTTCTCTCAATTTATACAACTATTCTACACTAAGTAAAAAGTAAAGTCAATAGCAGAGCACAAAAAAAAGTCCTTGAAAATCAAGGACTTAGAAATTATTTTTTCTTGAACAACTTGCTGAAGTTGGCAGTTGCAGTTGCTTGGAACTGTGGGTTGGCAGTGTAACTACCTTTATATCGTATTTCTATATCCAACAATGGAGTTCCGTCTGAAGATATTGTTAGAAATACTTTTGCAGCACCTGCTTTGGGTTCCCATGCTTGTAGTTTGCCAGAGGTTCGTTCTACGGTCAACTTAGAATCGTATACGTCTTTGAGTGCATCAATAGTTCGTATCAATTCACTTGTCTTCGCATCTTCTACTACAACTTGATCGCCCTTCTTTTTGCCGATACCAGTAAGTAAGTAAAAACTGAATTCACCACTACCCAAATATTCTTCCAAATCTGTTCTGAATACTAAGTTCAAAAATCCAGTCACAAACTGCTGAGTGTTTTTAGCAATAAGACTTTCAGCACGTCTAAAAAATACGTTTCTTGGGTTTCGAAGTAAGTTCGACCACTCTTTGGTTGGAACATCATTGATCAGTTTGTTTCTCTCTTTGTCACCCATTTTGGCAATCTCTTTGCGAGTGTACTTGCCTTTATAGTATTTCTCGATACCAAAATTAAAGAATAGATTTTTAGACTTCTCTAGTTGCTCGACATCTTTAGCACTCATGATGTCCTTTAGCATAGACCTCTTGCCAGTGATTGGTTTGTTTATCAGTGTTGGGTCTGCATCTTTAGTAGCACCCTTTTTCTTCAAAGAAAAACCATAGAACTTTCCATCATTACCCTTAACGACAATATCTGAAGAGTTGTAGTCTTTGATGTTGCCGATCTTTGGATTATACTTTGCTATGTCTTTGTGCCATCCTTGTCCAGTCCAGTAAACTTTAACTGGATTGGGGACTTCGTCTAGAATAGCATTGGAAGATGATATCGCAGTTGCTAGGTCATTGAAGTTGGAATCAAATTGATCTAACAGTTCTGGTCTACCAGAAGCACCCTCTACTTTGATGAATTTGCTTTTAGCATCATCAATAACTTTTATTGCTTCTTCGGTAGATAGAGTTCCACCTTTATATTTGTTTAGCACTAGAGCAGCAACCATAATCTCTTGTGTACTTTCAGAGATTTTTACTCCACCTTCACCAACGGAACCATCACCAAGTTTAGATGATGCCCAAGGAATATTTAACTTGTTATCTTTAACCCATACAAGAATGTCTTTAATTTGATCAGTAAACTCTCTACGAATCTTAACTTGACCCTTTGCATTCTGAACCATAACAAGTTCAGAACCGGACTTAGATTGTAGATATTTTACGAGTTTATTTACATCTGCATTCTCTGTGTCATCGGAAGCAATTCCAATATTAAATGCAGTTTCGCTCAGATGCACTCTAGAATGATCTGTAAATTTTTGTATCGGCATAATTTGTCTCAGATAAAATCGTGTTTACTTGCTATTTATTATAATGAACAAGTCTAATATCTTGTACTATTTTTTCGAAGTCATCTAATTTAACCATATTCGCACCATCGCTTGGAGCATTATCTGGATCGTCATGCACTTCCATAAAGAAGTTTTTTATACCTAGTGCCGATGCTGCTCGTGTGAGTCCT
>Ga0222719_10004191_pt1 | contig 12684 bp, 9 predicted proteins | sample C33_34DmetaG_FD_165039 | JGI IMG/M metagenome (GOLD analysis project Ga0222719, IMG submission 165039) | Estuarine water microbial communities from San Francisco Bay, California, United States - C33_34D | ecosystem: Environmental > Aquatic > Marine > Unclassified | place: USA: California...
TCTGTTGTTGCATTTGTTAAAATCCTTTGGACAGGTGTCTTAAATGATTTTTTACATAAAGAGTGTATATACATTTTCTATAGTCAGCGCTTTTGTATCAATGTACCCGGAAGTGTACCTGACCACTGTACTGGGTCTATTCTCTTAAGGTATTTCAATAGAAAGTAGTAGCTCCTGCTGTTGAGTGGATCTTCAGCCGCGGGAATAAGATACCACACGGCCCGGAGAAGGAGTGAAAGTGCAAACATTGCAGGAGAGGGATTCGTCCACCGCTTTGGAAGTTGCGCCATGAGTGAGAGAGGTGCAAGGATCGGATGGTTGTCGGGCAGAATGCCTTGCGACATCATTGGCACCAGAGGTGCGCAAAAATGGTGTTTGCGACTATTGGTGGCAGTGTCCGTTGTCCCAGCGATTCTGGCCTTCCGATCGTCGTCAATGTCACCTGTGATTGTGCAAAGAGCCGGGAAAGTAGCCAGGATGGCACCTTATACTCGAGCTCATGTTAAAATTTTATCGGCAGTTGTTCCGAGGGACGAAAGATCCGTGGCCGTGTTCGGCAGCAAAGTGCCATGGAACTGCGAATTGGAAGCCGGAAACAACGAAACAGAGGCTGTGACTCGGGACGCCGACAAACGGCGACGGCGACAGATACTGTTCTCCTTACTTGCCGCTGCGTCCAGTACACAACTCAAGATTCCTCACGCGTCAGCTGTAACCGTCAATGGTCAGGCAGACCCCATCGAACTACGGGACATTTTTAAGCCACCATTGGACGACCGAGAGTATCTGACCTTTCAATTAAAAAATGGCTTACGAGTCTTGCTGTGCTCGGATCTGTCGTCAAACGAAGCCGCTGCGGCTATGGATGTTCATGTCGGAGCATGTTCCGACCCTGTCGAAGTCCCAGGACTAGCCCATTTCAACGAGCACATGTTGTTCCTCGGCACAAAAAGCTACCCGAAAGAAGATTCATTCGAAGCTTTCCTTGCAACAAATGGTGGAAAGTCCAATGCGTATACGGATAGTGAAAATACCGTGTATTACTTTGAAATGGAGGTCGAAGCGGATCCTAGATTTGCCGAAGGTCTCAAACGGTTCGGTTCATTCTTCACCTCTCCCTTGTTTACGGAGAGTGCCACCGGCCGTGAACTCAATGCAATTGAAAGTGAAAATGCCAAGAACTTGCAGTCGGATACTTTTAGGGTTTTTCAGATTTCAAAGTCAAGAGCGAACAAGAATCATCCCTTTAGTAAATTCTTTACTGGAAACAAGAAGACGCTATTAGACGATACCAAGGCACAGGGGATTAACCTTCGAGACGAGTTGATCAAATTCTACAATAGCTACTATTCGGCGAATCTCATGACGTTGGCAATTGTTGCACCAGTTTCGATAGATGAGTTGAAAAGGATGGTCATCGATGCTTTTGCGGATGTACCCAATCGAGAGATAGTTCCTCCCGAGTCGGCCTGGGCTGGTGTTCCGCCCTACGGACCTGACAGCCTTATTCCTTCGTTTGGTCATGTTGTGGAGATCGTACCCGTACAAGATATCCGACAGGTCACAATCTCCTGGCCGGTCGTCTACACCTCAGACGATGACAAGCAGAATTCGCTGCTTGTTAAGCAAGGCAATTACGTTGCCCATCTTCTCGGCCATGAAGCCACGGGGTCTCTGCTGTCCTACCTGAAGAATCGCGGTTGGGCCAATTCGGTGTCGGCTGGCTCTGGAGACTCTCTGTCAGACTTTGAAAACTTTGAGGTGGTGGTGAGCCTTACTACTCGAGGTCTCGCTTCGGTTGACAACGTCATCGAGTCTGTGTTTGCTTACATTAATATGCTCCGCAGTCGCCGCATACCTTCATACGTGTTTGAGGAAGTACTACAGCTTGATGAATTACAGTGGCGATTCTTGACAAAGGGCAATGTGGGTTCGTATGCTCAATCGATTGCCACAGCAATGCAAAAGTTCGCTCCGCCATTATACGTGGCGGGCCCGCGAAGACTCGCCCTTGATGACTTCGGTACTGGGACTCCCGTGTCGAGTCTTCCGCGAAACGGCTTTTCCTCTCCTGAACAGCTGGATCACACTCGTGATCTTGTAAGCAAGTACACCGACTTTCTCGGGGTGGAAAACGCCGTCATCTCAGTGTTGAGTAAGACTTTTGATGGTCGAACGGACCTCAGGGAAAAATGGTATGGTACCGATTATCGGATACGGCCACTTGCTCCCGAAGTGCTCAATCGATGGCGTGGAGCTTCGTCGTCTCGAAAATTGAATGTCGATTTCCCTGCTCCGAATCCTTTTATTCCATCAGAGCGTGGTCTGCGAGTTAAGAAAGAACGAAAGCCGATGGAACAGCTGAGGAAACGTTCGTTTGAATCTCGGATGGCACCCCAACCTTCTCCGACCATTATTCGTGACGACGGTCCCGAAGGGCGCTGGACTGTACACTTCAAGCAAGATGAGACTTTTGGCCAGCCAAAGGCCTATGTGATTTTTCAGTTGTTGTCGAAAGATGTCTTTTCTTCGCCGGTTCGAGCAGCACTCTCGAATCTCTATGAACTTTGCGTATCTGATAAGTTACGAGAATACGCCTACGATGGTAAGCATGATGTCGACAGATAGCCTCATATCATTTTGTGCTTTCAATCTCACTCGTTTTGTTTCTCCGTCAGCTGAGCTTGCTGGTCTAACGTATGATGTCAAGGCCCTTCCTCGTGGAGTAAGACTCACGTTTGGAGGGTATAATGATCGGTTGGAGGAGTTTGCCTCGTACATATCCCGCAAGCTGTTTCGAAACGTGAAGGATGTGCTACCAAAAGACGACAGCGACTTCGCCAGATATAAAGACCAAATCATGCGTGCTCTATCTGCTTTCGACGTGAGACAGCCGTACGCACATGCTTCCTACTATGCGCAGCTCACCCTGCAGCCTCGTCGTTTCCAATATTCCAACAAGGAACTTCGAGATGCAACTCGGAACCTCCTATTACCAGATTTGTTGGAATACGCAAAGACGCTATGGGCTACTGGGAAAGGTGAAGCTCTGATACAGGGAAATTTCGACAAAGACGAGGCTCTTAATATCGTGTCGAAGATCGGTGACGCCATTCCATTTCGCCCAATTTCGGAGTCGGAATATCCGCCTCGCCTTGAAGCACTGCCCCTGCCCATATCCAATGCTCGAACGCTCCCCACTAGAGTGTTGGTTACAGAACCGAACCCAGCAGACGAAAACTCTGTGTCATACGTTATGCTTCAAAGTCTCGGTGCGACCGATAAGGACCACGTTCTGATCGAGCTGCTGAGCTCCATCGTGGACGAGCCATTTTACAACGAGCTTAGAACGAAGCAGCAGCTTGGATACATCGTAGCGTCAGGTGCCAAAGGCATTGGAGAGTCGAGGACTCTCTCGTTCATTGTGCAGAGTAGCGTTGCGACAGCCGATGATCTTACTATTGCCATCTTGGCATTTCTTGATACTATTGAAAGCGCTATCCTCGAAAAGTTGCCGAAAGCCGATCTCGCGGTGTATGTCAAGAGTCTTATTGATCGCAAAACGGAGCCCGACAAAGACCTTATTGCTGAAGTGACACGAAATTGGTCGGAGATTGCAAGTGGCCGGTTACAATTCAACAGAAGGCAGCAAGAAGCCGCAGCTCTACTGGAGATTGAGAAGGAGGATCTCATAGACTTTTGGCGTAGAATATACGCTGGAAATGGCCGGCGCGTGTTGATCTCCAACATTATACCACGGAGAGGTGTCGCATCGTCAGCCCCTCCCCCAACATCGACACGGTACATAATGGATGACTTGACAATGGAAGGACTCACACTTGGTGTCGACGACATTGAACAGTTTCGTCGCGATAGAGAAAAGATGGCGTCGAGTCAGATAACGTGACCACGATTGAGCTAATTATAAATTTTCTGTTCAGGAGTCAGTAGCTGTCTCTGGGGCGTCTAGAAATGGTTGTAAGTAGAGCTTAACTTTACTGTATGGGCAATCAAACAAGCCGATTCCACAGGGAGACAAGAGAAGTAAATAACGCCCGGAACTGTGCCTCTGGCGAAGGCAATGGTGGATTGTTCCATAGGGAGACAAGAGAAGTTACCAAGGCTCGGAACTGTGCCTCTGGCGAAGCCCCTGATGGATTATCAGCGCGGAAAGTCTCAACGCAAAGATCGAAGTTGTCGGAACCAACGCATCCTTCGATCCCTCCAGACACGAGGGCTGACACGGCAGCTCCCGCCGGTCCCTTCGCTGCCTCGTAGACTCCAAACAACGCTAGCGCCGCAATGGAGCGCTTGGCATAGATTGTGATCCACTCCGAGTTAGTACGTGATAATATGGACTGCCTCCTCTCTTCTCCACCCAATCCAAAAAAGGCGTAAAGAATGTCCGAATAGACTTGCGACGATAGTGACGCCGTCAGGCCGAGAACTGCGCTTTCCACGAAAGGTGGCCCAATCCAGGAGAGACTCCCTCCGAAGTCTGTTGTCAAGACGTCATATTCCAACCACTTGCAGATATCAGCAAAAATCTCAACGTAGTCGATGACGCTCTCGCTTTTCTCTTTCACAGGTATAAGTTCTGCTGGATTGACACCCTCACCACGCGTCTTGAGTTTCTTAATTTCCCTCGCAAAATTGTTTTGTCCCGTGTTTGCTTGCTGCTGCATTAGTAAATCCTGTAGGAGTTCATTTTCGGCCTGCAACTCAGATCTTCTTCTCGAGACGAATTTGATGAGCTCGTACGGAACGGTGGCAAAAGCCACACTGGCCGCTGAAACGAGGACCGGAGGTAAACCCACCGCAGTCAATAGTGGAAAGGCTGCAGCACGGGTGAGGAAGTAGTCCCCGTCAGCTAGTGCATCAGTGACTTTAACATTTTCTGACCCAGAATCATTGTTTGGAGCATTAGGGTCGTCGTCTTTGCGATTACTGAACGTCAATGAGAGCAAGAAGGAAGATAGACCACCGATCACACCGGCGAATCCCTCGCCAAGCGCCACAGAAACGGCGTCCTGAGCAGTCAGAGGAAACGCCGCATCCACTATATTGTACGTCAAATCCTCGATATCAGTAGCAACGATGGCTGTCGGTTCCATTCCGACGTCGTCGGCCCGCATGGCTAGCAAGAAAACGACCAAAACCGACAGTACAGCCCCCGAAAACAACATGTTCATGGGCCCTGGTCCATTGTTAGGTAGCTTTTCTTGGGTGATGGGATCCTTTTGAAAAGATGAACGAATTGATTTTCTAAAACTGTCGACTGCAGAACCATTAGGTAGCTTTTCTTGGGTGATGGGATCCTTTTGAAAAGATGAACGAATTGATTTTCTAAAACTGTCGACTGCGGAACTATCTCCCGTTCGACGGCTTTTCAATCGAGTCGGTACCATAACCTGGTTGTATATGGAGGTAGGACCGATGATTCGTGGCCCCGAGACACGACGAGCAGTCCATCGCATCCGATCCATCCCTGAATGTCCAGTGTGCCAATATACCAGAGACGTGCCTGTAAAAGGCTGTACCCCATGCAGCAAATGTGCTACCACGGCTGCAGTGCAGAATGCGCGAGATGCGCCTGAACGTTTTCGATGCCGCCGTCGCGTAGACGACATTCTCTCTGATGCATCGAAAGTATTATCCGCACAACTCATTGGTCTCACGATTCGTTACTGACTCTTCCTGGAGCTGCTCTCGAGATCCATCGAAAAGCTCGTAAAGAACGAAGTAGAGGCTTTGTTACCCATCATCGCCATGGCACGAACGAAATTGCGAGAGAATGATGAGGTGGTCCTGACGTGGGACTACCGAGTCATGAAGGTTACATCACACTCATTTTTCCCCTCCAAACCGACGACCATGACATCCTTGGGGTAAACGAGAGAATCAGTCATCCACACAAAGTCTGCGTCGAATCGGAGCATGGACAATCCAGACCGAAAACTTAGTAGCGTATTTAACAGAGCATAGATGCGACGATGGTAGGGAGTGAGAAGGGACCCCATGCGCGCGACGAAAGGGAATTGACGAAAAAGGCGACTGTTGAAGGAACATTCAAAGTGGACGGTCCACAGCTCAAAGAACTTGGACAAAAGGCGAGAGAACGCTTGCGCAAAGAAATTGAGAAACGGCCTGAAATCGTACGGCTTTCCGCTGTACCGGAGAATGAAAAGAATGGAGAAGATGGCACCTCTAAGCAGGTAACGGCGCCTTTGATACCCGCAGCCGTCGACCCGGCCACGCAAGGTAGCAAGAAACGGAAACGGAGCATGCAATCTGGCACTATTCAACAAAAGAGAGCACAGATATCAGAAAATATTAATATTGATAGGTGGACACCATCCGTTTCATTTCTTACGACCGTGAGCACAAGGAAAGAGACGCGCTCTCGGCTTGTTTGGCTTCATGGTCTGCCGATCGGAACAACTCTCTATCACATTCGACGATTCTTTTCGGGCCTTGAGCCGATAAGAATCATTCTTCTTACTAGAGGGCCCACTTATCCTATCCTGTCGTGGGATGCTGATCACAGCTATAGTGCCAATCAGAGGAAGCGACAGACTACAGTCGTTGAGCGGTACCCGCCATATTTGATGCGAGTGTTGGTTCGCTTTCAGACTCCCACAATGGCAGAAATCGCCGCACGAAGATCAGGGGAATCACTTTTGCTGAACGAGATAGGTCCTCACTCAACAGCACCCGGTGAAGCAGGGCAACGTGCGGAACCCAGGGGTGCGGCAATCGCAGTTACGCAGGTAACCAAGCAAATCGCTACGGTTTTGCAAGCATACCTTGCAGTGGACTGCTCTGATCACAAAAAATGTGCTCACTTACCCCTGGAGTCCATACTCAATAGAGTGGAACGACAAGTTCATCCCCTTGCAGTCCGTGTCTTATGGACAGCGGCCTTACGAGACCTTAATATTCTCGACGCACTAGTAAACGAGGACGATTTTGAGTTTTATCCCATTACCAAGGACAAAACACGGTCGGCAGTTTTTGGTATTCCTGCAGAAAACAATTCAAGGAAATGTTCGGAGAAACGTGAACACCGAGAACTGCTTGCGTCGGACTACAAAAAACTTTTTGCCATGTCGTGTCCGTCCCTTTTGGACCCTGAAGTTGTCCGCATCGATCCATCTCTCTGCCTCACCGCTAAAGCAGCTAAAGTGATACGGAAAGAAATGGACAGGGTTGACGTTGATCTTACGCGGGTTAAAAAGTGGCAGTTTCTTCAACCAGTGAGTCTATCTTCGGCCGGACCCCTTCCTCCAGCCAAAGAGACTCAGCCACCAACAACGACTCGGTAATACCGAGTTGTCACTTTTTCTTCGTTTTCCCTTGACCAGCCTTCTGCTGCCTCTTCAAGTTCGATTTGGACGGAGCGGCGTCTTTCGCTACTGCATTGCCAGAATCGCGTTTCCATTTTTGGAGGAGCAACTGCTGCTTCTCCGTCCACAACAAGTCACGACAGCAACTACAGTTGCTATCATCCAAACAGTGGCAAATCGCGTTATGAAGAAACTTTGAAACATACCCTGCAACTTCGCCCCCACATCGTTTCATGTAGCCCGGTTTAGCTCCCTGGAGTGGCCCACAACTGAGAGCATGTTGGACAAGGTCGAAAATAGCTTGGCCATTCGTCTTCCACTCTTTCCCATCTACGCCTCCCCTATGGTCTTGAGACTCGGACGAGTTGTAGTACGTTTTGACAATAGACCTCCACTCTCGAATGGTGTTTCTAGTGGCATCCAACACGTGAACCCGGTAGTTATCAGGATTGGCGATCGCTTTTGAGTTTTGCATAACAATTCGATTGTTCTTGATTCTTTGATGCAAATGGTCCAATTCCTTCTTGCACTCTTCACAGTTTGGCTGTTCGTCAAATTGGTGTCCTTGATTATCGATTGCACGTCGGTGCTCGTCGATTACGATATCTGAATCGCTGTCCTTCATCGAGACATCATTATTGATCGATTCAAGATGTCTCGGCTCCTCGTAATCCTCATGGACAGTGTTCCCGTGTGTTGTTGTCGTTTGAACGTGATCCTCATGGTCATCCTCCGCCTTTGATATCTTTGGCGCTCGTCTTCTTCGTGCATTCTGTTTCGGCAATCTCCTATCCGTTGGTCCTGAACGCCCACGAAAGACTCGACGCTGCTCATAATGGAGTTGTTGATTCATGGAATGATGAGCAGATGACAAAAGTACATTCATACCCTAAAGAAGATTGAGCAAAGGTTTGTTGATGTCGCTCGTCCGACTGACAGTTCGAATACAACTCGATCTCTAATAGACCAATCGGCTTGTTCCACGGCTGGCCGTTTCTTGTTGTGGAGCGACGGACAGGCGGTCAAATCCACTGCCACATGCGAACCGTACCAAAAGATATCGCACGTAAGATTTCCGCCACACAAAGGATTCTTCAATCGTCTTGTTGTTGTTACTTCTATTTATGACGAACACAGCGTCCTATTACTCATACTGCAATCGCACTGGACTTACTCCCCCACCCCATCATGTCGAAGGATCAAGATCTCGTTCGTGGCTTTGAGTCCATTTGTCTTCACGGTAAGTTCTGGACAGAGAACTCCACGTCGTCCATACTTCGCATCTTTCTCACTGCAAGCCCTACTGAGGATCTGCCTGGAAGTCTTCGCCAAGTTTAGCTCACGAATCAATCTTCATTTCATTTCCTCTATTCGATCGCAGCCGGCTATCTCCCTGACGAAACCACCAGCGTAAGTACTCTTGCATCGAATAACCGAGATCCGGGACGCTGTGTTTTGCCCGCAACATGAGAACCCTTCGACTCACTAATTTCCTGCTTCGCTCCTCTCCTTCGCATCCATCGCTTGCACCCTCTTGCTGCCGTTGTTTGACAGCGGGCCGTCCCATTGTATCGCACGGGTCCGTACAAGTTCAAAGATTCGGAGACTGCTGTCAAGCTCTTCAACTTGAGCGAACTCGGATACATTTATACGCGCATTGGAGTACGTACGAAGTGGTCTTCTGTTTGTCTACCGACAACTAAGCTTTTGCTTGTCTGTGTCCTAGGCTAACTAGCTATTTTTTATTCTCTGTGGTTACCAACTACCTCCAGAACCCGACCCAAAATGTTTTGGAGGAGCGTTTCGCAAAGATGGAAGGCGGTGCCGCTGCCCTGGCCGTAAGTTCGGGAACGGCTGCCTGCTTTTACAGCATCATTACCTTGGCCCAGCAGGGTGATAACTTTGTGTCTGCCCAGAACTTGTATGGTGGTACTTACACTCAGTTTAATGACATTCTCCCGACCTTTGGTATTACCCCCAAGTTTGTCGACATTTGCAACCCCGAGGCTGTCAAGGCTGCCATTGACGACAAGACGAGAGCCATTTTTTGTGAATCGGTTTCCAACCCGGCGCTGGAAATTTCCCCCTTGGAAGAGCTTGCGGCCATTGCCAAGGAGGCCGGAATTCCTCTCATTGTGGACGATACCTTTACGACACCCTATTTATGCCGTCCCATTGAATGGGGAGCTGATATCGTCGCCCATTCTCTCACCAAATGGACGGGCGGCCATGGAACGGGAATTGGTGGCATTGTTGTTGATTCGGGACGATTCAAGTGGTCCGGGGGCAAGCACCCGCTTTTCACGACACCGGATAATAGCTACGGAGGTTTGCGTTGGGGAATGGACCTTCCGGAACCCTTGCTGCCGATCGGATACATTCTCCGCATGCGCACTGTTCCTCTTCGAAACTTGGGTAGCTGCCTTTCTCCGGATAATGCGTGGATGTTTTTGCAGGGAATTGAGACGCTCCCTCTCCGAATGGAACGTCACTGCGAAAATGCTTTGAAGGTTGCAAAATATCTAAAGGACCACGCCAAGGTCGAGTGGGTTCGCTACCCAGGTCTCCCGGGTGACAAGGAGTACGAGAAGAACAAGAAGTACCTCGGCGGCAAAGGCGGGTCGCTTGTCGTGTTTGAAGTTAAGGGAGGTGCAACAGCTGGCAGGTCCTTCATTGACGCCCTCAAGCTTATGTCGCACGTAGCCAATGTGGGTGATGCCAAGAGTCTTGCAATCAATCCAGCAACGACAACTCATTCTCAGTTGAACGAAGAACAGCAACGTGCCGCGGGAATCACTCCTGGCTTGATCCGTCTTTCAGTTGGAATCGAAACCATTGACGATATCATTGCCGATATTGAACAGGCCCTTGGATAGAGACGCGTAGCCGAAGACGGGCAGTGATAAACGATTTAAGTGGAAACTTGTAGCAAATCATGGACTAGCACCCATCAGTTCGCGAGGGCTAGCTATCCCCAGAGAGAAAAACTTTAATTAATCAAACATTAGTCACTAAATACCCAGCGGCTGGCCTTTCTTACGATCTTTCAGGCGCTTCTTAGAGCTAAACTTGCCCTTCCGATGCTTTTCCTTCCAAGCATTTCTTCCTGCTGTACTATGGCCCGTCCTGTCGCCCGTATGGGTGAATATCTTATTCTCTTCGGACGATGATTTCTGCTTCTTCGATGAGCTTTCTTTGTCATCCATGTCGCCATCATCCAAGAACTCGCTGAATTCGTCGTCTCCTGTCGCGTCCTCAACACCTTCCAAGTTCACGTCGCCATCGAAAGCCCGCAGTGGATCATTGTCTGACCGCCTTTCTCCGCCAGTACTTCTCTTGTTACGTCGCTTCTTTCGTTTGCGATTCATATTGGCGACTTGCATGCCCTGAGGAAGCAGGTATTTCGGCACGTGTTTCAAATGAGGTTGAACTCTTGACACATGAGTCGATACCCGATCGTGACGCAATAGCTGCAAATCGGACGGATTTTCGTCAAAATGGTTCTGCAGACGTTCTGAGTTGAGAATCTCTGCCTTTAGCTCTGCTGCTCGGGTCTCTCGCACTGCCGCCTTCGTAACGGCACGCGAAACGTCTTCGACTCGATATCGAAAGCCCTCGACTTCTTTGAGATCAAAATCGAGTAGAGTTGGCTGGACCTGTCGCTGAGATTTACTGTTTGGGGAAGTCTCTTCGACGGCAGCCGAAGACTGCAGTACATCAGTAGAAGATGCTTCAACTGGGATGGAGGGTTGATCATCTTGCACCTGCAACAACATATCGTTCTCCGAATTGGAAGCCGCGTCGATTAAACTCAGGGCGACTCCAGTCGCTCCACCTCTTGCTGTACGACCAACGCGGTGAGAGTATGATGTCGGGTTGGGTGGGAAGTCTACATTGACAACAAACGAAACGTTACGAAAATCGAGACCCCGACTGACTCCGTACTCTGAGTCTCTCTTCCGTGTTTTCTTCTGCTTTGGACTTGGAGACGCTTCCTCTTCTTCAGGATGGTCACCCTCATTTTCTTCTTCATCTCCTACTCCTGATACACCGGCATCTGTACTCGTGTCAGTGGCAATTAAGTAGTCAAAGTTACCGACATTGAACTGTTCGATGATATTGAGGCGGCTTCGGAACGGTAACTCGGCGTTGAGAACAGCTGATCTAATGTGAAACTGCTCAAAGAAAAGCTTGAGCCGGTACCCGGCGTCTGTTGAGTTGACAAAGAACAGGCCCTTGCCCTTTAGCAATCCCAACTTCAGAAAGACATAGAGTACGAGTTTCTTGTCTTTTTTGTCTACGGGGAGGTAGAATTGCTTCAAGTGGCCCACACCGCGTCGGTTTTCGTCTTGCTCAAGCTTAAGGACAACCGGTGAATTGAGAACAACCTTCTTTAGTGAGTCCAACTCGGGTGACAGAGTGGCAGACATGAGAAACCCCTGGCAAATCCGAGGCAGCGCCTTCACGATTTCGGCAATATCATTCGAATACCCGAAAGACAGCACGAGGTCTGCCTCATCTATGACTAGCGTTTCCACGGACTCTTTCAACTTGAGAGCACCGCTTCGAATGTGAGTAAGCAGCCCAGCCGGCGTCGCCACCACGACGTCCGGGCGGTCTCGCAGGGCAGCCTCTTGCCGATCTAGTTCGTGCTTTGATTTCTCGCCGCGTCCCCTTCCCACAGACAACACTGCCGTCGAGACTTCGTCATCGCAATAGTAGGTCAAGTCCTTGAGTGCCGATTGTACCTGTGTACAGAGTTCCCTTGTGGGCACCAAAACCACGGCTCCTACACCAGTTTCCACCCCTCTAACCTGTTGCTTCTTAACCAGTACCTTATGAAGTAGGGGCAGACTATAGGCAAGTGTCTTTCCACTACCAGTTTGTGCCCTAACCATAAGATCGCGACCGGACGAGATGGCAAGGGGCAAGCAATTTTTCTGAACAAGGGTTGGTCGGATAAAGCCCATCCTCGACACGGCCTTCCGCAGGCGAACATCCAATCCTAGCGAATCGCAAAGGGCTGGAAAGGTTGTAGATGGGTCCAGTATCGACATGGTGCACGAGTCTCTTTGCCGCCGACCGGTTATGCCATGGTCGTCTCCAAGAAAGTTGCGAAGAAAGATGAATGGAGAGACAACCAATCATTGAAAACGGTCTGTCCCCCATACGATAGAGCATCTCAATCCTTGTCTCTAATGAAGAAAAATTTCAATAAATGGCAAATGTCACACTCCGAAGCCTGGTAGTTCCGGCAATTCGCACTTTTTTAGAAGTGAGATGCCAGATGCCTTCCAACTGTCACGCGCGCAGAATTTAGTAGGCGCAGGACGGCGGA
>Ga0222719_10004195_pt1 | contig 12681 bp, 13 predicted proteins | sample C33_34DmetaG_FD_165039 | JGI IMG/M metagenome (GOLD analysis project Ga0222719, IMG submission 165039) | Estuarine water microbial communities from San Francisco Bay, California, United States - C33_34D | ecosystem: Environmental > Aquatic > Marine > Unclassified | place: USA: California...
TCCTTTGCTCGTATCACTTTTAATTTCCATTGATCCATTATGGTGATCCATAATATTTTTTACAATTGCTAAGCCCAAGCCTGTGCCCCCTGAATTTCTGCTTCTATCGGTATCTACCCTATAAAATCTATCAGTAATTTTATTAAGATGTTCTTTTGAAATACCTATACCTGAGTCGGTAACTGATAAGATACCTTGACCTTTTTTAATAGACCAATTAATTGAAATAGATCCTTTGTCTGTATATCTAAATGCATTTGAGACTAAATTTTCTAGAGCGCTATACACTTCTGAAAAGGAACCCAGAATATTTTTTTTAGAATCTATATTAAATTCAAATGAAATATCTTTTTTTTGTCTTAAAGGTGACAAACTACTAAGAATTTGATTTTTCAAATCAGTAACCATGACCTTTTTATCTCTTAGTATATTTTTTGTTGTGTCGACGCGATTCAAGGATATAAGATCGGCTATTAAATTATTCATTCTTTGTGCTTGATCTAAAGTTGCATTCAGTAAAATTTTTTGTTGTTTTGGTTCGATATCGGCATTGAGCATCAGCTCACTATTACCCATAATTACTGTTAAAGGTGTCTTTAATTCGTGTGAAACATCAGAAATAAATCGTTTGCGAATTACTTCAGATTTTTCTTCATTATTAATATTCCTGCATATTAATAATTTATTCTCTGCTCCAAATTCAATTAAATTGATTTGGTATTTATCATCATCAATTATTATTGATATTGATTTTTTGTTATCATTTGCACCTATTAGGTCTAGTAACTTAGTATCCCGGAAAATATAGGTAATTGGTTTGTTGAGATCATCCGGAAGTTTGATGCCTAGCATGCGCTGTATTTTTTTATTGGCCCATAAAATATGGTTTGACTGATCTAGCGATAAGACTCCATCAGGTAATGCTTGAGCCCCAAGAATGAATTGATCTAATGCCAGCCCTAAGTCTCTTTTTGTTTTAATAATATTTTTATGAAATTGGTAAAGTTTTGAAAAAGTTGGCTCCCATAAATTATTCCCGATTGGCACTGTGTGTTGTGAGGGTCGATTAAGCCAATTATCTAAACTAATTAAATAATAGGTTTGATTGTAAACATATAGAATTAAAAGAAAAATAAATAATAACAAGCCATAGATTATTGAAAAAAATAGCCCAACAAAAAAAGAGCAAAGAGCAAATATAAATAATCTTGTGATTATTTTTATGAAAATCTTATTCAAAATTCATTTCATCCGCTAACTTATAACCAGCACCCCTTATAGTGTCAATACTATTTTCAATCCCATATGATTTTAATGTTGACCTTAGCCTCTTGACATGAACATCGATTGTTCTTGCGTCAATTTCAGATTCATTATTCCAAATTTTATCAACAATGATTTCACGAGAGAGGACTCGATTTTTATTCATACATAATAAAAATATTAATTTGAATTCGGTTGGCCCAAGTTTGATAAATTTTGATTTATAAAACACTTCATGACTATCTGGATTAACTTGAAGACTGCCGTGTTCAATCTTGTCTAAAACGGATTCTGGATTCTTTCTTCTAAGTATGGCCTTGATCCTAGCAACTAACTCTTTTTGACTAAATGGTTTTGCTAAATAATCATCTGCACCGACGTCAAAACCTTCAATTTTATCTAATTCTTCATTTTTTGCAGTGAGCATTATTACGGGAATACTCTTGGTGCTGGAATTTGCACGAAGTCGCTTTAGAAAATCAATACCGTCCATGCCAGGGAGCATCCAATCAAGCAAAATAAGATCAACATTATTTTTATTTAAAAAACTTTCAGCATTTTCTGCATTGATTGCTCTTAATGGTTGAAAATTGTTGTGATGAAGATTCAAAGCTATCATCTCTAATATAGATTCCTCATCCTCAACAATTAATATATTTGGCTTTTTCATATTTCTAATAAATTTTAAGGAATTTTACATTTAATTGTAAACTAATTAATGGGGATAATAAGGCAAATAGGCTTTGATTTTTTATGAATTTTTCATTATGGTTTAGTTATTAATTTAAATATGGGCTTTTTAAAATGTTTAACTCATTAAATAAAGAAAATATTATTGCTGATAAGAATTTTAACAGATGGTTAGTTCCTCCAGCTGCGCTCTTAATTCATTTGTCGATTGGTATGATTTATGGCTTCAGCGTTTTCTGGAAAAGACTCACCGAAATCGTGGGTCAACAATGTGCAGATAATATTACTTTCTTTGAGAGAATTTTTATAACATCATGTGATTGGAAAATGAGTGATTTAGGGTGGACGTTTTCATTAGCTATTGTTTTTCTTGGCGCATCTGCAGCGATTTTTGGACACTGGCTAGAAAAAGCGGGTCCAAGGAAAGCTGGCGTTACTGCTGCGCTTGCGTGGGGTGGAGGATTGATTGTTACTTCCTTAGGCGTCTACACTCACCAGTTGTGGATCATTTGGCTAGGAACTGGTGTTATCGGCGGTATTGGACTTGGTCTAGGTTATATTTCTCCTGTTTCAACTTTAATTAAGTGGTTCCCTGATAGAAGAGGGTTAGCAACAGGTATGGCTATTATGGGTTTTGGTGGTGGAGCAATGATTGGAAGTCCATCAGCAGAATACTTAATGAATCATTTTTCTTCTGTGGATGGAGGAGTCTGGCAGACTTTTCTCATTATGGGAGTTGTTTATTTAGTAGCTATGCTTTTAGGAGCATTTGGTTATAGAGTTCCTGCTAATGGTTGGAAACCATCTGGATGGGTCCCAAAAGAAAAAACAAATAAATTAATTACCAATGATCATGTGCATGTAAAAAATGCTCATAAGACAAACCAGTTTTGGCTTTTATGGATTGTACTTTGTTTAAATGTTTCTGCTGGTATTGGAGTGCTCGGTGTTGCCTCTCCAATGTTCCAAGAAGTTGCGGTTAATGTATTTGATCAAGGACAGATTGTGGCAATTGCTGCTGGTTTTGTTGCATTATTATCTTTGTCGAATATTCTTGGGAGAATTTTCTGGGCATCATCATCTGATTATTTGGGACGAAAGAATACTTATTTCATATTCTTTGCTCTTGGTTTTTTAATGTATGTGAGTTCACCATGGGCTGGAAGCACTGGAAATATCCCATTATTTGCCCTTATTTTTTGTATTATCTTAACAATGTATGGCGGCGGTTTTGCTACCATACCAGCTTACTTGGCAGATATTTTTGGAACGCAGCATGTGGGAGCAATCCATGGCCGCTTACTCACTGCGTGGGCTACAGCAGGCATTCTAGGCCCTATGTTAGTTTTTTATCTTAGAGAGTATCAAATTGAACAAGGTGTCGACCCTTCTCAAGCATATAATCTAAGCATGTACATACTGGCAGGTTTATTGGTTATAGGGTTAATTTCAAACCTACTTGTGAAGCCAGTCAATAAAAAATATTTTATGAGCAAATCTGAGCTAGATAATGAAAGAAAAGTAATGACATCATCAAATGCAAGGTCTTTAAAAACACAATCTAGCAATACCGAGCTACAAAAAATTATTTTACCTATTGCATGGATGGTTGTTGGCATCCCTCTGATTTTTGCAATTTATAATACGCTTGAAAAAGCTTTAGTCATCTTCTACTAAGCATTATGAGCATGGATTTTGGTTCCTTAAAAGTAGGGCTTTGTATTTCAAGGTTTAATTATGAACATGTTTCTGTTTTAGAGAGTTCAATTGTAGATGAACTTATTAAATTAGGTTTTCAGCAAGCTAATTTAGATAAGTTTTATGTCCCTGGCGCCTTAGAACTGCCGCTCTTATTAGCAAGATGCTGTAAATCAAAAAAATATCATGCACTGATTGCAATTGGCGCAGTCATCAGGGGTGAAACTTATCATTTTGAGGTTGTATCAGATCAATCAGCAATGGGAATTATGAATGTTCAATTACAATATGATGTTCCTATCATGAATGCAATCTTAACCACTAATAATGATGATGAAACAATTCAGAGGACAAGTACAAAAGGTATTGAAGTAGTCAATGGTTTGATTGAAACCCTCGCCACCCTAAATTCAATAACCTAATATTTTATGAAAAAAATCAATAGCAGAAGAAAATCTAGAGAATTGGTAATGAAATCAATTTATCGAGGCCTAATGAATGCATTCGATTACGATGATATAAAAAAAGATATTCTTGAGGACCCAGATTATTGTAGATGTGATGAGGAATTTTATAACTCTCTAATAGATGGTATAAAAGAGAGCTACCAAGAAATTATTGTAGATTTAGATAATTACATAGATAAGAAAAAGGAGGAATTAAATCCAATTGAGTTATCAATTCTTATAGTTGCCTATTATGAATTAAAAACAAGATTAGATATTCCTTTCAAGGTTTCAATAAATGAAGCTCTAGAGATCACAAAAAGTTTTGGCGGTCAGGAAAGTTTCAAATTTATTAATGGGTCTCTTGATAAGTTAGCTAGAAAGTATAGAGCATTAGAAATTAGTTAAAAGTTCGAAATTCAAAACCTTGTTCTTCTTTCCATATCAAATAACTTCCCTGATTATCGCTCCAATCACCTAAAACAAATCTTGTAAATTTATTCTTATCATTATATTGGTGAATATTCTGACGATGAGTATGACCATGAATTAATATCTCAACAGGTAAATTCTTTTCAATTATAGAATTAATTGTTGTTTCATTTACATCAATGATGTTTTCCGGTTTGTTTAGATTTAACTTTTTACTTTGTTCTCTGAGGCCCTTAGCAATACTGATTCTTTCATCTAATTCTTTGGCTAAAAAATCATCTTGCCACACTTTTGACCTTACTTGTTTTCGAAAATCCTGATAATCTAGATCATCACTGCAGAGTGTATCACCATGCATTAGTAAAACTTGATGATGACCAAGAGAAATACTAGTTTCATCATTTAGAATGGTGATATGATTTTCTTTGAAGTATTTTTTGGTGATTAAAAAATCTCTATTTCCATGTATGAAATATATACTTTTTTGTTTTCCTAGTTCTTTTAAAGCCTTTAATTCTTTGGAGTACATCCTCGCATCATCACCAACCCAGTAATCAAAAAGATCACCCAAAATAAAAAGGTTATTGGTCAGGTCTGAGCTATGCTTAAGAAAATTTAAAAATACAGTATTTTGCGCATTATCATGAAGATGCAAATCTGATATAAATACAGCACTATCAGTAATATTAATTTTTTGAGCCTTCATCAATAATGATTGGTTCTTTTGGGACATCCTGATGACCCGTTGGATGATTTCCAGTCGGCACTTTTGCAATTTGATCTACTATATCCATACCTTCAATCACTTTACCAAATACACAATATCCAAAACCATCTTGACCTGGATAATCTAAAAATGAATTGTCAGCCACATTGATAAAAAATTGTGACGTTGCTGAGTCAGGAATGCTGGTTCGAGCCATAGCAAGGGTATATTTTAAATTTTTTAATCCATTGGCTGCTTCATTTTTAATCGGGTCATTTGTTTCTTTTTGATTCATGTCTTTATCAAAGCCACCACCTTGAATCATAAATCCATCGATTACTCTATGGAAAATTGTTCCATTAAAGAAACCAGAATCAACATAAGCTTCAAAGTTTTTTACTGTGATTGGAGCTTTGTCAGCATATGTTTCAATGATAATATCGCCTTTAGAGGTTTTTAGTGTAATCATTATTATTCCTATCTAATTATTTTTTAATTATTTCTTTTATACTTATTTTTCTTATCGGCACATCAGCATGGCCTTTTTTGGAAGTAGTCGGCACTTTTGCAATTTGATCTACTATATCCATACCTTCAATCACTTTACCAAATACACAATATCCAAAACCATCTTGACCTGGATAATCTAAAAATGAATTGTCAGCCACATTGATAAAAAATTGTGACGTTGCTGAGTCAGGAATGCTGGTTCGAGCCATAGCAAGGGTATATTTTAAATTTTTTAATCCATTGGCTGCTTCATTTTTAATCGGGTCATTTGTTTCTTTTTGATTCATGTCTTTATCAAAGCCACCACCTTGAATCATAAATCCATCGATTACTCTATGGAAAATTGTTCCATTAAAGAAACCAGAATCAACATAAGCTTCAAAGTTTTTTACTGTGATTGGAGCTTTGTCAGCATATGTTTCAATGATAATATCGCCTTTAGAGGTTTTTAATACAAACAATTGCTCCGATTGTGCCAAAAGTGAAAAAGTTGTAACGATAAAAAATAATATATATTTAATAAGTTGATTCACTGATAATTTTCCATTCATTATTAAATTTTCTCCATATTTGTTTTTTTTGCGATGTTTGTTTTAATAAATCACTGTTATATGTTTGAGTAAACTCGACATACTTCACATGTTCTTCTTCTTCAGGGTAATCAATAATCGTAAGATTATCAATGGCAATTTGAATATCATTAGTATTCTCAAACACCTTTTTCTTTTTTGAGGACCATATTTCAAACACTTTTGAGTTATATTTTGCGTTTGCATCATAAAAAGCTATATATTCAGAATAGTTCTTTAATGTCCAATTGCTGATCCATGATTCAAAATAACTCATGAAATTATTGTGTTTATCTATTTTATTTTCAGCATTAAAGTATTGGTCATAAGATAACTTTGATAAGATTACTTTTGTTTGCTTATTTTTCAAGATGCTTTCTAATGTATTAAAATTTTCATTTGAGATAACAATACAGCCATCACTTGATTTTGGAGCACGACTATATGTGTCTTTTGGCGTCCCATGAATCCAGATACCATGGCCCGTTTTGTTTAAAAGTTTATCGTACACATTGGGGTAATCAATTGGAAAAGCACCCTCACCATAGAAATCACTTAATGGCTGAGTAATTTTTTCGCCTAAGGTGTAAACTCCCAGAGGGGTTTTTTTATCTCCTTCGAAATTTTTACCTGAACCATTTTTTCCAATAGAGGCATATTCATCAAAGATTTTTATTAAAGTATGGTCTCTAATTTCAAATAAATATAATCTCGACTTATTTGTGTCAACATAAATTAAATTATCTATGTTTTGAGGAAGGGTAACTCTAGGAGAGTCAATGATGTCAGTGGCATTATGGAGGTGGCTTTCGATTCTTTTTTTTGCTTCTTCCTTTAAATCCTCAATTTTATCTTTTGAAAAATTACTTGATGATCCAAAATCTGAAATTCCATGAGCATAAGCCTGATATATATCTCCTCTTATAAGATGCGCTAATTTGAAATTTGGTTTTTGTTTGATTATTTCATCTAATGTAATTAATGCGTCATTAAGCTCACCTGCAGATATTTCATAAAGTGATTTGATCAGAAGATTTTCGATATTATCAGCCTGATAATTTTCGCTATATGCGAAAGCGTTGCTGCAAAAAAAAGCAGTAAAGAGAAATTTTTTAAGAAATTTCATTGACTATTTTTAATTGATTATCAACCAATTCAATTAAAAGTGTTTTTTTTGTAGTTGAATCAATACTGCCAGATTGATATATCTGAGTGAAAGAAACACTAAATAATTTATTATTTTTAGAAATTTCTATATTTTCTAGTTTTAAATTAATAGATGGCTTGTTAATAACTCTTGGTTTCCTAAATTGTTTCCATTGTTCTAAGTCCATCCCTTTATTATTTTTAAAGTTGGTTGAGTAATATCCAATATATTGATCAAAGTTTTGATTCATCCAGGCATTTTTCCAGTTATCAATCATTACAAAAATCTTCTCATTCACGCTAACTTCGATGTCTTTGATTTCTTGAAATGACTTAGGTTTTTGAGAGATATCTTCTGTTAGAGCAATATTTTTATTGATAGGTTGAAAGTTAAATAATTTTTTTATCAACGAAAGTTTTGTTTTTGCATTTTTATTTGATTTATCAATTTGAAGTGCTTGATTATAAGATTCACTTGCCATACGCGTATATAGGTCGCCTAAATTAATATGAGCCGTCGCATAACTTGGATGCGTTTTAATGGACTTCTCTAATGCTATTTTAGCTAAATCAAAATCACCATTCTGCGCATATAAAACTGCCAAGTTATTATATGGTTCAGGTAATGCTGGATGAGATTTTGTTAATGATACAAATACATTAATTGCATCATCAATTTGACCCAATTCTGAAAGCAAAACTCCGTTAATAAAAAGTAATTGAGGATTGTCGTTATCAGAATCAATAAGCTGATCAACAATTTTTTTTGCCTCCAGGTAATCTTTGTCTTCTATGAGTTTATTTAATTTTGGAATATCAGCAAATGAATAATTTGCAAAATTGAATGCAAGAAAGATAACTGCTATTAAAAAACGTTTTGACATACTATAATTCCTAAAAACACACTATATTTTACCAAATAAGCTCGTCTCATACTATTTATGATTAAAATTTTTAACACACTTACCAGTAAAAAAGAAAATTTCAAGCCAATAACTGAGAAACATGTAAAGATGTATGTATGCGGCATGACTGTTTATGATGATTGTCATGTCGGTCATGCAAGAGTTCTGATTGTTTTTGATTTAATTTACAGATGGTTTTTAAATTCTGGCTATGATGTAACGTATGTTAGAAATATTACTGATATTGATGACAAAATAATTAAAAAGTCAAATGATGAAGGGTGTCACTTCAAAGAATTGACAGCAAGATATATAGAATCAATGCAAGAAGATTCAAAAGTCTTAAATATAATTCCTCCGACATTTCAACCTAAAGCCACTGAGGCAATCTCTTCAATGATAAAAATGATTAGTATTCTTGTTGAAAAGAGTTTTGCATATGTTGGTAACAATGGAGACGTTTTTTTTGAAATTTCAAAATTTAACAATTATGGAAAATTATCCAAAAAAAATATTGATGATCTCAATGCTGGCTCAAGAGTCAAGGTTGATGATAATAAAAAGAGCTTTGGTGATTTTGTTTTATGGAAGTTATCAAAAGATGATGAACCTTACTGGGATTCTCCATGGGGCAAAGGACGACCAGGTTGGCACATTGAGTGTTCAGCTATGAGTAGCGACATACTTGGCTCGAGTTTTGATATTCATGGCGGAGGCCAGGATTTAATTTTTCCTCATCATGAGAATGAGATTGCTCAATCAGAATCATGTCATGATCATAAAATGGCTAATTATTGGATTCATAATGGCTTTGTCAATGTTGATGATGAAAAAATGTCTAAGTCTTTAGGAAATTTTTTTACATTAAAAAATGTGTTAAAAAATTACAGCGGTGAAATTATTAGATTTTTTGTGTATAAATCTCATTATAGAAGCCCATTAAATTATTCAGATCAGAATCTAAATGACGCTAAAGCTGCAGTAGAAAAAATTTATTTAGCATTAAGGCCATACAAATGTATTCAAGTTGATTTAGATTGGTCAAAACCATCCTTAAATAATATAAAAGATGCTTTAGATGATGACTTTAATTCTCCAAAAGCCATTTCGATCATATTTGAACTCATTAGTGAACTCAACAAGTCGTCAAATGAAAATTTAGCAAATGAAATATATAGCGTGTTAAAAGTTATTGGTTTGATGGCAATTCCACAAGAAGAATTTTTTATTAAATCGAGTAAGATTGATCAAGATCATATTGAAAAATTAGTTGAAAAGAGAATGCAGGCAAAAAAACAAAAGGATTATCAAAAAGCTGATGAATTAAGAAATGAAATTGATTCTCTTGGGGTAATTTTAGAGGATACTCCAGATGGAACAGTTTGGAGGATTAAATGACGGTAAATTTAAAAGCTCCGCTTAAGAAAAGTATACTTAATGTGCCAGGTTTTAGATTTTTAACCTTTGGTGCAAAAATAAAATTAAAAAATATAAAAAACGATATTGTTATTGTGGAGCTTAATAAACACTCAAAAACGGTGGCTGTCTTTACCAAGAATAAATTTTGTGCAGCTCCCGTGCTGTTAGCAAAACATAATCTAACCTCTAATGACCCGCAATTATTTGTTATTAATTCAGGAAATGCAAATGCGGGTACAGGTCCAAAAGGAATTGAAGATGCTAGGGAAATAAATAGAGAACTAGGTAAATATTTTTCATTAGATCCAAATTTAATTTTGCCATTTTCAACGGGCGTTATATTGCAAAACCTTCCTCTTGGGAGAATAAAAGATTCTTTTAAGAATAATTTAGCAAATATTAAATATGGTTCAAATTGGATTGACGCTGCGAAGTCAATTATGACAACAGATACTGTTCCAAAAGCTGTAAGTAAAAAATTTAATCTTGGGAAAAATGAGATTACCTGCACAGGGATTGCAAAGGGATCAGGAATGATTCATCCAAATATGGCCACAATGCTAGGTTTTATTTTTCTTGATGCAAAAATATCTAAGACCTTGCTTAAGGATTTGGTTAAATATGTTGCTGATAGATCATTCAATTTGATTAGTGTAGATGGGGATACGTCAACAAATGATGCATTTGTCATATCTACGTCAAATCTTGCTCAAAACTCAGTAATAAATAAAAAAGATAAGATGTATACACGGTTAAGAAATAATGTGCTTGAAATTGCTAAAGACCTAGCAGAAAAGATAGTCAGAGATGGAGAGGGTGCAACAAAGTTTGTTGAAATAGAAGTAAGAAATGCGAAAGATTTGAATGAATCTAAAATAATCGGTAAGGCCATTGCAAATTCACCGCTTGTAAAGACTGCTTTTTTTGCATCAGATCCAAACTTGGGAAGAATATTATCAGCCATTGGCAACGCGCCAATAAGTGATCTCGATGTTTCTGTTATAGATCTTCATCTGAATAAGAATATTGTGGTTAAAAATGGAATGCTGTCAAAACGATACTCTGAGGATAAAGCCATTCAGGCCATGAAATCAAAAGAATTTAAACTCAGTATTGATTTAAAAAGGGGAAAAGAAGTAGCAACAATTCTAACTACGGATCTTTCTTATGAATATGTAAAAATTAATGCAGAATACAGAACCTAAAATAATTAAAGTCGCTGCAGGAATTTTAATTAATAGTAAAAATGAAGTTTTGATCTCTCAAAGACTATCTTCTCAGCCTTGGCCTAATTATTGGGAGTTTCCTGGCGGGAAAGTTGAGGAAAATGAATCGCTTGAAGAATGTTTATCAAGAGAGTTATTTGAGGAAATTGGTATAAATCCTGTTTCATATTCTGAATGGATCACTCGAGAATTTTTGCAAGATGATCGAATTATAAAGATTACTTTTTTCAAAATCATCCGATGGGCTGGCGAAATTAAAAAAAAAGAAGTCAATGACTATAAGTGGATTGATGTTGAAAAAATTTCTTCATGGCCAAAAAAAATACTGCCAAAAAATATATATGTCCTTAAAGCACTTATATTGCCGAGTTATTATCTAATAACAAATTTTTTTGAGGACGAAAATTTTATAACAAAAGTAATAAATTCAAAAGATATCTGGGTTCAATTTAGAGAGCCATTTTTATCAATTGATAAAATCCATTGTTCTTATGAGGTTTTAAAACAAAGGTGTACCTCAAAAATTTTAATTAACTCAAGACACAAAGATGTAATTATCTGTAAACATGGAATTCACTTTACATCAAAAGATTTAAATAACATTGAAAAGCTTGATAAAAAAATTATTAATTGTGCCTCAGTCCATAATCTTGATGAGGTTAATCGTGCAAATAAACTTGGTTTTGATTTTATTGTATTATCGCAAATTAAAAAAACATTAAGTCATCCTGAGAGAGAAGGAATGGGCTGGGACAAATTTAAGAAAATTGTTAATCATTCAGATATACCTGTTTATGCTCTTGGAGGTTTGAGTCCATCAGACTTGATTGAGGCCCAGAAAAATGGAGCTGTAGGCATTTCTTCCCAAAGAGATGGATGGAATTTATTGAACTAGAAAATCAATATCTTTATTAATTATTTCCCCACTTTTGTTTTTAAAAGTGAAAGTAAAGGCTACATTTTTTAAATCATCAAGATTTTCTGTTAATTCATAGATCATTAGATGATCTCCGCTTTTCTTTAAGACAAATGGCTTATTTTTAATAATAACTGGTGAGTCGATTTTTCTCATTTTCATTACATCACCCTCCATTAGCATCGTATGAACCTCAATTCTCTTGCTTATTTTTGAAGATATTGAAACTATTTCAAGATCTTCATCTGAAGAAATTGTTGCAAAGCCAGCAGTAATCTTTTTGCCAAAATTATTTTTAATAATAGGATCTTTAAAAATAATATCAGCCAGAAGAGGGCTAGACATTAACAAAAGAATTATTGATATTAGTTTTTTCATATTTTTTCCTTATAAACTATGTAATGAAGCAGAAAATTTAATTATACGTTTGGTTTTTTTATCATCGCTTAAGTGTGAAAAATTTATATTAATTGCATACTTGTTTGCAGAGATTGATGGCTCATAGACCGAGTTGCTTTTTAAATTAATAGTTAGTAAATCAAATTTTACTAAAGGATCTAGCTTGAGTTGAGCAATCATACTATTCGCAGTTAAATTTTCTTTAATGGACAATTTTCTTAAAATTTTTAAAATAAATTTGAGTGATTCATTGATGATAAATAAATCCTTAAATAGGTCCTTAAAAAATAAATTACGCGATTTGGTAGTTTGTAGTTCTGACCATATTTTATATTTTGAAAAATCTATATCATTTA
>Ga0222719_10004196_pt1 | contig 12680 bp, 9 predicted proteins | sample C33_34DmetaG_FD_165039 | JGI IMG/M metagenome (GOLD analysis project Ga0222719, IMG submission 165039) | Estuarine water microbial communities from San Francisco Bay, California, United States - C33_34D | ecosystem: Environmental > Aquatic > Marine > Unclassified | place: USA: California...
AAGCTTGAGTTTACCGCAGATGCTTTTAAGGCAATCGCAGAAGAAGCTAAGAAAAGTGCCTCAGGAGCTAGAGCGCTCAGAGCTATTTTTGAAGACATTCTTCAGGATTCAATGTTTGAGTTACCATCATCAAGCTCCCCAATTGAAAAGATTGTCATTGACAAAAATGTCGTTCTGCATAGAGAAAACCCTCTTAAGTTAATGGCAAAAAAAATTGCAAATTAAATGTCAGAAGAAGTTAAGGTTACTGTAAAGATGCCTATGATCCCCTTGAGGGATGTGGTGATTTTCCCTAATACAGTCTCCACTTTATTTGTTGGTAGGGAAAAATCTATTTTCTCATTAGAGGATGCTCTGAGAACAAATAAGAAAATATTTTTAGTTGCTCAAAACTCACCTTCAAACGAAGAGCCAACCATTGCAGACCTACCAAAAGTTGGCACCATTTCAACTTTACTTCAAATGATTAAGTTACCAGATGGCACTGTAAAGATTTTAGTTGAGGGTTTACAAAGGGCCGCTTTAAATGATGTTTCAATTGATAAAGGTTATTTTGCAGAAATTATTAAAATTGATGAAACAACAGAGGATTCAAAGTATGAAAGGGATTTGCTGGGCACAATAAAGAATCAATTTACTGAATTTGTTTCGGTTTCTAAAAAAGTATCTGTCGAGGTAATTAATCAAGTTCAATCAATGGCTAACCTTGCCAAGGTAATAGATGTCATATCTTCAAATATTCATTTATCAATAAAAGACAAGCAAGAAATTCTTGAACAAGAAAAGGTTATAACGAGAGGTGAATTCTTATCCAGCTTACTTGAATCTCAGATTGATCTGATAGAAGTTGAACAAAGAATAAGAGGTCGCGTAAGAAAACAGATGGAGAAGTCCCAAAAAGAGTATTTCTTAAATGAACAAATTAAAGCTGCGCAAAAAGAACTTGGAGAAATAGGAGACGAAAAGAATGAGCTTGAAGAGCTTCAATCGAAGATTGAAGAGACCAAACTTTCAAAAGAAGCTCTAGAAAAAATAAACACTGAGTTTTCGAAGCTTAAACAAATGTCTCCGATGTCAGCAGAGGCAACTGTAGTAAGAACATATATTGAAACACTGCTTGAAGTGCCATGGCACAAAACTACAAAAATCAATGTAGATCTTAAAAAAGCTAAAGATATTCTTGATGAAGATCATTATGGGCTAAAAGAGGTCAAGGAAAGAATTCTTGAATATCTGGCCGTTCAAAAAAGAGTTAAAAAAATGAAAGCACCAGTGCTTTGTTTTGTTGGTCCTCCTGGTGTAGGAAAAACATCACTTGGCGAATCAATAGCAAGATCAGTTAACAGAAATTTTGTTAGATTATCTCTTGGTGGGGTGCGTGATGAAGCAGAGATAAGAGGGCACAGAAAAACCTATATTGGCTCTATGCCCGGGAAGATAATTCAAAAACTTACAAAAACAAAAGTAAAAAATCCATTATTTCTACTTGATGAAATTGATAAAGTAGGAATGGATCACCGTGGTGACCCAAGTTCAGCCTTACTGGAGGTATTAGACCCTGAACAAAACAACACCTTTAACGATCATTACTTAGAGGTAGATTATGACCTTTCGGAGGTAATGTTTATTTGCACAGCTAACTCATTAAATATACCTCCTCCCTTATTGGACAGAATGGAAATTATTAGATTGCCTGGCTATATTGAAGATGAAAAATTAAATATTGCAAAAAACTATCTAGTTCCACGGAATCTAGAAAAAAATGGTTTGAACGATAAGGAAGTATCCTTCAGTGTTAATTCAATTTTGAAAGTTATTAGAAACTACACTCGCGAAGCTGGAGTCCGTGATTTAGACAGACAAATTAATAAAATTTGTCGAAAAAAAGTCAAAGAAATTTCTCTGGATCAACCTTCATCAGTCAAGATTGATAATAGAGCTATTCGAAATATTTTAGGTCCAGAACCGTATAAATTTGGTCAATTTGATGCGGAAGATTCAAAAGGTCAGGTAAACGGCCTAGCTTGGACGTCTGTTGGTGGTGAATTATTAAAAATTGAAGCAGCAGTCATTGCTGGCAAAGGAAGAATAATCAAAACAGGCTCACTGGGTGATGTGATGCAGGAGTCAATCCAAGCAGCACTGACAGTTACTAAAAACATTGCGCTTTCAAAAAAAATAGAGAAAGATTTTTTTGAAAAACATGATATCCATATTCATGTGCCAGAGGGAGCAACTCCCAAGGACGGCCCAAGTGCAGGTATAACAATGTGTGTTGCAATATCGTCAGTTGTTCTCGACAAACCTATTAAATCGAATTTGGCAATGACAGGAGAAATTACTTTAGCAGGCAAGGTTTTAAAGATTGGTGGCCTAAAGGAGAAACTCATTGCTGCAAAGAGAAGTGGCATTACTAATGTAATTATTCCTAAAGAGAATGTTGGTGATCTTGAGGAAATAGAATCAAATGTGCTTAAAAACTTAAATATTAAGCCAGTAGAAAATATCTCCGAAGTCTTGAAAGAAGCCATAATTTAAAGCATTCAGGCCATCCAAAGTCAAGAAATACCCAAAGAATAAAGTTTATTTATTTATCGCGTTTGCTTGATTTATTAATTTTTAAGCACTAATGTAATGAAAAGCCTTTCTTTAAAGGCATTTTGAGGAGATTTTATGAATAAGGCTGATTTAATTGATGTTGTTGCCAGTGAAACTGGTAGCACAAAAGTTGACGCTGCTAAAGCATTAGATGCTGTCGTGAATGCTGTGACAGGTGCACTTGCAAAAGGTGACTCTGTATCATTGGTAGGCTTTGGAACCTTTTCTGTAAGACAGAGAGCTGCAAGAGAGGGAATTAACCCACAGAATCCTTCCCAGAAGATTCAAATACCTGCAGCAACTGTTCCTGTATTTAAAGCAGGAAAAGCATTAAAAGCTTCAGTAAATTAATAATTAACTGAGTTGATCAGTTTCTTACGGGATAGGCTACAAGGAATTGTAGCCTTTTCTTTTCTAGGTATAGTTGCCCTAACATTTATGTTTTTGGGGCTACCCACTTTCACCCAAAATTTTAACACCAACGATTACGCCAAAGTCGGCGAGTATGGTATTTCTCAATCGGAATATTTTCGTACTAGAAACATAATTGAAGAAAACATAAGAGAGCAATTTGGCCAACAGATTGACCTTGCACCATTGAACGATTTTATAGATCAGCAAGCAAGAAGTTCTCTTATTGAAAAATACACTTTAGTTAAGTTTTTTGATGAGTTAGGCTTAGAAATACCCAGCAGTTATCTTGAAAACGAACTGGCAAAAAATGAAGTATTTCAAGTAGATGGCCAGTTCAATGAAGAAGCTTTTAAAAATTATTTAATCAACTTTAATCTATCTAAAGATGATTTGGTAAATGACTTTGCATCAGATCTAAAATTAAATTTAACTGTTGCTTTATTGAATTCAACCGCCAACATTTTTAACAGCTCATTAGATCAATATCTTGATCTACTAACTGAGAGACGATCTATCCAATTTTTTGAGTTAACCAAAGATAACGTCACCAAGGAATTTGATGTTTCACAAGACGAGCTCGATAGTTTTTACCAAAGCAATTTAGATTTTTATCAAATTCCAGAGAAAAGAACTTTAGCCACAATCGAATTTTCTAAAGAAAATTTAGCCATAGAAGTTAATGATGAGGAATTAGTTCAAGCATATGAATCATATTTGCAAACAATTCCAGCTGGAGAAAAAAGAGTTTCTCATCTGATGATTATTTCCGATAACTATGAAACAAACCAAGAATTTACAGAAAAAGTTAATTCAATAGAAACAGTATTAACTGCTAATAATTTTGCAGACTATGTTGTTTCTGATTCAGAAGATGAAGGCACAAAAGATATTGATGGTGATCTTGGTTTTACTGATGGCCAAATATTTCCAGCTGAGTTTGAGCAAGTTATTGCTAGCTTAGATGTAAATGCAGTTTCGAAAGCTGTCTTTTATGAAGGCAATGCACACTTTTTAAAAGTAACTGAAATAGATCAACCCATTGTGCTTAGCTTTGATGAAAAAGTACAAGATCTTAGAGATGAATTGGAGGACATAAAGTTTGAAGATTTATCTTTAAATATTGTAAGTAACTTATCGGGATCATCTCTTGAGCTAACAGAAATTGAAAATGTTTATGGCATCCCATCTGAGCTATCATCGGATATTTCTTTTGGAGACAATGATCTATCTGTTGGAGATCAATCAACAGTGTTTAATGTAGCATTAAACCAATGGACAGACCCCATTGAGGAGAGGCAAGATAGTTTCAAAATTGCTTATGTCGTCTCTTTAACCCCTGCTGAAACAATTCCACTTGAAAGTGTGCTTGAAGAAGTAAGAACTGTGGTAGCAGATCAAAAAAGAAACGAATATTTAGAGGAAGTCTTTGCTGATGATGGCTTAAGCTTTGATGAAGCAGGACTTAAAGAGCTATACGACATTGATAATTTTAAGATAGAGGAGTTTAAAAACATCAATAGGACCACCTCTTTACTGGCAAACGATCTAGTTAATTTAGTTTTTACTGAACCTATGGTTGGTACGGTTGAAAAGCAATTGCTTGGCGATAAGCTTTTTGTCTTTAGTGTACTAGCAAGAAACCAGGGTGATAAAAGCTCTGTTCCTGAAGAAGATCTTGAAGCTATTAAAAATGAATCACGCTCTAGTCAATTGCAATCTGTATTTAACTTGCTAAGACTTGAGTATGGTTTGGATGATAAATACTCTGTAAATACTATTATCGCTAATCAAACTTCATAGCCTGGATATTGTATCCACCATCAACATAAATAGTTTGACCAGTTATACCACTAGACATATCACTCAACAAGAAAGTTGCTGTATCGCCAACCTCTTTGGCTGTAATGTTTCGTCCCAATGGTGTTTCAGAGCCATGTTTGTTAAGCATGGATTTGAAGCCTTTTATTCCTGATGCTGCGAGAGTTTTAATTGGACCTGCAGATATTGAATTTACTCTGATACCCTTTGAGCCTAGTGTTGCTGAGAAATATCTGACACTTGCCTCCAAGCTTGCTTTTGCCATGCCCATAACATTGTAATTAGGCGTAGCTTCCTGAGACCCTACATAGGTCAATGTTAGTGCGGATGCATTTTCTGAAAAAAATGGCACAGCTTCTTTGATAAGTCCGGCAAAACTGTACGAGCTTATATCATGCGTAATAGCAAAACCTTCTCTAGTGATGCAGTCTTCAATATTGCCAGCAATCTGATCTGCAGGAGCAAAACCTACTGAGTGAACAATGCCATCAATTTCACCCCATTCTTTCGCAAAAAAATTAACTAAATCTTTAATTTCTTGATCAGAGCCAAGGTCGCATTTAAATGTGGGACCTCCTCCATTATTGGAAGAGAATTCATTGATAAATTTTTCGAACCGTTCATTCTGATAGCTGTAGCCTACTATCGCACCGTGCTCGTGCAAAGAAGTAGCAATTGCTGCAGCAATAGAATATTTGTTTGCTAACCCTACTATAAGAATTTTTTTGCCATTAACCATATTGGCATTATAGAGGATTATTTTTTTAAAGAAATTTTTTATTTTTAAAAAAAACCCATTTATTTAGCCTATCTGTCAAAAAAATATCCATATATGGCAACAAAGTGACATTTTTGTGACAAAAATTTGTGAAATTGTGCCAAAAAAGCGATTATAAGGTGTTAATTAACTTTAAAGGGTAAATTATATGAATATATTCAGATTTTTACTGAGTCTTGTTCTTTTGATCTCTTTTAATAGCTACCTAGAAGCTCAAGAGGCTGAAGAAGAGGAATCGGTTGAAGAAGTGGTTGTTACGGGTTCCCGTATTGCAACCAGTGAGTTCGAGGGTGCTCAGCCTGTTTTGGTGATAGACCAAGAAGATATCCAAAAAACAGGTGAAATGACAATCTCAGATGTTTTGAGAGAGACACCTATTAATACATACGGTTCTTTTTACGAAAGATCCGGTAGTTCTGCTGGTTCACAATCTACCTTAGCTTTAAGAGGCTTAGGTAGTTCAAGAACACTAGTTCTTATTGATGGCAAAAGGTTGCCAGGTTCACCAAAATTGGGTGGTGACTCTGCAAACTTAAACCTTATCCCAACAGCAGCAATTGAAAGAGTTGAGATTCTTGCCGATGGTGCGTCAGCTGTTTATGGTTCTGATGCTATTGGTGGTGTTGTAAACGTTATCACTAAGAAAGGTTTTGATGGCATGAGTTTCTCAGGAACATTGTCTTCACCAGAGCAACCTGGTGGTGGCGAGGAAACATTCTCATTCGTTGGTGGTATGACAAATGATAACTCCCAAGTTACATTTACTTATGAGCACCAAGAAAGAGCAATCATCTTTTTAGGTGACAGATCATATGATGCAGGTAGAGCACCAACTGATGGTGACTATTCATCATCATTTAATGTTTCAACATATGCTTACAACTATAGGCTTCTTGATGATTGGACTGCACCAGATGGCAGAGTATTCAAGGAAGGTACTTATTTTCCTGATGCTTCATGTGCTGGTGATTCAAGATTTGTTGAAAATGGTACAACCTATACATGGGGTAACAGTCCTACAGATGGCGTGAAGAATACTGTATGTCTTTATGATTACACAAAGATTATGGCGCAAAACGCGGGCAAGAAGTTTGATGCTTTTACAGTTAATACAAGTACAAATCTAGGCTGGTCTAATTTTTATTCAAGAATAGTAACCTCCAGAAATGAGGCTTATGGCAGATATGCTCCTCCAGCAGCTTTTGTTAGCACATTCCCTGCAGGAATTGGGGAAGTAAGAATACCTGCTTCTGATGGTTTTGCTGAAACTACAGCGGTTCTTGGAGTCGATGCCCAGCTAAGAAAGAGATTTATCGAAATTGGACCTAGAGAAAGTTTCTGGACTGACTGGACAGCAGATGCTGTTGCTGGTTTTAATGGAACTTTCAATGGACTAGATTGGGATGTATCTTTGCAGTACAACAAAACAGACTACGATGATTATGATTGTTGTTATCTTCAAACACCTGAGTTCGTTGCTGTGAGTGCTGGAATTCAAGCTGATGGAGTCTACAATGGATGGACAAATCCGTTTGATCCAGAAGCTGTAGCTTATTACACAGCTTCTCCAACTGTGACTGCCACCAGTGACTTTAGAAACCTTTCAATGAGTGTTGCTGGAGAACTTTTCCCCGGCACACAATTTGCAGCTGGCTATGAAAGCGCAAATTTTACTTATCAAAACCTTTTTGATAAGCAGAGTGAAGCAGGCAACGTTGGTGGTTCGTCAGGTAATTCTGACTCTGGAGCTAGAGACTATACAGCTCTATATTTTGAAACATCTACAAGTCTTCTAGATGGTAGAGGTGAAGTTCAATTAGCTGGAAGACAGGATGATTATTCTGATTTTGGTTCAAACTTCTCATATACAGTGAAAGGTTTATTTTCTGTTATGGAGAACCTTACTGTAAGAGCATCAGTAGGAACAGGTTTTAAAGCACCTGGACTAGGATCAATGTTTGGCGCAACATCTTATAGTGCTGACTACCATATTGATTATGTGTATTGTGAAGCCAATGGTATTGCAAGACCTGACTGCCAAGAAAATCAGGTTAACACTTATGTAGCATCTAACCCAAATCTTGGTCCTGAGGAATCAGAATCAATGAACTTTGGAGTTATATACGATTTTGAGTTATTTGGAAATCATTCGGTTGCGCTTGATATTTTTGAAACAACTGTGAGTGGTATTATTACATCAATAACAGTTCAAGATATCATTGATGCGACAATTCTTGGGAAAGCAGACCTGCTAACTAGTCAGGGAGCGTACTGCACAAGAACTGGAAGCGCTACTGGTCCATTAGAAGAATGCTTTAGAAACCCAATCAATGGAAATGATATTTCTGTTGGTGGTTTTGATGTCAAATGGCAAGGAACATTTAACACTCCAGTTGGAGATGTTGATACTGGTCTTGTTTACACACAAATGACAAAAAATGAAGCAGAAGCCTTCTTTAATGGTCCTGTTGTGGATTATGTTGGACTTCCAAGTTCACCGGAATTCAGATATAAGTTTGATGTTGGCTACAATGTACCAATGGTTCAAGACCTAAGAGTAGGTGTTGAGTACGAATACATTGACAGCTATGCAAACAACACTGACGCCGACTACAATCCAGTAGGTGAAGTTGATTCATGGACACAAGTTAACCTAAGAGCAAACTATCAAGTGCTTGATAACGTTGGCTTAAGATTAGTTGTAAGAAACCTGGATAATGCTGATCCAGTGTTCTTTGCTAATGGTGGCTATGATCGATACTTACACAATAACTACGGTAGAGTTGTAATCTTTGGATTCAACGTTTCCTACTAAGGTTATTTATATCTTTTAAGGGAGGCTCTTGCCTCCCTTTTTTTATTAGAAATTATCTTTTCTGATACGCAGTTCTTTAAAGCTTTCTTCAGGAGAGAGTTGTTTCAGGTCACCAGGAATTTTTTGCATAAGGAATAAGTTAATTTTCTTTTCAATCTCAATAGAAGAGGGCAAAGATATTTCTCCTTTATTTAGTTTTACTTCAACATTTTTTCTATAGTTAGTAATTTCTTGATCAGAGATTTGTTCTTCTGCAAAAGCTAGATTTGCAAGGGTATACTCATGTGTGCAGTAGACTTTAGTATCGTTTGGTAGTCGAACAAGCTTTTGCAAAGAATTAAAAAGTTGCTGATACGTGCCCTCAAACAGTCTGCCGCAACCTCCTGAAAAAAGGGTATCACCGCAAAAAAGCACATTATTTTCTCGACAATAGAAGCTTATATGATCAAGTGTATGTCCTGGTGTTTCAATAACATTAAACTCATAGCCCAAAGTAGTAAATTGGTCATTCTCTCTTAATGCCACATCAATGCCTTCAATTGCCAAGTTATCTGGACCATACACATTACCTTGCATGACTTTTTTTAGTTCGTTTACACCACCAGTGTGATCGTAGTGGTGGTGTGTTATTAAAATATCCTCTAGTTCAAGATTCTGGTTTTGTAATATATTTACTACAACATTCGCATCACCTGGATCGATAAGAGAAATTTTGCCCTCTTTTTCAATAGACCAAATATAATTATCTGTGAATGCAGGGATGTGAAAAATTTTCATTACTTTATAATTTACTTCAATGAGTATAAAAGTATATACAGATGGTGCTTGTAGATGCAATCCTGGTCCAGGAGGTTGGGGCGTTTATATTATTAATGGCAATCAAACAGAAGAACTTTATGCTGGTGATCCTTCTACAACCAATAATAAAATGGAAATGCAGGCTGCAATCAGTGCCTTAATTCATTTAAAGAACACCAACTCATCTATAGAGCTTTACACAGATTCAAACTATTTAAGACAGGGCATAACAGAATGGATCTATAAATGGAAAAAAAATAACTGGCGCACTTCATCTAAGAAGCCGGTGGCTAACAGGGAATTATGGATTGAACTGGATAAGCTTAATAGTCAGCTGAACGTAAGTTGGAATTGGGTTAAAGGACATGCAGGTGATCCTGGCAATGAGAAAGCGGATGAATTAGCAAACAAGGGAGCAGATAGTGTCAGCTAGAATAGTAACTTTTGATACAGAAACAACAGGACTCGACTACAAATCTGGTGATAGAGTTATTGAGATTGGATTAGTTGAAATTCTTGGCAGACAAAAAAGTAAGAAAACTTTTCAAACTTATCTAAATCCTGAAGGAAAAGAAATTAGCGAAGGAGCTAGAGCCATTACAAATATTTCCGATAGTGACTTAGTAGATGCACCAAAGTTCTCAGAAGTGGTAGATGATTTCATTGATTTCATACAAGATGCTGAGGTGATAATTCATAATGCAGAGTTCGATGTTGGCTTTATTAATAATGAGTTAAAAATTATTGGCCACTCTATCAAAGATATTAGAGATATATGTACGGTTTTTGATACATTAATACATGCTAGGAAAGTTTATCCTGGCCAAAAGAATTCTCTTGATGCGCTATCAAATAGATTGGATGTGGTTGGTTACGATAGACAATTTCATGGAGCATTGCTCGATGCTCAGATACTGGCAGATGTTTACTTAAATCTAACTGGTGGACAAGTGAAGCTTGAGTTAAGCTCTGCCAATAAAGAAGTTGAGAATAATGCATCTGCAGATAGAAAAATAAAATTTAATGTCAAAAAATTTACAGCGCAAGAAGAGGATTTATCTAGTCATCAAAAAATATTATTAGCTATGTCAGAAAAGAGTGGGGAGAAAATAAATTGGTAAAAACAAGGTTTGCTCCTAGCCCAACAGGTTATTTGCATATAGGAGGTGTCAGAACAGCTCTCTTTAATTATATTTTTGCGAGAAAACACAAAGGCCAATTTCTTGTCAGAATTGAAGATACCGATGCCGAACGCTCAAAAGAGGAATACGTTACTGCAATACTTGATGGATTGGATTGGCTAAAACTATCTCCAGATGTAGAACCAATCAGACAAAGCACAAGGTATGACATCTATAAAAAGAATGCCCTTGAGCTGCTTAACAATGGCTCAGCTTACAGATGTAATTGTTCACAAGAAAGGCTAGCAAATTTAAGAGCAGAGCAAGAGAAAAATGGACTAAAGCCAAGCTATGACGGGTTCTGTCGAGATAAGGGTATTGACGATATTGATTCGGTTATAAGAATAAAATCCCCTAGAGAAGGAGAAACCATAGTAAATGATGAGGTTTATGGAATAATTCATTTTCCCAACAAAGAGCTTGATGATCTGATTATTCTGAGGAGTGATGGCTCACCAACCTATCATTTTTGTAATGTCATTGATGACAATGAACAAGGAGTAACTCATGTAATCCGTGGAGAGGATCATCTACCAAATACACCAAGACAAATTCAAATAGTAAATGCACTTGGTTATAAGGGTTTTAGTTATGCCCATTTGCCACTAGTTTTGGGGGAAGATAGAAAGAGACTGTCAAAAAGACATGCAGCAACTGATTTAATGACATACAAACAACAAGGTTATTTGCCAGATGCTCTAAAGAATATGCTGATACGATTGGGCTGGTCCAAAGTTGAACAAGAAGTTTTTGCTATACCTGAAATACTAGACAGCTTTAACCTTGCAGATATACAAAGGGCCGGAGCAGTATTTGATATTGGTAGGTTAAATTTTATCAATCAAGAACATCTAGCTTTAAAGAACGATGATGAATTGTTGCATTTAATTAAACCCTTTGCAGACAAAATTGATTTGGATCTTAATTCCCACCACGACCCTAAAAGGCTCTTAAGGCTATGCGTGGGAAGTGGCAATAATCTAGAAGAGATTGCACATTTTCTAATACCATTCGTTAGAAATTATGCTGAGTATTCAGATGATTGTTATGAAAAATTTTTAATTGGATCAGAAAAAGTTTTAGATTTTTTTAATACCCAAATTAGCATGTTAGATGAATGGAGCGAGATAGCTATCAATGAGGTCATTGATAGAGCTAAAACAGAGTTAGATTTACCAATGCCAAAAATTGGTATGCCCATGCGTGCTGCATTGCTTGGTCGAACCAAATCGCCACCGCTTGATGCAACCATCTACTTATTGAAAAAAGAACAGGTACTAGAGAGAATTGCTCAGACTCTTAAAAAAATTACTTCTGAATGCTAACTTTTGCGTTTGGTCTTCTTAGATCAGCGTAGCCGTAGTTTTTTCCATTGATAATGTGAATGCTTTGTGTGCTACCAATGGTGTCAGAAATTTCTATCGTATGGCCATATAAAGTTAAGATTCTTTTTGTGTCCTCGTTGATTGTCTTTTCAATCAACAGATTATTATTTTGTGAGTCTTGATGAATTCTTGGAGTCATAGTTGCCTCGCCAATATCCAAATTAAAATCCAATACATTTATAACAACCTGGAGGTTAATATTTGGGATTTGCGATCCACCTGGAGATCCAGTTATTAATTTTATTTTATTCTTTTTATCAAAAATAATTAATGGAGCCATAGTGCTCATTGGTCTTTTGAGAGGCTCCAATTTATTAGCTGGAGAGCTACTTCTTCTTAAAGAATTATTGCGTTCATATTCATGGGCAAAGTTGTTCATTTGATTGTTGCCCAATATGCCTGTGCCCTCAATAGTCACTCCTGATCCAAAAGAGTAACCAAGTGTATAGGTAACTGATACTCCATTGCCCGCTTCATCAATAATCGAATAATGAGTGGTATCCTTAGATTCAATAAACCTTTTATCTAGGTCGTGCGTTCTGGAGGTTAATATATCTACGTTGGTTGCCCGTTTAAGTTTAATATTTTTACTTTTGAGCTTGGCATATTCTTTCGAAAGCAACCTTTCCATTGGTATTTCATTAAATCTTGGATCACCAATATATTTTGATCTGCTTTGTTGGCCATATTTCATAGCTTCAGCAAGCAGGTGAGTGTATTTAGCTGAGTTTGGTTGATAGTTTGTTAAGTTAAAATTTTCAAGCACGTTCAAGGAAGTTAATATTGCAACACCGCCACCACTTGGAGCTCCCATGGTGTATATCTTGTTGTCGCGATATGTTATGGATATAGGCTCAGTAAAATCGACTTTATACTGCTCAAGATCAGATTTT
>Ga0222719_10004197_pt1 | contig 12674 bp, 26 predicted proteins | sample C33_34DmetaG_FD_165039 | JGI IMG/M metagenome (GOLD analysis project Ga0222719, IMG submission 165039) | Estuarine water microbial communities from San Francisco Bay, California, United States - C33_34D | ecosystem: Environmental > Aquatic > Marine > Unclassified | place: USA: California...
CATGTTTTGAAATACGCTCAAGATCGTTAAGAATATGATCGAAACCTAAAAATGAGTTTCGAGGAAATGCTAATGTACCAGTCATGGTTAACTCCTTTTCTAGCAAGTTAAATAAACAAACCCCTATTGGGCATTTGCAACGACATTATAAAACTTAATTAATGAGTGTGCAACATCAATCTTCTTCCAGGTAGAGCTGAACATCAACTAATTCTTTAAAAAATTGGTAATCACCCCACCAAAAACCTAACAACAACCATCCGAGGTGATACTGTCCGGTAACAAAAACCGCAGTTAAAAACCAAAAGAAGATTGACTTTGTTAAATATAAAAAGTAGGTAGATACTAAACCGTTTGGTACTTGAAAGTCAATTCCATTTGTAAAATATATGATCGTCGATCTCAACTGTTTTTTCCTTTGATGCTGCCCACTCTGGATAAACATAATCTGCGTGGTAATGGGTTGCACCTTTAGTAAAGTCATAAAAAACTATATTATCATTTAATAGCAAGTCAGCTATGTCATAAGCAGAATTAATAGCTGTAGTATCACCTTTAGGCCACTCATCAGATTTACCATCACAGTACCAAGAAAAATGACAGCGATTTTTTATTGGATAAGAAAGGTTTGGATTTTTCCAAGACTGCCTACGTGGACCTTGTTTAACTACTCCACATATTGTGTTAGGAAATCGAGGGTCTTTTACTCTATTCATGGTTACCAAACCTACAGCTATCTGCCCTGCCCAAGATTGGTTTCTTGCTTCCCAATAAATATTTTTTGCTAAACATTCTAAACCTGTATTAGCTATCTGTGCTGGGACGGGGTTTCCGCAAAATGTCAGACTCAATACAATTGGAACCATACTGAATTTCAATGACCGATAGTATAGTGTCTTGCTCATTGACCAGTTGATGCCATTTGTTAGCCAAAAGAGTGAAGTTTTGGTATCTATCAATCTTTTTAACATGAACCTCTTCTCCTTCTACATCTGATGAATAGTAAACTGTAGCCATACCCTCACGAACAAACCACAGTTCATTTCTTTGACGATGCTTTTGCCAAGACAGCGACTGACCAGGAAGAACAAAAAGTTCTTTGACCTTGCAAGGTGTATAAGGTAGCTTTTCTTTTGTTTGCACTAAATTTACTTGTCTAAAAGCAGCCTCATTATACTCTTGCAGAACAGTCCAATGTCCCCAAGGTCGGGTAGTTATATCTCCCATTGCCAAATTACCTCTGCACTGTCATTAAAAATTAATCCTACTGGGCATCCCAAAGACTCCCACTTATCTACCATGCGAGAGTGTTTGCAATTTTTAATACGAGCAGGGCAAGAACACCCTCTACTAGTAAAGGAGTACACATCCAAGGGCTGATTTGATTCATTAAATTTAGCCACTTCTGGAGCATATTTACCTTTTCGAACATAATACTCTGACATCCTTATCTCCATAATTTTACTTATAATACAAGAAAAAAGACGACTATGCAAACAAAAAGAAACACAGGTAAGTCTTTAACTGTACCTGTGTTTCCCGTTCCCCTCTGTGACTCTCTCGAGTCTTTTATAGTATAGAAAAGTAATAATGAAAAAGCAAGATTAAATTAACTTATTTACCTGTATGTACTCGCTCAAATAGTTAGCAAACCAATCTTGAGCATCTTCTCCGTAGTGTCCCCATTTAGCATATGGAGAATGCTTAAAACCATTTGCTTCTAATAAATCCACATAAGAAAACTGTTCTTCTAAAGTAAACGGGAATCTTTTGTGATTTAATTCGTTATGATAATGTGATAAAGTAATATTAGAAATAGTCTTACAAGAGTTCCAGAAAAGATATTTAATCTTATTTGCTATTAAAAGGTTCTGAAGTAATAAAACATTAGAGTAAAATTTTATACTTGCTTGAAGATTGTTCTGTCTTATGACCCACATTTTGTAGTAACTAAAGGCTGATTTACTGGATTGTTTTTTGTAGGTTTCTTCATTACCAGATACAAGAGGCATCCAACCATTATCCCAGAATCCTCTCTCATCCCTGCTAGTTTTAAAAAGCTCGGTTCTATGAAGTCCTGGCCAACTAATAATGACAAATAGTTTGGAAGGATCATAGTCAGATGATTGCTTAAGTTTACCTAAGTATTCTATAGTAGTTCTAACTACCCTATCGTCTGATGCGCCAGATATAGATAAATTTTTGTGTTGAATTCCTAAGCTGTTTGCTAACTTTTGAGGCCACGCTTTATTATAGCACTCACCTTGAAGAGAAAACTCAATCTCTGCGCCTGCTGTATGAGAGCAGCCATTAGCTAACAAAAGCATTGGCAGTTATATTAAAATCTAATTCAGTAGGCTCACTCCCATCATATTCACTATCATAAGTTAAAAGCTTATTATAGATAAAGTCTATACCACCCAAAGTTTCATACTCACTTAAGGTGTTCGCTTTTGGTATGATATCAAAAGGTACTTGAACAGGAGTAGTAAGTGGGTAAACTCCTATAGGAAATCTTTGTATAGTAAATACGTAGGTTCTTTCTATGTCTACGGAGGTTTCTGGATTTCCTCCTAACTGTGCGTCTGATGTAATGTTTACTGATGTAATACCAAATTGAGAGTTTTGCCATAAATAACTCATTGAATCTCCTTTATATACTTCTCATACATAGGAAAAGTATCAAAAAAATTAGTGCCTCTATGTTTATCTAACATAAGGTTAAAAGAAACCATCTGCTCTCTGATCATATCCAAGCTGTAAAACTCTGGAATAGCACCATAGTCAGTCATATGATACCCCTTATCAAGATCTTTGTCTATAAAATTTTTAAAAACGTTTATTAGTTCTGGGTAAGGTTGATACATTTTTAACAGCGTCTGTTTATCTTCCCTGTATAAAAGTTGCGGATTAGTATGAATTGGTAAGTAACAAGGAGAATATACTACATTTTTTCCATACTTTTTAAACTTTTCTATCTTCGGTAAAGTCCAAACACTAAATATATTTACAACACAGTTAATAGTATCAATGTAGTCGTGTGCCTTTATAAAATTTTCTTTAAAAACCTCCAAGTTAAATCCTGACCTGCCATACTCAACGTGCTCGCCCCACCCGTCGCAACTAGCTTCCAAAGACACTGAATTAAATTTATCCCATAAAGGAAGTAGATCAATACCTTTATAGTCAAGTTTTGATAGATTTGTAGAATAACCTAATGAAACATTAGTGAGATCATTATCAATCAAAAAGGAGAGCAAAGTATAATGCGCATCAGTAATAAGAGGTTCTCCTCCAGAGATGCTTAAGTGATTTAAATTTCCTGCAGAGATCTCTTTTTTAAGGAGGGGGAATAAATACTCACTTGTAGTGGTGAAAGCATCTTTATAAACAGAATTACTCTCAAATACAAAGTGGTTATGTTTTTTATTTTCTATTGCCCAACTTGAAGAAAAAGCAGGGCCGCACATCCTACACTTAAAGTTGCAGACATTGTTAAGTCTAATGTGGATTGAGTGTAATCCAGACGAACGTTGGTGGTTAATTCTATGAGTTTTTAAGTTATTATCTTCATTTTTCCAACACCAATCACAACTAGGGTGTTTAGTATTAGACAACAGAGATTGTTTAAGATCAGCTAACGCAGACCCTGAAGAGTATTCAGCTAAACTTTTCCCCATCGGAAATCTATTTGATGGCATAACACAGCAAGGAGTAACGCTGCCGTCCTCTTCAATGTGAAGTTCTGTCCAGGGTCTATCACAATATGTCTTACTTGGATGCGGCTCGTGCAATTAAAGGATCTCTCTTGATACCAGTAATCTCGTCTTTGATACGTTGGTACTCCTCAGCCATCTCACGTTGATTTTCGAGAGTGTCATTAAGAAAAGCAATCCTGAGTCTACTATAAAAATTTTTCCAAACAGGACCATGAGGTTTACACCTAAAACGATTTATTTTGTATGAGTAGTATTGTAATGCATGAGCTATCTCATGCAAAATAACCATGTCTAGTTTATCATAACTTCTACGAGTATAAAAGCCCCCAATAGCAGGGTGATCATTAAAAGATGAATATTCATATACCCTGTAAATTTGTCCTTTATGATCCCTACAACAGCCCATCATAGCGATATTAATTCCAGGTCCATCAGCGTACATTCCTCCACGAGACGAACGACGCTTCGGGTCCCAATCTAGTTTTATGCTACCAAGTTTGAAATTTTTATATATCTCACGCTGGCAGTACTCCTCGACTTGACGAATGTAGTCATTAGCATATTTATTCCACTTTGCACGTTCAATACTATTCATGATATATTCCTCGCTGCAATGACATTTTCTAAGGAATTTAATTGAGTAAGATTTAAGAGAGTAATATAGCCCAATACTTTTGCTCCTGTTTTTTCGACTAAATTTTTTGCTGCCTGTATACTACCGCCTGTAGCGATTAGATCATCTGCAATTAAGACTCGACTTGTGTGACCAAATATACCTTCCTGTAAAACCAAAGTATCAGAATCATACTCAAGTTCATAGGATTCTTCAAAAAGATTACCAGGATATTTAGCACCTTTTTTACGAATCATAGTAAAGGGAAGACTCATTGTATGAGCTAGTGCTGCTCCAACTACAAAGCCTCTACTTTCGAGTCCCGCTATGTTAGTGAGATGATGATGTTTTCTTTCACATTCATTAGCAAGTTGTTCAATATAATAATTCCATGCAGGACTGCTGAATAAACTATTTAAATCATAAAAGTCAATTCCAGGTTTTGGATAATCGGGTATTACTCTGATATAATCTAAAATACTCATCGACGTTTTCCTGTTGCTGAATCTGATGCCTCTTTTGAAGATAGTACTACAAGATTTCCCTTGTTATAAGCCTGTCCGATGTGTACACCATCGCCAGAGTAACGTTTATTACCCTTAACAAAACCGTTACCAACACGGTCAGATGTAGGAGCTGTGATAATATCAGTTTTGTAGTTAGGAAAGGAAGCTCTTGCTTTAGGTTTTTGTGCAAGCTGCTGTGGATGAACTCCCATACGTCGGAGCCAATTTTCATGATATTCTTTTTGATGTGTTTTAGTCATGTTATCTCCTGCTATTATATACATAATAACAAAAGACAAGGCTTTAAGCAACTATTAAGTAGGATTTCCTGTTAATTTGTAGAAGTCAGATTCTTTAATACAGAGGGGTGGGTACTGCATGTCTTCAGTCCCTTGACCCTTATTTACTTTATCTTGAAACTCCCAATAAAAATTCTGAACTAATGCCCTACAGTTACGTTCAGAATCAAAAGGTAGTTCTGGAAAAGCATATAAATCAACGGTATTAGTTTCTGGTACAGTAGCAATAAAAAATACTAGTATCCATTTCACAATGAACTCCTTAAAATCTCGTAAATAATCAAAGTTGATCACAGTGAGATGGCTTTAATGTTCTATATAATAGTATGTCAGATGAAAGGATGTTCGTCCAAATAACTTTAGTAGAAAGCTTGTAAGAGTACCAAATTATTTTTGAACCTTTGGTGACCAAAAAGTAGTTCTTCCATCGTTTAGTTTGACTCGCTCAACAGGATTACCATATATGTCAACTTTTTGATTATAAACCATTACATGTCCTCCTCTAGCTTCTACTATTTCATTAGGGTTAGATGCAAACCGAGTGTACTTCCCATGATTATTATATAAATCAGAATAGTTACGAATAGTTGCCCCACCAGACTCATATGATGCTGATAGTACTTTACACACCGCAAAATAAAGTTTTTCAAGTTCTTCATCAGTACAACTCTCAAGCAATCTGTCAGGTCGTATACCTGCTAAAAATAATGATTCAGACTTGTAGATATTTCCAACACCAGATATTTGAGACTGATCCATAAGCCACTTAACCAATGTCCATCGGGGCTTGCGACGAGCAATGTGAAGAAAGTCGGATAGAGTACAAGGATTATTAAGCATATCAGGGCCAATAGAATCAAGTTTCTTCTGATGATCCTTATCATTAAATACAAACTTAACAGTACCAAAATTACGTTGATCATTGTAGTATATTGCCGAGTCATCATCAAAGTAAAACGCAATACGCGTGTGCTTTGACGGTTGAAGTTTAAAATTACCACTCATGCCTAGAGTAGTATACATGTAGCAAATTGGGAGAAGATCTCCGAATTCCCACCAAATAAATTTACCTTTATTAAAAACACCTTTTACAGGAAGGGGTTTCTCGTCTAGGGCAAAATAAAAGTCTGAAAACCCTGTAGGTAAGTTTTTAACATACCGACCAGAAACAAAGTTAATGTTGACTAACGACTTACCTCGTACAGCACGATTTACTTGCCGTGCTGTACGGGTGCATTCTGGTCCTTCAGGCATTAACGCATCCGCAAGTTAGCTGTGCGTGGAAAACCCCAAATGTCAACAGCAGGAACACGTATCATTCGTTCTTTAGTGTTCTTCCTATCTGGGTTTGGAATAGTAATCATAACATTCTTACCAGCACGCCAAGCGGCTACTTGGTTTGCTGCTCGAGCGTCTGATTGTCTATAATCAACACGAATTGCCTTTGCAATTTTATTAGTAAACCGATTAGGATTTTGGTGAGTAATACCTTTAGAAACCTGATGAGCTCTAGATCTTTTCTTTGCCATTGTTTTCTCCTTGTTGAAATAATATCTATAATAAGAGAAAATTAAGCAGGTAACAAGGAATTATTTGATTCGCGAAGTATGACATCAACTAGTTTGTTTGCTGTTTTCTTACTGAAGTGAAAACCGTCTCGTCCAAAGTCCAAAACAGGGTAGTTAGCAAATATTCGAAACTCTTTTGCTAATTTTGTAGATAAAGGTTGTCCAGGAACTAATAAGTTTGTGATGTTTGGGTAGATAGAATTAACTTTATTAAAGTTATAAAAAAAGTTATTTAGATCATCCTCATCTGAAGCGGTTTGATCAAAATAAATAAAGTTCCAAGGGTCTCTGTGTCTTCTGTGGAAAAAAGACCACATAATAACTATATGTTTTGGATTATGATTTTCTATGATTTGCATAGCCATTTTAGCTATAAAATCATTTGAATTAGCATCAATTCCGAGGTTTAAACATCTAGTGTTAATTCTTTTTTGTAAAATATAAGGCCATGTAAACTCTAGAGGGACAGACATACCATGAGTAAAACTGTCACCAAGACACCAAACTAGATTGGTTAAATCTTTAGGCCACTCTTCGTCTCTGAATCCACGAGAGTTATGATAATAAGTAACATCGTAGGGATAATTTTTAAAGTGATGTTTAGACATACAATATTCTAAAGTATCTAAAGCATCATGGAATAAACCGATTTTATTTTTAAAAGCTGGGTTATTTAAGTAGTCCAAAAGATATTCTCTCTTTGACATCTAGACTCTATCTCATTTTTTGAAACCTTTTCAAGTAAATTTGAAGGATAGTCGTTGTATATACGTAAGAGATCAAAAAAATTTGTTAGTGTTTCTTGTTTTTCTTGTAGAGTAGTTTTTTTGAGAGGTATATGTGTAGTCATAAGACTTTTCTCAACCAAACTATTTATATAATCCTTAATCTCAATAAAATGAATAAGCTCTTGAGGGGTATAGTTAGAAAGGTTTAGTTTTCTTACCATCTTAAAAGTAAATTGATTATATTTAGTTAAGTTTAAGTTTGAGTGGGGTAAGGAAAATAATGTTGACAAAGTGCCTTCGGTGTCTTGAATTAAATCAAAATAGTCTATTTTGAGATGGTTAGGAAAATGTTCCTCTGCCCAAAGATAAAACTGTTCAAAATGACTAATTCCTTCAAGAAAAAATTCCTCAGGAAGTACATAAGGTGTTTCTCGAATTATATTATTGTATGCTTCTTTAGAATATACGTTTAAACTAGGTTCTTGATTAAAAAGTCTCATTGAATGGCTTAATATAGCCTCAAAAGGGCATCTTTTTATGAGAATGATATTATTGAAAAAATTTTTACAGAAAAATATGTATTTTTGCTGCTGCTCAGGCGTAAGTAGAGTAGTTCTATAGTGAGAAGCTCTTGCAACAATTGACTTGTTTAAGTTTAGCAGGTCTTTATAGAGATAATGATCAGATTTAGATAGAATATGATTTGTTAACTCGTGATAATTTACAGTAGTAACACCAACAGAATTTAAGTAAATAGTAGAAGTACGTTGAAAAAAAGTACTTCCAATAGCGTCGGGAGTTAGTATAAGTATCTTTTTTAAGTCATCCATAGCTACTGATAAAACTTGAAGAGATAGTTGAATTTTGTCTTAACTCAATAAAAGAAGAGATAAAGTTTTGTGGTTCATAAATTTGTTCACATTTTGAACACTCAACCAAATCAAGAGGTTCTATCTTACCGTTCTGAAACCATACCTCTTCTTCTTGAGAACAGATAGGGCAGCTACTTCTGGCTCTGTGTATAGACATTTTGAACTTTTTCGTAGTATAGACCCATTGAGTGGTCAAAAATACCGTCGAAAAGTTGTCCTTTAGCAATTGCGCGAGCACGACCTCTCCAACGATCTTTAACACGCTGCCAAGGAGTCATCTTTCTGATGTTACCATAATGATTTATATAAACTAGCTCACCATGATGACGATAAATAATTGGAAACGGAACTTTAGTAACAATGTCGTTATTATTAACAAAACGCCAATGTTTAATTCCATCATTTTTCATTTCTTTAACGAAGGCGCGATTACCTACACGGGGGGAACCGAATGTATAGAGTTCGTGTGCGTCCAACCGACTAGCACATATGGTAGCTAATGCAGCTCCTAACGAATGCCCCGTACACGTAATTTTGTACCCATCGTCAAGTTTTTGTTCGTCTATCCAACGAACAATTTTATCATAGACTTTATCGAGAGCTTGTGCAAACCCAAAATGAACTAAACCCTTTTCTCGTGCAGGTTTTCTCCAAGCCTTTGCATCAGCTAAAATATCTTTCATCTCATCAGGTTCGGTTCCTCTAAATACGATGAAGATTTCATTTGCCTTGTGTTTTTTGAACGCAAAAGCCTGTGTACCTTCAATGTCGAACCAAGCCCAATCTGATACACCATGTTCTTTTAGATGGTTTTCAATCACATCACGATCATTATAAACAAGACTGGCAAAGCCAGCCATGTGCGCTGCTTTTTTAAAGTCCATGAGGGGAACTCCTTCTTTTATCTAGTTTTGAAGACAGCTACCTGTGAGGGTACTCCTTCAATATAGTAAACTTTTTCTAGTTGAATTAATCCTTCTTCTTCAAGAGTTATCGTAGCGTGTTTTACTCCATTAGTACCGCTACGTTTTGTATCTTTCTCATGCCAGTCATCATATAGTAAAACATTAACACCAAGATCAATTGACATTTTACTATCAGCAATCACCCCCTCATAACTGTGATCACCATCTACAAAAGCCATATCAAAAGATTTTCTCTCTAAAAGAGGTTTTACTTTTTTACTGTCAGAACCAAAAAATCTAAATCTATCACCATAACGTTCTTGTACAGTTTGAGAAGCTGGAACTGTGGCTCCGTGTTTACAAATATCAACTGCTGTTAATGTGACTTTTTGAGTCTTATCCCACTCTAACCACATAGAAGCAGAACAACCAATATTAAATCCAATCTCAAGAATAGATTTGATTTCGTAAGTATCATAAACACCTTCAATAATATGACGAAAGATTTCAGGGTCTTGTCCGTTACAACCCCAAAATCCTTCTCCTGATTTATGAGTATTTAAGATATAGTTTAGCCAACTCACTTTGACTTCATTTTTTTCAAAATAGCAGCCTGAAGAGCTGGTGGAAGTTTCTTTTGCGCAGGTGTAAGTCCATCAGTCTTCCTCTGCATTTTTCCATTCATTGGTTTTTTATTTTTGTGCATCGGCATTTTTTCTTCCTTTTCTAGCTTTAGTTAATATTTCTAAATTTTGTTGAATTAGAACTGGAACTGGAGTTGAATGTCCTTTAAAGATCGGATGGCTAAATAACCACTCTTCGTCGAGTCTAACCTCATTCATGCGTTCCATAATTTTTTTAAGTTGTCTTCCACTAGCATGTTTATGTATATATATTCTAGCTACATATTCATCAAGTGGTAGGATCTCGCTGTTCCATAATTGAACATCAATCTTTTGCTTATGCCAGTATGCCCTACTCCAAGGACATACTGACACTATTGACGCAAAATAAGAAGTCCAGTTAACGTTACTTACGCTTACCGCCTCTTTTTCCACCTTTTTTCTTCATCATTAGGACTTTCCTCTCTTTCCTAGATCTATTTTTTTGCCCCTATGAGGCCCTGATTTTCTAGCAATTAGCCCACGAGCGACAAGGCGGGCACGATTAGTAGAGCCAATCGACTTGCCCGCCTTGTGCTTGCGCAATAGTTCCGAAATATTTATCTTTGGTTTTTTGCGACTTTTAGTTTTTGGCATATTTTAACCTTTTTTAACGATGTTCCAAACACCCCAAATAAGGGCGCCCCACATGATTATGTCCATGAGAGCGAAGCCACCCCAAATAACTGCAACTGCAGCACCTGCTACAACTACACCATTATGGGTAGAGTTTTCTGAAATACGGTTTGTAATCCAGCTCATCCTCCGACTCCTTTCCTATACGTTCGAGTTTTGGCTGCAATCTTTTTAGGTTGCTTTACAAACTGTTTGCCAGCTTTTGAGCCTTTTCTCTTCGCACGATTTGTCGCTGCTTTTTCTCCAGACGATAAACTCGCCCAAGCAGCTTTCGGAAGGTAGCGACCACGTTTTTTACGAGGTTTCTTTTGCTCCTTCTCGTTTGAGTATTGCCACTCTTGTCTAGTCCAATTGACAAGCGACTGTTGAGTTGGTTTGCGGGCCATCAAATCTCCGTTTTATGAAATACTTTAATTGTACTATACGCAGTATTTTCTCTAGTAATATGATTAGATAGAGCAGATGTATGCCTATCAATTAAATATTCTTTAACTTCTTTTTCAGTGGGTTCTCTTTTCCAAATTGTATAACCAAACTGCTGTCGATGCGCTTCTCTATCGTTTTCAAAGAATGATCCATAAGCACCTCTTGCAGGAGAACCGTGGATAACAGCAGTAGAATGGACATACTCACCATCAGGGTTATACCAAAATCTAACCTTATATTCTTGTAAAAAGTCTGCACTCTTACTTGTTAATCTTTTAGGAGCAGTAACAATGTCTCTTTGATTAATTAATAGCTTCTCTTTGTATTTTAATAAAAAATTTTCTTGATCATCAACTAACTCTTCTGGATATCCTCTATCTTTACATCTGAATAAAAAATGAATGGTTTGTTCTTCTTTATCTAATGTTGCAACCTGTACTCCAAAATAAGTATTATTAGTATAAAGTTTTAAAACATTCAACAAGTAGTGATTCTCGTCCTCAAGTAGTACTTGATCCTTAAGCAAACAGTTACTATCAAACTTAAAAACATGTTGGTCTACAATCTCTTCTTCAACAAAAAGAAATTTTTTATTTTTTGTAGCCACCACCTTTAGCCTTATATTCACGAGCTAACATCTGCGCTTTACGAGCAGACCACTGTCCCGGGGCTCCACCTTTTCCGCCGCGCATAATCTTATTAAATATCCTTTTGCGCAGAGTAGGTTTGGTATAAACTCCTGCAGAGTTCACTTTTGATTTAGATTTCTTGGGTGCCATTAATAACTCCTCTAATTAAATAGTCATAATACTTGTATTCATATCTTAAATAGTAATCAATCATCTTATTAATACTAGGAGTAAAGTTTTTAGATAAACTTCTATGATTAACATAACTAGTATAAATGTTTGTTCTATCTTTAATCTCAAGTAAATCACAAAGATAGTTAATATTTTTAAAATCAATAACTGATACGGAATTTAATCCTTTAGTTTTAACTGCATATGCCATATGAAGCCAAGGCGCAACATGAGTTGGATCATGTCTACAAACTGTGTCAAGTAAAGTACTTGCAATATAAGTATTAAAAGATTTAGATATAAGGTCAATATCTTTTTCTAGCTTTGCGTAGTGAATAGTAGGCCAAATAACATCATACCATTCTTGAGCTAATCCTGATACTAATCTCTCTCTTGGTTCTCTAACAAAAATTATTATTTTTTGACTAAAATCAATTTCTTGTAAAAAGTTAGGTTGTAAATCTACTGCCTCTAAACATTTACTAGTTAAAAACTCATTCGCATGTTTACCTGTTGTGATCACGTGATATTTATTAAATTTAAACAAACGAAGTGGGATTCTTTTAAATCTATCTAAAATATCATACACAGTTAGTAACTACGAATTACTTTACCCTTAAAGGGAGTCTTATCAGCACACCAGTCTTCTGGGTGCATATGTCTAGGACGCCTACCTGCTGGTTTTGAAACCATTCTACCTTGAGGCGTGTAAAAAGCACACCATTCTTGACGAGGACGACGTTTGACAGAAGAACTCATTGATCTCCACATTTTCTCGCCAGAAGAAGACTTTACATATTTACGAACTGCCATAATTTCTCCATAAAAAAAGAGGGTATATCTCTATACCCTCATTATACGTTAATGGTGTTTAGTGTCAAAAAGAAATTATAACCTTTTAGTTATTACTACTTCTCCACTATAATTCTGTTCTTGTTTA
>Ga0222719_10004198_pt1 | contig 12673 bp, 9 predicted proteins | sample C33_34DmetaG_FD_165039 | JGI IMG/M metagenome (GOLD analysis project Ga0222719, IMG submission 165039) | Estuarine water microbial communities from San Francisco Bay, California, United States - C33_34D | ecosystem: Environmental > Aquatic > Marine > Unclassified | place: USA: California...
CATTAAATAAATCTTCATTATACAGATTTGTTAATGTTAATAACTTTTCTTGAAGTAATTTTTTATACAAACCCATTGGTATTTGAGATATTAAAGGCATTATACTTTTTGTAAATCTAGTTTTATCTTCAATTTTTCTAAGGTCCAGGTTCCTTAAGTAACTATCAAATAAAAAATCAGATAGTGGTACAGGATTATCTATAACTTTTCTAAATTCATCAGGATCTTCGTTTGATATTTCATCAGGATCTCTTCCATCTTCTATGAATGAGAAGCCAATATTTGTTTCATCTCTTAACTCAGACAAACAATTAGTCATTGCTTTCCATGCAGCTTTTTTACCAGCATCATCACCATCGAAACAAAATATAATATTCTTGCTATACCTTAATAATTTTACAATATGAAATTTTGTAAATGCAGTACCTAAGGTGGCCACACAATTACCAAACCCATTCTTATGAAGAGCCAAAACATCAGTGTATCCTTCAACTATTATAATTTGATCCTTTTTGCTTATTTCTTGCTTAGATTCATATAAACCATAAACCTCTGAACTCTTATAGAATATTTCAGACTCTGGTGAATTTATATATTTAGCATTATCACTTTGGCTTAATGCTCTTCCCCCAAATGCAATTGTATGTCCTGATGTATTTCTTATCGGAAACATGACCCTGTTTCTAAACCTGTCATATACCTTACCTTTACTCTCAACAACTAACCCTATGCTCAAACCATTTTTAAGCATATTATCCTTTTTTAATATATTCGTAACATCATCCCAAGTGTCTTTAGCTAGGCCAATTTCAAATTTATTAATTAAATCATCGGTGATGCTACGGTTTTCCAAATAATCTAATGCGACGCTATTAGATTTTAGGTTTTCAATAAATTTATTCTTTACAATTTCATTTATATGTGACAATTCTTTTAAATTATTATTTGTTTTGGTGTATGTCTTTGGTATTTCAATGTTTGCTTGAGCTGCTAGTTTTTCAATTGCCTCCATAAAAGTTAAACCACCATGCTCCCTTAAAAACTTTATGGCATCACCTGAAGCACCACATCCAAAGCAATGATAAAACTGTTTGGTGCTTGATACATTAAATGAAGGAGTGTTTTCTGCATGAAAAGGACAAAGCCCTTTATAACCAGTTCCATGTTTTTTTAATTGAACTACAGCACTAATAACTTCAACAATATCTATTCTCGATAATAGATCATCTATAAAAGCCCTATCAAGACTAGCCATTTTACGCCACTTTTGTTATTAAGTTCAATAATTCTTTATAACTAGATGCTTTTGGTTTAACCATTACGAAGTTTTTGATTTCTTCTTTATAGTTATTAATAAGTTTATCCGCATGAATACTTTTTGTTTTTTTGTAATAAGATTTTAAAAGTTTAAGTAGGTAGCCCTGATGATCAGAGTAAACTTTATTTGATAAATTGCTAATTTCTACAGACTGAGTGTTAATCTTATTTTTAAAAGATTTATTTTTGTCATATACAAATGCTAGACCTCCAGTCATGCCTGCTCCAAAATTATTTCCCGTATCCCCTAGAACTACAACCGCGCCACCAGTCATATATTCACATGTGTGGTCACCACTTCCTTCAATGACAGCCGTGGAACCTGAGTTACGCACCCCAAATCTCTCGCCCGCGATTCCTTCAGCATATAGTTTTCCTCCAGTAGCACCATATAAGCATGTATTACCAATAATGATCATCTTATTGGCAGATTCTTTTATCTCAAGCGGAGTTTTTATTACAATTTCTCCACCAGCCATACCCTTGCCGACATAATCATTAGAGTCACCAGTTAAAGTTATATTCAATCCATCAGCATTCCATACACCAAGGCTTTGACCAGCTGTACCTTTAAGTTGTAAAGTTATAGGGTTCTTTTTAAGACCATAGTTTCCATATAACTTAGCTATTTCTCCAGATAGATTTGCGCCTATACTCCTATTAAAGTTTTTTATATCATATGAAAAAGTTTTCATTTGTTGTTTTTTTATGAATGGCATGGCATCTTTGAGTATTCGTTTGGCCAAAGTAGCTTTATCAAATGGGTCATTTGACTTAGTGGTGCAATATCTGTCACTCTTTTTATTAACTTTCGTTAATAAATTTTTTAAATTTAATTTTCGATGTTTTTTTGTTTCACCTTTTATTTGTTTTAATAAATCAGTTCTACCAATAATTTGATTTAATGATGTAAAGCCTAAGCTAGCAAGTATTTCTCTGACATCTTGTGCTACAAATTTAAAATAGTTTACAACTCTTTCTGGACTGCCGGAAAAATGATTCATCCTTAAAATTTTGTTTTGTGTTGCCACTCCAGTTGCACAGTTATTTAAATGACATATTCTTAAGTATTTACAACCTAACGCAACCATTACAGATGTTCCAAATCCAAAACTTTCAGCTCCTAAAATTGCTCCCTTTATAACATCTAATCCTGTCTTTAAACCCCCATCTGTTTGAAGTCTAACTTTACGTCTTAAATTATTTTTCATTAAAGTTTGGTGAGCTTCACTGATGCCAAGCTCCCATGGGCTACCAGCATACTTCACTGATGTTAATGGACTTGCCCCAGTACCTCCATCATAACCAGAAATTGTTATCAGGTCTGCATAAGCTTTTGCAACTCCTGCAGCAATTGTTCCTACACCTGCTTGCGACACAAGTTTAACTGATATCAATGCTTTATTATTAACCTGTTTTAAATCAAATATGAGTTGTGCTAAATCTTCAATTGAATATATATCATGGTGTGGTGGCGGAGAAATCAATGTAACTCCTGGGACTGAAAACCTAAGTTCTGCAATCATGCTATTCACTTTATCTCCTGGCAATTGACCTCCTTCTCCAGGTTTTGCTCCTTGAGCTATTTTAATTTGTATAACTTCTGCATTAACCAAATAGTGTGGCGTGACTCCAAATCTTCCAGATGCCACCTGTTTTATTTTTGATGTTTTTTCACAGTTGAATCTTTTTTTATCTTCGCCGCCTTCACCTGAGTTTGATCTGCCGCCTAACTTATTCATTGCAACAGCAAGTGCTTCATGCGCCTCTGGAGAAAGCGCCCCTAGAGACATACCTGCAGTATCAAATCGATGATAAAATTTTTGGGCTGGCTCAACTTTAGATAATGAGATTTTTTTAGAGCTCTTTTTTAATGATAATAAGTCTCTAATAAAGCTTGGCTGCCTATTATTTACTATATTAGAATACTTTTTATAGTCCTCATAATCTCCAGTCATTACACACTGTTGTAGAGCTTTAACAACATCAGGATTATAATCATGATGTTCCTCGCTATGCACATATTTTAATAAGCCACCAGTTTTGATTTCTTTTGTGATATCCCATGCAAGATTTCTATTATCGTTTAGGTCAACTTCAATGTCAGAAAAATCTGAACCTGATACACGACTAGTAGTATCCTTGAAGCAGAGTTCCACAATCTTCTGATTTAAACCAACAATCTCAAAGAGTTGAGCACCTCTATAACTAGATATACATGATATGCCCATCTTAGACATAATTTTTAAGATACCTTTATTAATACCTTGCACATAATTTTTTACACAATCACCATACTTAGTTATTGTGATTTTCTTTTTATTAACCATTTCATTTAAAATTTCAAAAGCAAGGTATGGGTAAATTGCTGTGGCACCATATCCAATTAGGACTGCATAGTGGTGAGGGTTTCTCGCAGAACCTGTTTCTATTATTAAATTAGTATCACATCTTAGTCCTGCATCAATTAGCTTGTGATGCACAGCTCCAACTGCCATAGGCGCAGGTATAATTAGTTGATTTTTATTTATTTTCTTATCAGATAAAATAATATTAATATTTCCTTTTTTAACACTTCTAATTACACGATCACAAATAGTGTTAATTGCTTCTTCTAAATCCAATGATGACTCATAATTTAGGTTAATGGTGTCATTAGGATAATTTTTCTGAGTACAGTTCAATATTGAGTCATAAGTTTGTCTATCTAATACAGGCGATCTAAGTATTAGTCTATCTGCATGTTTTGAAGATTCCTCAAATAAATTTCTCTCTTTGCCAAAACATACCTCCAGGGACATCACGCTTGCTTCCCTTAATGGATCTATTGGTGGATTTGTAACCTGTGCAAATTGCTGTCTAAAATAATCATAAATAGATCTATTATGAGATGATAATACTGGCATAGGGGTATCATCCCCCATAGATCCAGTAGCCTCTTGTCCAATCTCAGCCAAGGGAGCTATAATTTCTTTTTCTTCTTCAAACGTTACTAGAAATGATTTCTTATATGTAAGTAAATCATCTGATTTAAAATTTAAAGGATGTTCTTTCTCGGCGACATATTCATGAGATTTAACAGAGTATTTTTTAAGCCATGATAGATATGGATGTCTATCTTTTAGTATATGATCAATTTCATCTGTTAATAATAATTGACCTTTTTGTGTATCAACAGCTAGCATTTCACCAGGTGCTAATCTGCCTTTTTTTACAACATCTTTGTGATCATAATCATAAACACCTATTTCTGATGCTAGGGTTATATGTCTATCTTTCGTCATTACATATCTAGCAGGTCTCAATCCATTTCTATCTAGAGCACAAGCAGCATATCTTCCGTCTGTTAGTACGATCCCAGCAGGGCCATCCCATGGCTCCATATGCATGGAATGATATTCATAACATGCTTTTAAATTATCATCGATATTTTTATTATTCTGCCATGCTGGTGGCATTAGTGTTCTCATGGCTCTGAATACGCCCATATCTCCAGCAAGTAATAACTCCAACATATTGTCTAATGTATAAGAATCTGAATCCTCTCTAGATATTAGCGGGTGAAGTTTATTGAGTTCAGGCAATGAATCAATGTTAAGTTTATTCCTTCTAGCTAAGTACCAATTTCTATTTCCTTGGATTGTATTAATTTCACCATTATGAGCCAAGTACCTAAAAGGTTGAGCAAGCTTCCATTGAGGAAGAGTGTTTGTAGAAAATCTTTGATGAAAAACACACATGGATGCCTTCATGTTTTTATCCGATAAATCTAGATAAAAGTCTTTTATATGCCCAGAGACAATTAAGCCTTTATATGAAATAACTCTTGATGACAGGCTAGGCACATAGAAAACATCATCATCAGCAAGAATTTTTTCAGACTGAATTCTTGCTATATATAATTTTTTTTCAAAATCCGACTCTAACATTGAGTCTGGAGCAGATACAATAATTTGTTTAATTAGAGGTAAAGTTGATAGAGCATCTTTCCCGCAAACATTTTTATTTATAGGAACATCTCTCCAGCCTTTTACTTCCAAGCCTTGTTTTCTTAATTGGAAATGAAGTGTTTCTTTGGTTTTTTTTAAATTTTTTTTATTTATAAAAACACAGCCAAATGCATAATTAACATCAAGCTTGATGTTTAAATCTAAAGCTATTTTCCTGAAATAAGAATCAGGCTTCTTGATTAGTAAGCCGCAACCATCGCTGGTTTTGCCATCATCTGAAACAGCACCTCTATGTGTTAATCTCTCTAGGGCTTTAATGCTGGTATCAATAACCCAGTGGGATGGAATATCATCCATCTGTGTAATGAGTCCAAACCCACAATTATCTTTCTCAAATAATGAGTTATAAAGACCATTATTTTTGTATATATTCTTGTTTATCATAATCAATATGATTCTAGCATATTATTTATGATATTAGCTCTGAAATGTTTTAACGAATTTTGAAAGGTAGCTGTCTGTAAGTTTGTCACAAATAAAGCTTTTGCCAATGGATTCTAAGAGAACAAGGTGATTTTTTCCATTTTTTTTCTTTTTATCAAAAGACATATGCTTCATTATGCTTTTGTCAGAAATAGAGGAGGGTGCATGTATTGGTAAACCTAGTTTTAACAGAGTATCCTCCAGTAAATTATATTCCATTATTTCTAAAGTGCTTTTCTCTACAGATATTGCAGCAGCAAAATTCATTCCAATGCTTACTGCCTCCCCATGAAGAATTCCTTTATATTTCATAGCTGACTCTATCGCATGTCCTAGCGTGTGACCAAAATTTAGATGTGCGCGAATATTTGATTCTTTCTCATCCTGTTGAACAACATCTACCTTAGCCTTAACAGAAGTACTAATTAATTTAACCAAACATTCAGTCTTTCTTAATAATATAGCTTTAAAGTTTTTATTTAGCCATTTTAAGAAAACGGAATTACCAATGGCTCCATACTTAACAACTTCTGCTAATCCAGCAATGTACTGTTTATTAGATAGTGTCTTTAAAAACATTATATCTATAAATATTGCTTCAGGATGTTTAAAACTACCAATCAAGTTTTTACCGTTTTGATGATTTATGCCAGCTTTGCCACCTATGGATGAATCTACCTGAGCAAGCAGAGTAGTAGGAACCTGAATTAGATTGACGCCTCTAAGAAAAGTATCTGACGCAAAAGCAACGAGATCTCCGATAACGCCACCGCCTAAAGCTATAACAGTTAGATCTCTATTAAATTTATTTTTAATTAAATAATCATGAATTTTATTTAGTGTGTTAATGTTTTTATATTTTTCGCCATCAGGTAGTATTAAAGTTTTTACTAAAAAACCTTTTAGAGATCTCTTAACTTTTTTTAAATGGAGATTAGCAATTTTAGTATTAGTAATAATTACTACATCTTTATGCTTAATATGATTAGCAATAGTAGATCCAACAAGTATATTGTTGCCAATATAAATTGGTATATTCTTATGTTTGAGTTTTAACGACACTTTCTTCATAGTAATTTATTTTTAATTTCCTCAACCACTGTTTTTTTATCTTTTCTAGAAACATCTATTATATAATCTGCAATAGTATTATAAATAGGATCTCTCTCACTTTTTAAAATTTTTAATCTTTTTTCTAGATCGGTATTCTCTAGTAATGGGCGATGTTTTCTATATTTAACACGTTTGATTTGAGTCTTTAAATCAATGTCTAAAAAAACTATCATCCCCATCTTTTTCATAATATCAGCATTTTCCTGTTTCAATATTATTCCGCCACCAGTTGCTACTACATGATTCTCTACTCCAGATAATTCTTCAAGTAATTTGGTTTCTTTTTTTCTAAACTCTTCTTCACCATATTTCTCAAATATTGTTGTAATGTCAAGTTTACTATCATTTTCAATCTCATGGTCAGTATCTAGAAATTGTTTCTGACAACTTTGTGCAAAAAGTTTTCCTATTGATGACTTTCCTGAGCCCATAGCTCCAACAATAAAGATATTTTTTAAATCCATAGTGCTATTTTACATTATATTTTGGACTAATGTCGGCAAGAATATCTATAAGCATTTTAACTTTATCTGGATCTATATCCGGGGTGATACCTGTTCCAAGATTGAAAATATGTCCAGAGGGCGAGTTGTAATCTCTAAGTATTTTTTCCACAGACTCACGCATATTTTTCTCATCTAATTTTAACACATTAACATCAAGGTTTCCCTGTAGAGCATACTTATTACCTATTTGATTCTTTATAAGACCAATGTTTGATGACGAGTCAATTCCTAGAACATCTATATCCATATCTTTTAAAATATGTATTTTTTTTTCAGTTTCTCTAATGTAATAGATGAGCGGGATACCCTTGCTCACTAATGAAGCTTTTATTTTTTTGATATAACGTAGTGAAAACTCCTCGTATTCTTTGTCATTTAATAATCCTCCCCAAGTATCAAATATCATAGATACATCAATTCCTGATAATATTTGTTTATTTAGATACTCTATACTTACATCGGTTAAAATATTTAATATTTTATGTAGCAACCGAGGATTGTTTTTTAGCATACCTAGTACATTGTTAAACTTCTTAGATGAGTTACCCTCTACAATATATGTTGCAACTGTCCATGGACTACCAATAAAACCAATTAAAGGTTTTTTTTCATGTAATTCATTTTTTAATAATTTAATCGTATCAAATACATATTCTAGATTGTCGACATGGTAATCATTAATATTTATTTGATTTAGATCTTTTTCAGATCTTATTGTTTTATCAAAGACAGGACCTTTGTTTTCTACAAAACTTAAATTAATCCCAAGCATTTCCGATATTACTAAGATATCTGAGAAAACAATTGCGCTATCAAGAGAGAATCTTTTCAGGGGTTGGAGTGTAATTTCACATGCAAGTTCAGGATTTTTCACCAAACTTATGAAACCTCCAGCTTTATTTTTAAGATTAATATATTCTGGTAGATATCTACCTGCTTGTCGCATAATCCAAATCGGAGTTCTTTCAATAGGTTCATTCTTAATGGCTTTTAAAAAAAGATGATTATGCGTTTGCAACATTCAGTTCCTTTTTAAATTTTTCATTAAGATATTTTGATATTCCTTCTGCTGCATTCCTTCCTTCAAACACTGCAGTTACAACAAGGTCAGAGCCTCTAACCATATCTCCGCCAGCAAATACCTTCGGGTTATGTGTTTGATGTGCAAAGCCTGATTTATTATTTATCATCACCCTACCGATGCCATCTATTTTCACTTTGTTTTTTGTCAGCCAAGCGGGAGGGTTAGGTCTAAAACCGAATGCCATTATGACCCTGTCTGCTTTAATAATTTTTTCTGTTCCTTGTATAGGAACTGGTATTTCTCTACCACGTATATCTGTTTTTTGTAGTTTTGTTTTAACAAACTTAACTCCTTCAACTTTTGTATCTCCAACTATTTCAATAGGTTGCATGTTCCACAAAAAATTAACGCCTTCCTCTTTACTATTTTTAACTTCCCTTTTTGAACCTGGCATGTTCTCTTCATTTCTTCTATATGCGCAGTAAACTTTTTTAGCACCTTGCCTGATTGCGGTTCTATTGCAATCCATAGCTGTGTCACCGCCTCCTAAAACCAAGACTCGTTGATTTTTCATATCTATATAATCATTTTTATCTGACTTCATTAGTCTTCTTATGTTGGAATTTAAATATGGGAGCGAGTCATAAACACCATCAAGATCTTCGCCACTAAAGCCTCCTTTCATGTAAGTATATGTACCCATGCCAGTAAATACCGCATCATATTCTGATAAAAACTTTGTAAAAGGCATATCTTTGCCTACTTCAATATTAAGCTTAAATTCAACACCCATTCCTTCAAGAATTTTTCTTCTTTTATATACTATTTCTTTGTCTAGTTTAAATGGCGGTATACCAAAGGTTAGAAGACCGCCTATTTCTTCATATTTATCATACACGACAGATTTGATTCCTTTTCTCGCTAAAACATCTGCGCAAGCTAAACCAGCAGGTCCTGCGCCAATAATGCCAACTTTGAAATTTGTAGGTTTAACATTTGATAAATCTGGTTGCCATCCCCTTTTTAATGCCTCATCTGTTATGTATTTTTCTATACTTCCGATGGTCACAGCGCCAAAGCCATCATTCAAAGTACAAGCTCCTTCGCATAATCTGTCTTGCGGGCAAATCCTTCCACAAATTTCGGGTAGAGAGTTAGTTTGATGAGACAAGTCTGCTGCCTCTAATAATCTATCTTCTGAAATCAACTTAAGCCATTGGGGAATAAAGTTATGAACAGGGCATTTCCACTCACAATATGGGTTTCCACACTCTATGCATCTTCCAGATTGCTCGCTTGCTTGTTTTACCGTATAGTGCGCATAAATTTCTTTGTAATTTTTCAGTCGCTTATCTGCTGGAGTAACCTTAGGGTCCATGCGTTTAAGTTCTAGAAATTGAAGATTCTTATCCATAATGACTTAAAATTATACTATATCTGTTAGTGATATGACCAGTGGAATAAAGATTATATGTTTTTATAAGATTAAAGAGATAAGAGTTCTTTGACTATTTTGCTTACCATGCTCATATCAGCATTATCTCCATGGTTTTTTTTGATATCAGCCATAACTTTACCCATATCTTTAGAACTTTTAGCCTCACAGTTTACTATAGATTTTTTTACTACTTCAATCATATCCGCTTCAGACATTTCTTCTGGTAAATAGGTTTTTATAATATCCATTTCTTTTTTTTCTTTAGCAGCTAAATCATCTCTTCCTGCATTTATAAATTGATCATATGATTCTTGATTCCTTTTTATGACTTTCTTGAGTACTTGCACAGTCTCAGACTCTGATAATTCTATATTTTTATCTTTTTCTAATTGTTTTATGAATGACTGGGCAAAACGAATAATTTCAACTTTATCCTTTTCTCCCGATTTCATAGATTTCACGAGATCTTCTTGTATTTTATCTTTAGTAGATTGATTTGACATCAAAGATTAGAATTTTTTATATGGAGGTTTTTTTCTGATTGCAGACATACTTACTTTTCTTTTATGTCTTTTGGTTGCAGCAGCAATTTTTCTTTTTCTCATGGCTGTAGGTTTTTCATAGAACTCGCGTCTGCGAGTCTCTGTTAAAATACCTGCTTTTTCACAGCCTCTTTTAAACCTTCTTAGAGCAATTTCAAATGGCTCATTTTCTCTAATTTGTACACTTGGCATATATTTATTTAAAATAGTTTATAATGGCGTAATATTACTTGATTATACTAATAAAGCAATAGATTTAAATAAATAGAGGTAACAATGTTAGTAATGGGGGTAGAATCTTCTTGCGATGAAACAGGATTAGCGCTTTATGACTCTGACGCAGGTATGCTGGGGCATGTTGTAAATTCGCAACATACCATACATGGGAAGTACGGCGGAGTTGTTCCAGAATTGGCATCCAGAGATCATGTTTTAAAATTAGTGCCATTACTAGATGAACTGTTAAATATCACAGCAAAAGACCTAAAAGATATAGACCTAATTGCTTTCACTAATGGGCCTGGATTATTAGGTCCTTTGTTAACTGGGGCATCATTTTCAAAATCATTAGCCTGGACACTAAAAATACCATCCATAGAAATTGATCATTTAGAGGCACATATTTTTTCTCCTATGATATCAGAGAAGTCATTAAAACCACCATTCATATCGTTACTTGTATCTGGAGGACATACTATCCTATCATCAGTTAATACTAGTACCAACTATGACGTACTGGGAAAGACATTGGATGATTCTGCCGGCGAGGTTTTTGACAAGGTTGCAAGACATCTCGGTTTACCATATCCAGGTGGCCCACAGATATCGAAAGCATCTGCCAAAACATCCTCATCATCTTTTAAATTTCCTAGACCAATGATAAATACAAATTGCTATGATTTTAGTTTTAGCGGGCTCAAAACACATGTTACTCAATCTGTTAATAAAAATATTTTAACAGAAGAACTAATATCTAATATTGCGTTTGATTTTGAAAATGCAATTTTAGATGTGTTGATATCTAAAACTCTTCGGGCAGCGACTGATCTAAATGTTGATAATATTGTTATATCTGGTGGTGTTAGCGCTAACAAGAGATTGAGAGAAAGATTTGAAAATGAAAAACGCAACAAAAACATCTTTTTCCCAGATATTGCGTTTAGCACAGATAATGGTGCGATGATAGCTTATATGGGTTATTTAAAATACCATAAAGATATCAAAAGCTCTCTTGAGATAAACCCAAGCCCTTCATCAAGATTGGCTTGACAAAAAGTCAACAATGTTCTTCTTATGTGTTAGATAGATAAAAATAACATTAAAAAAAGATAGTATTATCATATAACTATCATCAGTCAACAAATACATGAACAAAGGTAATAATAGAAAACCTACTAGTGCAGACACACCTGAAACCTTAAAAAGATAATACACTAATAGCCATGACATAATTACACACATTGCAACCAGTGGAGTAAGAGCAAATAGTATGCCGAGTGACGTTGCCACACCTTTACCACCTTTGAAGTTTAGAGTAATAGGATAACAATGGCCTATTAGTATAAGAAATGATAGTAAGTATAATTCGTATTCAATAAAACCATGGCTTAGCAAAAAAGAGATAGGTATGAATCCTTTAAGACCATCACCTAGCAATGTAAAAAGTGCTGCTAGTTTATTGCCACTTCTCATAACATTCGTTGCACCTGGATTTTTTGAACCAAATGATCTTGGGTCAGGTAGATTGAATATTTTCGAGCTTACAACAGCAAATGGTATAGATCCTAGTAGATACAATAATACAATAATGATAAAGGTTTCAGTGTTGATCATATTTTCTGACATCTGATTAATATATAATCAATAGTACATTAAAAAAAGATAACTTATAAGGTATGAAAAATTTAAACGTAATATTCGTTCATGGGTGGCTATTCGATAGCAAAATATGGTGGGGTTTAGATAATGAATTTACTGACTTTAAATCTGTGTACACTATTGATCTACCTGGTTATGGGGAGAATAAGGCATCTAAAATAAATCATGTTGATTTCTGTAAGAACTTATTAAGAGCAATCAAAGAACGAACTATTATAATTGCTTGGTCATATGGAGCATCATTGATACTAGAAGCGTATCATTCATTAATTAATCCAAACATACAAATAGTTTTAATAAATGCTAATCTAAAAATATATGACTCTAGTAATAAAGAATTTAATATAAATAATATTAATAAACTTATTATCAATCTTGAAAAAGATAGAAGTAAGGCCATAAAGAGATTCATGTACGAATGT